>Ga0209692_10000280_pt1 | contig 151802 bp, 121 predicted proteins | sample tdDd472_FD_187129 | JGI IMG/M metagenome (GOLD analysis project Ga0209692, IMG submission 187129) | Marine sediment microbial communities from the Atlantic coast under amendment with organic carbon and nitrate - tdDd47.2 (SPAdes)... | ecosystem: Environmental > Aquatic > Marine > Coastal >... | reverse complement strand
TAAGCACCCAAAACAATGCGCAATTATCGGCTGAAGCGGCCCGGGATGCCCAGTTGAGCGCCAGCCAGAATATTGACCTATACGCGGCAAGCAGTGAGTTTATCACGCAAAATACGCTGAGCCTGGACAGCCAGGCTTTAACCCTAACCGCCCATCAACAAAACCTAACGCTACAGGCCGGTCATGCGATTGACTTAATCGCCAATGACCATCTTTTGCTACAAGCCGATAAGAATTTATCGCTGGATTCCGGCCATGGCCTTTATTTTAAAGACAATGGCTCAGGGTTGGCGATTGACGATATTAGCATTAGCGCTCAAAGTGCCGATATCACGGCCCGACAAGGGATGCATTATCAAGCCGGTCACGATATGCAACACCAATCCCCCCAAGGAACCATTCAATTGCAGGCCGCTCAGCAATTGCAGGCGCGTGCTCAGAATTTACAGGCCGACTTAACCACCCAGGCCTTGATGGATATCGATGCCGGTGCTTTAGACCTATATGGCAATCAAGAGCTGGGTTTATATGCAATGGGGGAGAATGAACTCACTGCCAATCAAATCCGGATTGCGGCGGGAGCCAATGCTGCGGCGGCCGGTTATGATACGGCACTGAATATCCAGGCCGATGATCAAATTATGACCACTAGCGATAGTCACTATCGGGCCGAAGCCGAGAGTTTAGCCTTATCCGCGGCTGCCATGGCTTTTCAGCAAAACCAGTTATTTGAAATGCTTGCAGAGCAGACCCTTAACCTCAATGCCGAGAACTTTGAGTTTGTCGCCAGCGAAGGCAATGCCAGGGTCTCGGCGGGCCATAATCTAACCACCGCCGGGCCGTTATTTGATTTTCATGCGACCACCGACCGCATGAGTGTTTCTGGCCTAAGCAAAACCCTGATTGACGCCACCGACACCTTGGCCTTTAATAGCGGCACCCAGGCTCAGGTCAAAGCGGGGGATAGCTTTGCTATAGAGACGGGGGATTTAGTGGTCAATTATACCGGGGATATTGATATCAATTCGCCGCAATTTAGCGCCGAGGCCAATAAACTGGGTTTTCATGGCACGGAGGATGTGCATTTACTCAATGACCAGATTCTTTTGGACACGGAGCAGCTTAATGTGTATGCCGGCCATAGCGTGAATTTAACCAGTAAAGACCAGATTTATGAGGTGTATGATTTATACTTTGATAGCACCAATGTAACGATGAAAAGCGCCAATAATATTCAAGTCAAGATTGATAAGCCGATAATTTTAGCCAACTTTCAAAATGATATTTTGACCGATGACTTTATTACCTATACTTCAAAACTAAGTACCACCAATATTGGCAGCGATAAAGGTGAAAATTCCGTGCTGGCAGAGCGAATTCATATTGGAACACAAAAAAATTATGACCCCAATACAAAAAACATCAATTTCACCGCCAAAGATATGGTCTTTCAATCCGATAATTTAACTATGCAGGCGAGCCAAAACCTCCAAGCCAAAGCGGGCTGGATGCGTTTTGGCCAAAGTGGCAAGGGCAATTTTAATCTGTATGCCAAAAATAATTTCTCGGCCAAGGCGGATATTGCCTTTAGTATTAATACCAATCCCGATAGTGGCCCTTTGGATGTCAAAGCCAAAGACATTAAACTGGCTGCGGGTAATCAACTCGCCCTCACCTTAAGGGAAGGCAATCTGAATGATATCCGTCTCAATGATTGTAACTATTGCGGCTCCAACAGCTATCTGGCCCAAGATTTACGCAGTTTAAATGGGACCTTACATCAGTATGCCGACACTATCACCAACCCCGCCATTCAATTAGCCGATGAAGCGGTTAAGCTCGCCGGACTCAGTTATGATAAGTATATCCAGTTGGCCGAACAAGAGGACACCGCTCGGAAGGATGCGAAACAAGCCTATCAGGATGCACTTAATGCTCGCGCTCTAGCGGTAGCGGCACGAGAAAAAACCAAACGGGATTGCTCCCATTGGGCAGGGGGATATTCCTGTCCGACAGATGCCCCGCCCAGTTGTCAAGACGTCGCTCCCACTTGGGTAACCAAGACCTGCTATACGCCCCAAGCCCTCCCGGCCCCGGTGCCTCCTTTCAACTTATCCGAACCGTCCAGTTTAGAGGAAAAGGACATTCCCATTACTGAGCCCTATAACCGGAGCTTTGATGACTTAAAACCAGCCGGGATGTAGTAATGAACCGACCTAAAAAACCGCTTCAAAAGTGGTTTTTTAGGTGGAATAATGGGATTCGTTAAATAATCACTTCGCTGATAAATTTGCCGTATTCATAGGTATTAATTGAAGTTTCATAGGGTTCAGTGGAATCCCCGTTATAGTAATAGTAGATAATTTCACCATGCTGAGCATCCCTTCCCTCATGTCGGATAAAATTATAGACTTCCGAAAGACGTCCTTTGGTATCATAAAATTCATATTTAATTCTATGTCCTGCCTCATTATAATAGGTCACCTCTTTATAACCTTCAGCACCAATCTTAGTTTCCACATTCACTTGAGTGCCGTAGCTATACTCCGTACTATAAAACGGCTGGCCATCATAATAATTATAAAAGGTCACCGGGCCATGACGGACCCCATCCACCAAGGTTTCCGTATACCAAATGCGATTTTTACGGGAATTATAATAGACCGTATTGACTTCCGGCGTTTTAGTCAGGTCCGTTTCATGAAAGCTAATCACCAAGGGTTGGTTAATAAAGAGCACATTATCATAGGCCGGTTTTAAGGGGAATGAGCCCGTGCAATAGGCAAATCCGGCATAGATAGACAGACGTTGGTGGGTTTTAGCAAATTCGGATAAATCCATATTTTCGACCGGGCGACGCAGCGTATTAAATCCCTCATCATCCAAACAACCCGTATAGGCCTGTAAACTGTCCATACCGGTAAAGGGAATAAAATTCCCCGCTTCGGTGTATTGATAAAAACCTTGGTCATCGAGTTGGACCACTAAATACGCTTTGGCGTAAAAACTGGAAAATAACATATCGGGACGGATGAGACTATAGTCAATTGAAATGGTTAAAGTATCCGCACTACCAAATTCTGTTTTGGTATAACCTTCCTGGTTTTTAGCTGACAGGTACATTTTAGGGACTTTGTGCTCTTCAAACAAAACCGTTCCCGTGGTTGAAACTTCAAGACCCGCAAATTGATAATCTTCACTGCTAATGGTAGCTCCATTTAGCATCGATAAACTTTGCCGGCTGTATGTAGAGTGAGTATCAATTTTAGCATCGCTAATATCACATTCCGGTACTTTTTTGGTATAGGCGGTTTCAATTCGCTTATTATAATAATTTAAATCCCCGGGTTGAAAATGAATCAAGGCATTGGCTTGGTCATACAGGTATTGTTGGTGACTATCTTGCAAGCGACAAGGCGTAATATCAGCCCCATCCACCATAATCAATTGTTCCGGCAGCATATTGTCCCGCACTTCCGGGGTACTATCATTCAGATCCACAAAGGCCAAGGCTTGGCTGGATAATAAGACACTGCTAATCAGTGTGATTTGGGCGAGTGTTCGGATGAGTATTCGAGTCAATGTTTTCTCCAATATAGGCATGTATTTGTCCCCTGTTTTTTTGTTTTGTGGTCATTTCATTGATAACCATCAATGGTGATAATGAGTCAGATAGAATTAAAGTGATGAATTTTAAACCAGATAACATCAAATCCTAATTACAAATAACAACTTGAAAAACAAAGTGTTTTTTAACTTCTAAATCAGCAAGTTATCATCCAATCTGCACACAGGAAAGCGCTGATTAAAGCACAATTCAAAATAAAAATCAATTCAACGTTTTTCCAAGCGAACAAATAAACCCACCCTTAATCCCTCTTTTAGACCACAAAAATCCCATATTTATCCCAGGGATTTATTTTAATAATGAAAATCAAAACAGGCCAAGATAAGAAAGTCCGTTTATTTTCGGGATAGACAAAACTTGCTTTACATTCTGAATGAGTAGTGGAGGCTGATCATTGATTTCAGGAGTGTCTTTGACAGGGATGTCAAAGCCAAGCCTACAGGGATGTATTCACGGCGTCTCCAGAAATCAATGACCAGCCTCCAGTACGGGATTTAAAGTAAAACTTGTGACAATATAAGAACAGTATCAGAATCGGGGTCAATTTATCTTTTAGGTAGGATGGGCATAGCTCTATCTGCCCACACGTTTGGCCGGCAAAAAATCTATGGGATCACGAATCGATGCGATCGGAGTAATTGAATTCGGCTAATGAAAAAAAACGGAACACTTAACATACCGATCAGAATATCAGATTAGTCTTTTTGTTGCACAAGGTCATTAATTGCTTCAATGCTTAAATCCGTGACCTGACTAATGGTTTGAATCTCAATCCCGGCGAGGTGCATCTTTAACGCAGCTTGTTTTTTTCTTCCATTTTACCTTCTATTTTGCCTTCAATGATACCGTCCTTTTTACCCTCTCCGTAGGCGGTATCGAGGGTATTTTTAATATCGCGATACTGCTTTAAACTTTCTTCGTATTGTTGGTGCATTGCGGGGAATATCACAAGCCGACAGCAATTAATGGCTGAATATGATGATCCGGGCGGTTCGCCGATAGATCATGAATGGCTTGTAAATTGAGCCAAAATTCTGGTGTAGTACGTAAAGCTTCTGACAATAACCACGCAGTTTCTGGCGTAACACCACGCTTACCCCGAACTATTTCATTAATTCGTTGAACAGGGATGCCTAGATGCTTAGCAAGGGCTTTTTGGGTTAATTCCAGCGGTTCAAGAAACTCTTTAAGCAAAATAAGCCCCGGATGAGTAGCCGTTCTATTTGAAGGAATCATAAGTCACCTTAATTAGTAATGAGTAAATAGTTAATGATAATCCATAATTTGGACATCATGTACTGCATTAACGCCCCAACGGAACACAAGCCGCCACTGTGAATTGATGCGAATACTGTAAAATCCTTTAAGATCACCTTTTAAGGATTCAAGTCGATTTCCAGGAGGTGATCTAAGATCATCTAAGTTTTGGGCAGCATTGAGAACATCCAACTTGTAGAGAGCAAGCTCATAAATTTTACTGGGAAGCTTGCGGACATGACGGGTTGATAAGCCATGAAACAGATCAAATGTTGCTTTATCGCCAAATGAGATAATCATAATTCCATATTAACGGAATCACGGTATCCATGCAAGGACTTCTATAAGAGGATATAGAAATTATAACACTCACATGGAGATCTATGACGGTAATGAGTCAGATAGATCTAAGGTAATTGGCTTAGTCAATATAACAGCACACCCTAATGATAAAAAAAACAGCCTTTATGCTTCTGTTTGTTGATGGAAATATTAGGTTTAAGATGAATAGAAAAGACTCGATTAATTTTTCTGATTCACAATCTCGTTAATCACGTCAATGCTTAATTCCGTGACCTGACTAATGGTTTGAATCTCAATCCCGGCGAGGTGCATCTTTAAGGCGGCTTGTTTTTTTTCTTCTATTTTTCCCTCAAGTTTGCCTTCCTTTTTGCCTTCTATTTTGCCCTCAATAATACCCTCAAGCTTTCCTTCCTTTTTACCCTCACCATAAGCCGTATCCAAGGTGTTTTTTATATCGCGATACTGCTTTAAACTTTCTTCATATTGTTGGTGTTCTTGTTGATTAAAGTGGGCAATTTCAGCTTGCTCAAATAGTTGAGAAAAGATTTTTTCCTGAAGTTTTTTAGGCCGTGAGGTGAGTTTATTAAGATTTTTAAGGATATACAGCCATTTTTCAAAATGGGTTTCGAGTTCTTCTTCAGTTTTATGAAACTTAGGCATTTCCAGATAAATATAGGTCAATTTATCAAAAAACACTTGGCCGGTGCGGGTATTGATCATTTTAACTTCATGATGAAAGACTTGATTGTCATCTTTATCTTCCTCAAACACAAAGTCTAAAATACCAATGGTATAAACGGCTTTGAGTTGAAAGTTCCAATCCCCTCTTTCCGCTTGTTGCTGAATGGGAAAAGTCGAGTAGTAGACACTGCGATCTTTAAAGTAATTTTGTTTGGCTTTTTGCAATTCAACAATAAACTTCTCGCCTTGCTCATTTTCGCAATAAATATCAAAAATTGCTTTGCGTTCATTGAGTCCGGGAGCCAGTTGTTCGGTCGATAAATAATTCAGGTGAGTGATTTTCCCGGTTTCACAACCAATGACTTCATTGAGAAAGTCAACCAAAAGCGGTTTATTAAACTCGGTGCCAAAGAGTTTTTTAAATCCAAAATCGGTAAAAGGGTTAATGTATTTTTCTTTTAATGCCATCATTTTTTGATTTCTATCTTCAGAGTGCCCAACAATTTCAAACATTATCAGTAGTCTACTTGGAACTTTATACAAACACAATATTCCGGTCAATTAGGCCTTAACCATAATGACAATTTGTTGGTTGATGGAGTTGGTGCCTCCCAAGCCACCAATACTATCCAGCAACAATTCGTGTTGGGCGGGATTGATTTAGGTTAAATAAAAAGGCTACTATGCAAAGTGCTTACTGCCAACAAGTTGTTTTATCCGTATGTAGTAGTTGCAGATGTTTTTGTATGAGTTCATCTGCTATAGAATTGATAGTATCCTCTTTAAACTTATTGGCTTTACTTTGTTCTAAATTTTTAAACTCTCTCATTTGTATTATCTTTTCCCTGATATTTTAGTTCTTGACCTTGTTGATTCACTCCACACATTGATTATTATAATATATTTAAATACAATTACAGCTTGCCCTTTAATAAAATATACTATAATAACTTACGGACTTATCTTCTTCATGTTTTAGTAAAAAAACGACAGAACGACGAATACATCTCATCAGTATATTTTACCTATAGCGGTTTTCTACAAACAAATAGATTTCCAAAAAGGAAAATTAGGAGAACAAAAACAATGAGTACAATTAATCTTACCCAGCAAGAGTTGGATAATTTAGTCGATTTAAAAAACCAAGGCAAGCTTTCGCAAGCATGGACAGTTTTGGGACAAAAAGGTGATGCATACGGTTTTGTAGCTGATCATCTTCTGTCCGAAAACACAAACAAATTTTCACCGGGGGGCATGTTTTTGGAAATGGAGCGCGTCAATTGGAAAAACTACGGTGTGGGAAAAGACCGAGGTGTTTGGGGAGGTGACACCTATAATGGCGTGCAACAAGAACGCTTGGGAAATTATTTAGACTTTCTCTCCGAGAATAAAGTTGAAGGAGGTTATACCCTACCCAATACCGCAGAGATAGATAGCTTTCACCGGAGTGCTTTACTTTCTTATGGAATCCAGCCACAGGCAGCTGTTGAGGCACATCTTAGCGTACTTGATAATGCTTTAGGCGAAACCGAAAGTGGCCTACGATATGGGCTTAGTTGGGGACAAAGAATGAGTTCTATCAGCAGTCAATTAGGCGGCCCCGCTTGGGAGGAGGATCGCATTGTTTTTAAATCCGACGTTTATAACAAGGATCTAGGCACTGGTGAAGCCGGCTTAGCCATGGGTAATATAGCCTTTGATTTAATTGATGAATCCGGGGTGAGTAGCGTTTTAAAAGGGCACGCCGACATGATTTATAAGGGTGTGCAAGTGGTAGATGCTGTCACCGAGTATCTGGCCGTTGACACCGCTAATCACTTTGCCGCTCAAGTAGCGCTGACTACTTTAGACCAAAGTATTAGTAAAGAGAATAGAGAGGCTATTTTAGACTATGCAAACAATGGCGATAGAGCCGCTATCGGTGATCTGGTTGATCGCCTTGGTAATGTGATCGGAACCGGTCTTGCTTCCTCCCAATCCGATTCAGCAAAAACTAATTTATTTGATAATATTAAAGGATTAACCGACTGGTCTCGCCAGAACAATATGCCTTTATCGATTGAACCAGTTGATCCGCAAACCACCCTATCCAAAGCCCTTGGTAGTGGCCCTGATGCACTTGCACACCGCTATGCACTAGCCCAACTTGATCCCTTTGTAGTGACAGGGGGAGATAAACTATATGCCCAACACAATCGACAGAATGAGCTGGGAATCGATAATTTATCAAAGCAGTATTTAACCGATCGGGCAGAAATGTTGAGAGTGAAGTTACAATATGGTGCAACTAATACCGGTTATTCTAGTGAGATTAATAGTAGCAGCGTAGAAGGAAATTGGGATTACACGGATTTAAATAGGCGCATTGATGGCAAAAATTCTGAATTAAAAGTCGACGGTAAGGGTATGTCAATGTCGGATCATCAGGTTGTATTTGGTTCTGATCGGGATGAAAAAATCAGCGGCAGTGGGGATACGGATCACCTATATGGGGGCGCAGGAGAAGATATTATTAATGGCAAATCAGGCAATGACTATTTAGAAGGTAATCAGGGTAATGATAAGCTTATCGGAGGAAAAGGTGACGATATTTTAAAAGGCGGTCAGGGCAACGATAAACTTATCGGCGGAGAAGGTTATAATGTTTTAATGGGTGGCCAGGGCGATGACACTTATCAAATCCAATCAGGAGAAAACAGCTACAACTCCATTACTGATAGCGATGGACAGGGAAGAATTAACTATGATGGGAGCACTCTTACGGGTGGGAGACAAACCGAAAAAGGCGGTAATCATTATGAAAGTGATGATAAGAAGTATTCTTATACTATGGAAGGTGATGACGATGGCAAAAGAATCTTAATGATTAAAACACCTGATGGAAACATAAGGGTGAATGACTTTAAAAATGGTGATTTAGGGCTGAATTTTAATCAACTAGCCGAGCAACCCGATCCCAAGAATCCTACTGACATACAAATGCCTAATGAAAATTTTTCCCTGGGAGGAAAATCTCTGGAACTAAAAACCCAGCCTTTAGACTTGAAACAAGATAAAGAACCAAGTACGGATAGCGATAATCTTGCACCTTGATAGTTTAACCTAGGCTCAATAGTTAGAGTAATCATTAGGATTAATAATCCTTTATTTTTACAAATATTATTTACACCCTTGTAACAAAAGTTAACGAATAAATAGCTTTGATATTAGTATTTGTTATAATATCTTTGTTTATATGACAAAAAAGGAGTATTTATGAAAAATAGTCTTATGGTATTTTTATTATCTTTTAACTTTTTAGTATCAAATGCAGTCATTGCTGATATTAATTCCTCGGCTAATTCTTCAAATACAAATTCAAATATTGTACCCGATGTACTATTTATTGAATGTCTGGAATCTTATTCAGGATACTGGGACTCAAATACCTCTCAGTGTTATTTGGAAGAGCCTGATTCAACTTCCTCTGCTATCCCTACTACTACCGAATGTGGTAACGAAGTCATTAACGTTCAGGTTTCTAATGGTGATGATGATTGTTATGCCGCCTATTTTAATTCTGAGACGAATGAGCTGTACTTCCCCTATATTTACGATGAAATTGAAGAGCAATTTTATACTAACGTTTATTTTCAGTTAAAAACCACAGATGAAATCTATTTTGAGTTATCAAAAATGGAAAACGATCATGCAAATAATTGTACTGATAAATATTTAGCACCATTAGTTAGGGATAAATTATTTATAGAAAGTTATTATTTTGACGGTGAAGCAATCAATGAAGCCTATGAATTTACATTCACTTCATCCCAATTAAAATTTTAAAAAGGTATTTTTTATGTTTAATAAATTTGCTTTATTCTTGTTACTTTTTATCAGCCATATATCACCAGCAAATGCTTTTAGTTTTACCGAAACTTATGTCCCTGATAATTTTTATAGCAAACTAAGCAGTAGTGATACTTCAAATGACATCTATACTCGTATTGCAGTGATTAGAGATAGCTCGGATAATAGTCTTTACTTGGTTGGCCCCGGAGAATCATTAAAAATTAAATTACCAATTCCAGTTGGAGTCCGAAGCTTTGGTGCTAGTATGCAAGTTTCACATTGGATATCGAGGGATAAACCCGGCGTATTTAAATACGCCAAATCGATGAGTGATTATCCTAATGATTCAAGTTATTCTTACCAGACGCGCTCCTCCTATCCTTTTCAGTTTGTCAATACTTCTTTTGATTCGTCTGATGTCCCTATTGCTGTGGTTACTAATGAAATAGTTGAAGAAGCAGGTAAGATGGGCTATATGCTGATTAAAAATACGACCAAATCAGATGCCTTAAAAATTATAACTGTATCAGTACAATTCACCGTTGATAAGGACTATGTTGATGAGTATAACAATTGGGTAGAAGCAGCCTATAATTCAGGTTGTTTAGTTGAACAGATCAATCGAAATGGCGATTCGCATCATGGCAATTTATATAGTGATTCTTCTTGTTTTGAAAATATTAGTTCAACCGTTTCATCGGAACCACCGATTGACTCGGATATTCCAGAAACCTTTGGAGAACCTTATAACTTAGAAGAATTTTCAAACGTGCTAGAGTCGAGCGTTTATCTTGGTGAGCATAAAGAAGTGATTACCCAAATAGCCGACGATTTTGCTCCAGTGATATTATTTGATCCTGAAGTTATTAGCAATAATCCTAGCGCGCCAGAGGAGCTTGGAGTTGTTCTTTCTTATGACAATAGAAGTTTGTGGATGAATTATTCGGATGGTAAATCACAGCGTTTATATCCGACGGTGCCAAATCCTGAAAAATTTATTATTGAGTTTGAACACTTATTAGGCGCTGGTTTTGAATATGATAAAAATGGTACATTTGTTGGGAAATATAATAACACCTGGTACCGATTCCACCCTGAATATCAAAATTCAATTATTGAAACAACAAGTAACAAAGAGCTTACAAAAGTTGAGTTTTCAGAAGATGAAGAAGGGATATTTGTTTTAAACTATCAATATCAGTTAAACCATTACAGAAAGAACGAATATCAAGGAGAACCAGGATTTTCTAGTTTAAAAAATAAAGTATGGTCCGGCAATATATATGTTGAGCGATTAGATTAATCACTTTTATTATCCTAGTTAAATCAATACCGTTGGATAAAAAATAATCTTGTAATTATCGAATATACCCTATTAAACCTAAAAAAAATCAGTTGCCAAGCAGATGGCAACTGAGTTTTCTAGGATTAATCATCTGGCTCAAATTTTAAGCGCATTTCTAGACAATTTTTGGCTTCTTCATTTTCAGCCTGTAATTCTTGAGCATAGTCTTCATCATCAAGATATATTTGCGGCATACGACAAGTATTGCCAAATAAAACGCATTTGCTCGGTTTACTCGGATCACGATTTAAAAAGGTCGATACAAATTGCTTTTTAATATTAAAATCATCAACAATTTTATTAATAATATTTTCATGAACTATGACTTCAGCGCCATTAATATCATCAAATTTTATTTTTATTAGATTTTGTTTTTTTAGCTCTCGTAACTCTAGGGCATGTTTTTGATCCATTGGCATCACCTTTGTTATATTCAAACCACTTGGTTTGTTAATCAATTGATATAATTTTACGGTCAGTTCATTTATTTTAACAAATAATTCATCAGGACGGCATGGTTTTACCGCAAAAGCATCCATTCCTACCTCATAACATGTTTTTTCGTAATCATCATTGGCGGTTAAACCTAATATAGGAAAATAATTTGTAATTTTTCGAATAATTTTGGTTGCCTCAATACCATCTAATTTGGGCATATTGATATCCATTAAGCAACAGTCATATTGCCCTTGATTTTTCCATGCCAAAGCAATGGCTTCCATTCCATCAGATGCATGATCGTAATCATAATTCCATTCTTTCATTAATTCGCCATACAACATTTGGTTAATGGCATCATCTTCAACAATTAGAATATTCATATCCCTCCCTCTTTTATATTAAACAATTCGTGGTTTCGAAATATTAAGTAAATCTGCATAGTTATGAAGGTTAAACGCGACATAAAATTAGGTATTTACGTATTTGTAAATCAATACTTAACTTTATTGTAGGTTATTATTTAAAGAACTTCAAGTTTGATATCGGCTTAAACCAAAAAACGATTTTTTAAATATATTGATAATGTCCACCATTTCATATAATTTAAATTTGTATGCTAAAAAATTGGAGCGTTTCATTAAATTAGTTTGAAAAAAATGGATTATCGGTATAACAAATATTACAAGAGAACTGAAAAAGAAATTTTTATAAAGATAGATTTTCATTGTCTCTTTAAAATTTGCTTCCTACGGCCTTAAAAATATGTTTGTAATAAAATAATCTAGCGATATCTCAATAATAATATTATGACCAACCGACTCTATGCTTTCACCTAAATCAATCCGTTCATTTTTTTTATTCATTAGTGCTTCATTTATAACTTTTCCAGTACACAATTAATATATTATTTATTATATCACAAAAATTATCAATTGACCCATCATTTATTTAATAAAATAATATTTTATATCGTTATCCCGAGCATGTCAGGAAAAGCAGCTTATAGTATTGAGGGCGCCACCTTCGAGAATTGCAACCATTGGTTTTAATTTAGTCAAATCAAGTAAAAACCTCTTTACACGAATTAGAAACATCAAGAAATGAAGCCCAATCGATACAAATCATTAAAGTTATGCACTAAAGCATTTTCTGAATCTCGCAAGTCACTTGCCAAAGGTTTTGACAATACGGTTGATGCTAGCTCTTAAATATTATGGGTTTTAGTTGCCAAATAAAATATTATATTTTAAAATAAATAAAAACATTTTATTATAATTAAAACTAAGTCATAATAATTAAGTCAAACTATCAAAATGTGTTATAAGAATTCGGGAATCAAAATGAGAAGAACTAAACTGGCAGCATTACTTTCAATTATGTTAACTCAGACTCCTGCATATACAGGGGTTTTAATCGGTACAGCGGGTATCGGATTGTTGTCTTCCGGTGTTGTGATAGCAGCAGATTTATCAGATTCTGAAAAAGCCATCCAAGAACAATTAATTATCGATGTTACCACCGGAATCTATACTGCCAATATTGTTTATCAAACAATTTTAGAAACAGATGGCAATTATGCTAATTTAAAAGATAATAATTTAAGCTCTCAGGAAAACCTTGCTGAAGGATTTAGTACTTTTCTCAATGCTATTGTTACCGTTATCAATACAAAACTCGATGTCGCAAATGCTTATTTATGGGAGGCTTTGCTAGAAGGTATTGTAGCTGAAAACCAAGCGTTAAAAATGGAAATCACATCTAAACCAACGCTGAGTTATATTTATTTAAAAGATCAAATTAAGATAATGCAAAGCGTTGAAGAAAAGTTTGATTCCATTGAAAACTCAAATGAAAAGATCTATGGCCCGGTTGAAGAAAGCTTTAGATCGACTTTGAGTATCACCTTAAAAAACTTTATTAATTACTTGGAAAACTCTCATGAGGAAATTGCCAATGAATATGGTTCTGATGGTGAGGATATTGATATGCTTCTCACACAATTGGCAAAAAATGATAGTGCGATAAAGGATTTGGAGAAAAAGCTCCTAGATTTACACTTAAAACCAGCAACCGGAATAGACACCAATAAAATTTTTATGGATTATATTGAAGCGGTTCAGGATTTGTTAATGGATCATTATAATATTGGTGATCGGGTTGGCTGGTTAAGTATACTAAGAGAGTGGAATCAAGATCATATGGAGCAGTCTTATTCAGAAACCATTCAAGTCAGTGATTATTTAGATGAGATATTATTAATACTAGAAGCCAATAAAACCGCCATTTCTAATCAAACCGATAATGATAATGAAGCAATTAACCGTTTGTTAAAAGAAATATTATTGGATTTTGTTGATCGTTCTATTGCGGTTATTACCACCAATAAGAACTTGTATAGTCCCACCATTGCGTATATTGATATGGTTTCGATTAATACCGATTTAACCGCTGCTGGTGTTACCTTGCATGAGGAGTCTGAGTTATTATTATTAAATAAAGAACTGTTTTTAACGGAAGGTAGTGATGCAACATTAATTGCCCATATCACAGATTATATTGAGTCATTTGAGCAATCAATATTGGAGAAATATAAAGGTGATAAGAAAGTCGATATTCTCAATCAATTATTTAACTTAAAAAAAGATGTACAACGAACCACCGGTGAAACGATTCATGGTTTTATTGCTCATCTTAGCCTAGTGATTGATAGTCACTATTCGGCATTTTATAGCATGGCTCCAGATAGTAGCGCACCAGAATTATTTGCTTTATATATTGATCATATTAAATCCGTATTTAATGTTTTGTCTCAGGACTTAAATTTTTCTTTAGGTCTTTATAATGTTAATGATACCCAAAGTAATAATCATGCCATTCCCGAGAAATTGCAAACGGATGGCTTAAGTTTAGTCAGTAGCGTGACCGAAGTAATCTATAGTAAAAATCAATTTTTAAGCAATAAAGAATCTTTTATTGAATTGGTTGCTCTTTTAACCAGTTATATTGACAGTTCTAAATCTGAATTTGTAACCAATTATATCGGCGATAATAAAAGTGATTGGGTGACTTTATTTGATCAATTTAGTTATCGCTTATCGAGTGAGCCGCTGGATTTAAACGTTCACCAATCGTTGAATGTAATAATTGATATCATTGATGAGTACGAAGATAAAATTGATGATATTGTCGCATCGAGCGAGAATGATGCGACAAAAGAGTCAAAGGCAACCTTATCGTATATTTTTTCTAAGTTGAAAAACCTATTTGCCGATGCGAAAGGTTTGTATTTAAGTACCGATGAGTTAGGTTTAACCGATTCACTTTTTAGCCAAGAAGGCGGTCATATTGATAGTAGCCAGCAGTGTGAAATTAATGTGGCTCCGGATACAATGAGTATGATGACCTCTTGTTTTTACCATAACGGCAAAATGCATAATTTCTATGCTCGCTATATTCCTGACTATGTTAATCCTTTTGCCCCCATTTATTTTGATGTGTTACGTCATGAAGCGAATGATCTGACTTTTGACGGTGGTTTCACCCAACCTAATTATTATAAACTAAAAGGAGAATCATCAGCACTTTTTGACTCAAGTTGTGCGGCAAGACTAACTTCTGGCGGCTATTTTATTACCCCTTGCGTAAACCTTAACAATAATCAGTATTCCATTAAATGGGGGGTGGAAGAAATAAGTTCAGGTCAATATCGTTTGCAGTTGATAGAAATGGTTAAAATTGGTTTATCTACTGTAGTCGCAGATCAATAAAATAAATACTGTATAAGCCTAGAAAACGCAGTTACTATCAAACCTTAAACTGCATTTCGTTTTGTAGAGGATAATATGTTTGGGTTATTTAAAAAGAGTTCAATTTTACTATTAAGTATATTATCAACATCCACTGCTTTGGCGATGAAATGTGATTATGAGTCGCTAAATCACATACCGATTGTGTTTTCTGATATCAGTCAAAAACAAAGTATTAAAAATCGGGATAAATTATATCTGTCTAATGTCTATCCTCATTTTGTTTCTGATTATCGACATTATTTACCTATTAATTATCAAGAGTATTATGCTCGAGAAGCAAAAATTGATTTTTCCCAAAAAATTGTCAGGTTAGAAACTGATAGACAAGCCGAAGAGTTTGGTAAAAAAAAGCGTGTCTATTACTATCCAGCTATCGCCAATAATTGTAATACGTTATACCTTAGAGTGGATTCTTCACTTCCTTATTTAAAAAGGAAATATTTCCGAGAAGATTCAGATAATTTTGAACTGAACTTTTTTAATGAGGAAGCTTTTTTCAATTTTTATTTTAAACAACGCTTTGATAGCTATAAAAATGGCGGTGTCAAATACGTATGGACCCGAGCCTATAAAAATGGTGTATTACCCGCCCATAGTTTAGATCCGGTATTGCCCTTGACTCGACTAAAAATTATTGGAATTGATACGAAACCGTTTATTGACCAATACGGTAACCAAATTTCAAACTATTCCTTAGTTGTGGTGCATAGTGGTAAAAAAGGTACCATCCCATCCAGTAAGCAACTATTGGTCGATGAGCGAGATATCCATCACTATTATATTAATCAGGACTATTATCCATTAATCCGTTCTGGAAAAATTGCCTATGGTATGAATCGTAACGAAGTTTTATTCGCCTGGGGAGAACCCCAAAAAGTCATTTTAAACCCAATTTATCAGCAACAATCAGGTGCGAAGAAGATATTTTATAACTTTTATGATGTGGGAAGTAAAAGTTATGTAAAGTTTGAAAACTTTATGGTCAATCAAGAAAAGCAACAGGGTTACGAACAGTTTTGGTATTATCCCGAAAAATTGGGAGAGCAATTTTTAGTTTTTGATGCCGATGGGATTTATCATAAGTCAGCTCAATTTTATGATAAAAACATTCATTAAGTGGACAAAATAAAGTTTTTTTTGGAATAATAAAGATAATTCAATGACTCAAAAAGACAATAAAAAGATTGTACGCTATTGGAGAAATAGTTTTGCCGATGGTTTAATTGAGGGGATTGATTTCAAAAAATCGGATTATTTTTATATGTGTACTCAGCATGATTTAATCCAAGGTTTTTTAGATAAAGAGATTGTTGCTGCTTTTAAAGCGGCTTATATTAACTTAGGCATCCAAAAAGATCGGCTGTATCCAATCCCTGTTATTATTGCACCTTATTTAATCAACAAAAAAAAGCAAGGTATTGGTGCTGATAGTTTGACCCCCATTTTGTTTTCTGCCTTATTATATGAGTCTGGCGAATTAAGGATAGCTGATAAAAACCAAAAACCTTGGGTGTCTAGATGCGCTATGCGCCCTGTCCACCTTGATTTCAAAAAACCAACCATTGCCGATGTTGATGACTATAGTCGGTTTTTCGATGAGAGAATTGATTGTGATAATGAAAATCATTTATCCTGTTGGAAAAAGTTTTTTAATTATGCCTTAAATCTACTACCCGGTGTCTCTTCGACTTGGCGTCAAATTTATAAAGATTTAAACTATCAAGTCGACGATCATGCGGTTATTTTTATCAATCACGCACCTCGTGATAATAACTTAGCGTATTTAGTTGAGTTTTACGATGAGCTGTTAAAATCTCATCAGTTTGAGCAGTATCAATTACTCAATAATATCGCATCATTACAACGGAGTGAAATAAAGCAGAACCAAAGCGAATTTTTTCTTATTCAACAAGCGGTCAACCACCTCGGTCATGTTTATAAAGACAAACCACTTGCCCCTTCTCATCGAGAGGCAATAGCCTCATTTGTAAGTATGCAGGAAGGTGAAGTTTTAGCCATTATCACTCCACCAGGTACCGACAAAAAATCAGTTCTACGCGGTATCATTGCCAATCAATGGGTTGGTTCTGTTTTAAATAAAAATAAAACGCCACCGATAATGCTCGGTATTGGTAACAATGATGAATCTTTAAATTTTCTACACAATTGTTTTAATCAATTATTTGATTCAACACAAAGCAACCCAGTCTATTATGAAGGCAGATGGATAAATGAACTTGAGTCTTTGTCATTGCGTTGTTTCTCCACACTAAATAACAAAAATAAATCCCGCCCAACGGATAAATTTTACTATGTGTTTGGTTCTGCACTTAATCCTAAATCCAATCCCGAGCATAATTCGGATTGGCTCGAATTGGTTGAAACTGAAACATTTATTTATGATGCCAAGTATTATTTTTTAAACCGTTATAATCACTGTTTTTCTGAAAATGTTGTAGATTTAGACAAAGCCAAGCATGGTATTTATGATCGTTTAAGTAAAGTATACGATAGCCAGTTAAAAACATTAACATTAGTTCAACGAGTTATTGAGCTAAACAAGGAGATTAAACAATTAATCAGAAATGAATCCATCTATGATAAATCAAGATATATTCTCCGTCGAGCCGGTAAGTTTTCGTCCCAGATCGTGGAACTGGAAAAATTTCACAATCAATGGAAAAAATATTTAGAGAATGAAAGTAAATTATTTAATTTGTTTAATTTTATTAAACCCTTAAAACAAAAAATCATTCAAAAAGATAAAGTTTTCTTTATGAAACACTATCAGATTATCCCGCAGGAGTATGATAGAGAGACTTTTAGCAATGACATGCAGAACAAAGTTAATCGCCTAAAACAGGATTTAGTTAAAATTAAATCAAGCTATGAAACGTTGCAAGTCAAGTATGCCAGTTTAATCAAATTAAAACGCCAGGTAAAAAACTTACTCCGTGAGCATGTTAATTTTATTCAAATGAACTTACCCCATTACTATAATGATAATTCGTATATTGATATAAACCAAATCGCCGATGTTTTTAGCGATGAATCTCAGTCGTTTAAAGGAGGAGGTATTTCTTTATTTGATCATTTAGATATTCACTTTCGCTATATGGCATTTAATTTAGCCACTCATTATTGGGAGTGTGATTGGCTCATCGAAATGCATCATATTATTTCCAATGAAAAATTGGGCGATGATCATACAAAAAGGGATCACTCATCAATAACCAATAAACTCAGCCGCTTATCTAAGCTAACCCCATTTTTCATCAGTAATTTGGAAGATGCTCCCTTACTTTTTAGTTACGAAGCCCCCTTAAGCAAGAAAAACAAGAACGAGCGAGTTTTATTGCATACTTATGTCGATCTTTTGATTTTTAACGAAGCTGAAAGAATTTCACCCGAAGAATCCAGCCTGGCATTGGCCTTAGGAAAGAAATCCATTATTTTCGGTGATATAAAACAACATAATCCTATTCACAAAATATCACCATTGGCTGATTTTGGAAATCTATCCCGCCAGCGCATTGTTAATCAATTAGATAAAAAACAATATCAACTATTCTCTAATATCGGTATCACCGCATCTCGTGGTTCGTTAATGAAACTGGCCCAAAAATCCTGTCAATATAAAAATACTAACAACAAAATGGTTAAAGACAAGGGTATTTATTTATTGGAAAATGAAGGGAGTAATCCCGGGATTGTTGCTTTTAATAGTCGGACTTTTTACCACAATCAAATCATCTCCGATAATAATACGCAATTTAAACAATTGTTCCCTCCCCTTTGTTATACTCATGTTAGGGGACAGGCCAAAAAAATCAAAGGTGATTTTATCAATCGCTTAGAAGCCGATCAATTATTGTACTGGCTAACGATCAATCAACAAAAAATAGAAGCGTTTTACCAGCAAAATTTATCTGAGCTGGCCGGCATTATTACCCCCTATCGCCATCAACAATACTACCTAAAAACTCAAGTCAATCAATTAGATCTGGGAGATATCCATGTAGGAACCCCCTATTCATTTAGTCATAATAAAAAAATTATATTATTTTCGGCCACTTATGATGAAAAAAACCGTCAGCATTATTATGATGATAAAGCGACATTGATTAATTTTTCAACCTCCAAGGCAATCGATAGTTTTATTTTATTTGCGGATATGTCAGTATTTGATAGTTCAAAAAAATATGCCTTGGATCGATTGGCAGCCTATTTATTTGAAAAACGACAAAATGAAATTAGAGCGTGTTTATACGATGGTATTACAATCGAACAACAATTTGTTCATAAATTATTATTAAAAAAAGAGGACTATGCAGGTCTTTTTAAATACTTATTGAAGAACTGCAAAAAGGAACTTGTTTTAGCCAGCCCTTATTTAAACATAAACATTCTTTTTGACAATAATATTATTGAACGCCTGCAAAAGCTCTTAAGTCTTCGAGTTAAAATAAGCCTATATTTTAGCTCTAATCGTAGTTTCGGGCCGGAACTCAGTCGCAGTGATAGGGTTAAAAAAGAAAGGTTAATAAAACAGGGGATTAATTTAATCGACACCAGAACCCATCTTAAGGTATTAATAGTCGATGAAATAATATATTCGGAAGGTTTCTTTAGCTGGTTATCGGATTGGGAAGCCGTCAAAAGCAATGATATACAATCGATTATTTATTTTGGAAAAAATAAAATAACAAAAGAAAAAGTAAAACACTTAAAAACAAATACTATTATTGCATTAAATAAACAGAGTTCTTGATCTTATTTATTAATTTATATATTATTTAATAAATAAAGTGATATCCCCAAACCATCTGAACCTTATATTTTCAGGTAGTTTGGGTATATATTCTTCAAATTTTAACAATATCGTTTTTCCTTTAATTATATTTATCAACAGGAAGGTAAATTAATGAAAAAAATAATTTTTTCATGTGCATCATCAATTTTGGCCTTAACTATGTTGTTGACGGGTTGTGATAGTACAGATAATCCCACTTCATCAAACTCAGAACAAGCAAATGCCTTACCTAAGTATAAAGAAAAACAACATTATCGTTATATTGCCAAACCCAATAGCGTAAAACCTGATGAAGTGGTTCAATTTTTTTGGTTTGGTAGTAAAAATACTCAAAACCTTGAACCAGACATTAAAAAATGGCAGGCCAGTAACAAGAATGGAAAATTAGTTCGAATTCCTTTGTCATTTCGAAAAGAATGGATGTTTGGTGCCCAGGTCTATTACACGTTGGAAGAATTAAGTATGCTGGATACCTATTTTGATAAGGTACTGAGTTTTTTCAAAACCGCTGCTTTAAGTAAAAAAATTGTGGTTAATAAAGAAAATTTTAATCTTTTTCTAGCCAATGAAAATATTTCCGTCAGTAGTTTTTGGGAAGTTTTTAACTCAAATCGGGTAAAAGAAAAAATTAAAGCTGGGGATAAATTAGCCCAATTAGCACAGGTTAAAGTCATTCCATCGATTTTAGTTTCTGGAAAATATTTGATCCGTATGGGTAGCGTAGATTCATTTGACGAGGTGTTTGATGTTGTTGATTATTTACTGGTAAACCGCCCTATTAGTGGCAGTTACTAAGCATATCATTGTATTTTTCTTGTTAAGTGAATGGGTTTACTAGCGCTGTGGATAAAGATAAATTAGTTAGTTTACAACAACGTGCAGAAGTAGCACTTAAGTCTTTAGGTAAAGCAAAACCTCAACCTATCATTTATAAAAAATTAGTCCTAACGCCTAGAGATTTTATTTTTAGATATCGTTTAAATTTAAAATTGATTGTTTTCACCGTTTTTAGTTTTTTTGTGATCAATTTTATTTCATTTATAAAAATCATCAATATGGATATTCCCGATGCTTATGTTACGATGCAAAGTGGTAAAATTATAGAAATTAAGCCAATTGCGGTTAAATAGATGATGTTCTTAGCGATTAACCCCTGTAAATCAATATGAAGAAACCAACAAAGCAGTCCAAAAACAATACAAGAAAAAACGAAGTAGTAAGTGACTTTGAAAAAATTAATGAAAGAAATCGATTTTACGAAGATGGTTATAAATTTACTAAAATCATTTTAATTTCGGTTGTTGTTCTATTAGTTTTTTCTATCGCAATTTTAGCCATTGCTTTAAATAAAAAGACCAATAATGTCTATTTTGCGGCTGATAAAGGGGGGAATATTATTCAATTGGTCCCATTAAATAAACCCAACCAATCCGATTCTGCCGTGGTGCAATTTTTAGCTGATGCCTTAGTCGATACGTTTGATTTTAATTATCATAATATGAAGCGCCGCTTAAGCCAATCAACCCTGAAGTTTTTCACCAATAAAGGCGCCGAACTATTAATTAAAGCACTCGAAGACAATGGCACCTTTGAAGTCGTGAATCGAAAAAAACTATTTATGACTCTGGCATTGGAACATGCCCCTATTATTGTTAAAAAGGGCTTACCGAAAAATGGCCGACATTGGTTATGGAAACTGCAAGTCCCTGCGATTATCAATTATGTGACCGAATCAAACAAGATTTCTCATCATGTTGTTTTTACCGTTATTGTCTCACGAAAAAGCATGATTGAAGATGCCTTGGGTTTGGGGATTTCTAATATTATAATGGTCAAAAAAGGCTAGCATGTTTACCAAAAATATAATATATACTATATTATCAAAATATTGATTTTGTTCAGGAATAAAACGAATGAAGAAAAAATTGTTGTCAATTTTTATCACTAGCTTGCTTCTCGGTTCAAGTGTATCTAATGCAAAAGATCAAAAAATTTTTGTTCCTATGGATGAAGAAAAAGAGTTAGGTGTTGAGCTAACACCTTCAGAAATTAAAATACTCAATAAAAAAAGAAATGCTATTTTAAAATATTTACTTGATAAAGAGACCCTTCAAACGGCAAAAGATGAAATAATTGAGTCCGAAAGGCAAACCATTTTTAATAAACAGCTTTCTAATCAATTCCCAGTGTCACCAGAAGATACACTATCCATACGCAAGAAAGCAGAGACACACATAAAAGCGGAGAACCAGCCAATTAATGAGGTTCACCTCGATTTATCGATGATTGATTTGGATATTAACTCTTCTAAACCGATTAATATTAGAGTTGCTAAAGGCTATGTTTCATCATTAGTATTTTTTGACCAGTTAGGCAACCCATGGCCCGTTTATGGTGATGTGGTCGGTGATAAAGATGCATTTAAAGCAGAAGCAGTCACCGAATTTAAAAACGTGGTAACTTTTGAAATTGCCAAAAAATTTAAAGAAAGTAATGCCTTATTGAGCCTAGAAGGCTTAAGCGTTCCTTTAGTCATTCGCTTAATTGGTGATGAGAAAAAAGTGGACTCTAGGGTTTATACCCGGGTGCCTCGTTTAAGCCCAAAAGCAAAAGAAGAAAATCAAAAAGACAGTATCTATTCTCAATCTGAATCCGATAAAGAATTGCCTAAAGAAATGCTGGCATTTTTAAATGGTGATGGTGATAAAGTTCCTGGTGCAGTTCCTTACCAATTAACGGGTGTTGATGGAGAGGTCTATTTGTATCAGGGGATGTTGTATATTCGTAGCGCGGCTTTATTGCTGTCGCCACCATCAATGGGAACCGCAACATCACCATCTGGAGTTAATATTTTTAAGATAAATCCAGTGACCAATTTATTTTTCTCAAAAAAAGATGGTAGCACCATAGATGCTGTGGTTGAAAAACAGTTAAATATTAAACTCAATTATAAAAAAACTATTTTTTAGGTTCACTAATTAATTTAACTAGATTTATCTTTATAGGAAAAACATTTTTATGTCTGCGTTGTTAAATAAAATTAAACAGGCTTTATCTGTCAATGGCTCACGAACCATTGTTATCTTTATTTCATTGCTTGGCTTTGTATTGCTTGTTTTGTTAATCCGTGACGCGGGCAATAATAAAACATCATCAATTGATGAACAATTAGCCGGCTCTCATGTTAAGACAACGGCTAGTGGTATAGATAAATCAAAACTCGACGAAAAAAACATCCATAAAGAAGGTTCACCAATTAAAGAAGAACTGGCTAAAATTCGCGAAGGAAAAATTGCGACGGCTAAGAAAAATAGAACCACCCATTTAGATGGTCTGCGCCTGAAAGAGGATGAAGATAAAGAAGAAAGCTTTGAGCTATTTGATCCCAATGAAGCAAAAAGGAAGAAACTGGCAGAAGACGCCGCTAAGAAAAAAGCAAAAGAAGATGCTGCAAAAAAACGCCAAAAGAAATTGGATAAAATGCAAAAAAAAGCCATCGCGAAGCCCATAGTAGAAAAGAACCATGAAGAAGAAGCAAGAAAAGCTCGAGAGGCAGCCCAAAAAAAAGCAGACAAAAAGAAACGAGAAGCCGCACTGAGGAAAAAAGAACATGAAAAAATTGCCGCTTACGTTGGAAATGTGGTTGCGGATAGCCAATCTTATTCAAAATCATTAGCCGGTTATATCAACTCTATGGCACAAAATGAAAAAAACTTTGGCTTTTCTAAGGAAGTTCATATTTACCAAACCAAAGTAAAGCAAAAAGCAGCAGCCCATACTCAAAAAATTAATCCTGAGAAAAGTGTGGAACAACTCTACCCTGGCGACAAAGGTTTTGATAAAAAAGGAGAGAAAAAACCGTATTCCATATTTGTTGGAGATGTTCATTTTGGTGTGATTCAAATATCCATTAATTCCGATGAACAATCCCCTTTAAGGGCTGAAATTGTGGGTGGCGATTTAGATGGTGCTGTCTTAGTCGGTAATTTTAAAGTGGTTGCCGAAAAAGTCATTGTGCTTTTTAATAGCATGGTGTTTGAACAAAGAGAATATCCAGTAAATATTGTTGCCATTGATCCTGATACACTTCGTTCAGCATTGGCAGATGATGTGGACCATCATTATTTGGAGCGTTATGGCTCCTTAATTGCGGCAACATTTGCCGAAGGTTACGCATCATCACTAGCAATCCCGAGTGATGGCAGGGAAACCAAAACAACCACGGTTATCAGTCCAGATGGCACCGTCACCGAACAAAAACCGAAGGATTATACCGATAAAGAAATGATTATTACCGGGATTGGTAATGTGGGTAGTTCTTTGGCGGAAGAATTTCAAAAGCATATCAATAGAAAACCAACAATTCATGTGTATGAAAATAAAGAAGTGGGTTTAATGTTTTTATCAAGCTTAATCGTTAATGGTGAAGACCCAAAGACCCGTAATAATCAAAAAATTGGTAAATATTCGCGTAAATAACAAAGAAAATAGATAAAAATAACAATACATGACAACGCCAAATATTTATTTTATGATATTATAATTGTTGTATTGTTAGTTTATTTTTACTATAATAAAACGCATTGTTATTCAAGACGGTTATTCAAAATGGTTATTCAGAACAGTTATTCAGTACGATCAGTATGCAGCGATGAGTTTTATTTCAGAAATACAGAGTATTAATTAATTTTTATATAAATTTAAAAAATCGGATAATAAGCGATGAATCAAAATAAAGACACAATTAATCCCGAATTTGATCAATTAGCCGATCAAGATTTTACTGATGAAGATTTTGATTCCGGTTGGAATGAAGATGTATCCGTAGAAGATGCGATGGAAGCGGTACAAGAAGTGGTTGATAGTGCCGATGAAGATTTTGGCTTTGTTAACGAAACCCAACAGGATAATATCAAAAAAAATCAAGATAATAATAAAGTGTCTCCTGAAATAGATGAGGATTATACTCTGGTTAATGAAGATAGGATTAATGAAGAGAAGTCAGATGATAACTCATTAGCACCAAGTTTTGATAATACAGACTTTGAAACTGACGATGATGTGCTTAGTGATGATAATGTAGAAGAAGATGACGACTCTGAAAATTCAGATGATGATAATCTTAAAGATGATGACTCTGACAATGTTGACGACAGTAGTGATGACAATAGCTTTTCAGATGATGATTCTGAGAACGATGCAGGGAATGACATTGATGATAATATTGATGAAATCGAGTCAAGCTCAGGTGGTTCAAAAAAGTTGATAGCCGCAGTTTTGGGTATTACCGCTTTGGCCGGTGTCGCAGGAGCTGGATATTTTCTCATGAGTGAAGATAACCCCATATCACCACAGCCGATAAATCAGCCCTCACCGCTTAGCCAGAGCGGCGTTAAACTAATGGATGTAAGCCAACAGAGTGCTTCAGTGACAAAGCCATCACTTAAAAAAATCGAAACACTGCCGATTGAACCGATAGCAACCCCCTTAGCAAAAAATAATTTTGAGCTTTCAACTTCGAATAAGCCCAAAAAAATGGTAGAAAAGGATGCTATTGACTTTATTCCGCAAGTTAAAGATGATGAAGTTAATAAAAAGGTTAAGCTCAATACGATTGGCCCATCATCAAAAGCAATCGGCTTTGGAGATACGCAAAAAGAAGACCAAACTCGTATTGATGTGGCCCAACTAACAGCCGATCTTAATGATAAAATAGAAGGCGTGTTAAAAAAAGAACTAAAAGATGAATTCTCAAATTTTACCCACAATAAAATTGATCCCTTACGTGATAAAATTGAACAAATCCGTGATGACAATAAAAAGGAAATCGATAAACTCACCCAACGCACGTATGAAGTTGAACGACGTATTAAAAATGACTTAGAACGCCAAGTAAAAGTTCTAGATAAGTCCGTATCTGGAATTAAAGATAAAATGGCAAATCTAGACGATGTTCAAAGCAAATTGGAATTTATTTTACAATTAGTCGCCAGACAAGAGCAAGACCGAAGGCTGCGGGCAGAAGAAGCGATTAAGAAAAAAGCTCAATTTGAAGAATCTCGGTCTGTTGAAATTGCAAAAATTAAATCCCATCGAAAACGCATTCCTGGTTTTAAAGTCGTTAATACCTCTTATGATGGTAAAATGAGTATTGTGACAACTCCTTCAGGTCGCATTAATACCTATTTTGAAGATGAAAAATTTTATATTGATGGCATTCATCATGTGGTTACTGATATTTTAGATAATGGTCGCTTGGTATTAGTCGACCAAAATCTCTATATTGATACAATAAGAGTGGACAAACCACGCGTTAAATCAAAACAAGACCCGTCTATTAAGATTAAGAAACAAGAAAATGTGGTTTATATTTCCGCTGAGGAAGAAGATAAAAAGTTTAATGAAAAGATCATGGGTAAAAAAACCGCTGACTCAATAGATAATAAAGCAGAAAATAAAAATTATGTCATTTTACCCGAACACCCTGATGTCATGTTAAAAAAAGAACGCTTAAGTCAACCCGCTAAAGTCGCAGAAGGATATGAATTAAATGCCGTTTTTCCTAATGGCTATCTGATAAAGGATAGAAGTAATGAATTTATTACCGTAAAAGAAGGTGATAAAATAAAGGGATTGGGTCTTGTCGATGGCCTGGATAGAGAGGGACATTTACGAGTGGGTGGTTTTAAAATTATTGGAAATCGTTTTTAATTAATTTGTCTTAAAATATGGAGTTTTATATTATGAAAAATAAATTGTTTTGGTATTCCCTTGTCGCAACGCTCAGCCTGTTTTTTTTGGGTATGGACGTTATGGCGGCCGATGAAGCAAAAGGACTTGGGGCTCTAGCAAAAGCTTTTACCACAGAAGTCAGTGCATTTAAGGTATTAGCCCTAGGTGTTTTCTATTTAGGTGGCGTAATTGCCTTTGGAACCGGTTTGTTTTATTTTTATAAAGAAACCAAACAACCCGGACAAAACCATTTGCCCAAAGGGTTTGCAGGAGTTTTAGTCGGCGGTGCATTAATTGCCCTTCCAAGTTTACTAAATACCACAGCAGAATCCATGGGTGGCCAAGGTGAGAATGCCATGAAATCTGTTGAAAGTGCCGAATTCTGATCCGAATAAGTTATGCCACACTTCGGTGTGGCCTTTTTTCATTCATTAGCTACTTATTATGAAATTAACCCCGTCCATCAATAAAGCGGCAACACCTAAAGATGACCTGACTCTCGATGGCTATTCTTTAGTTAGCCCGAAAATAAAAAAAACCATCCTAAAAGAACAGAAGTATGAATGCGTTTATTGTGGTTATAAGTGCCATCAAAATGAAGTTCATTTTTTAGATCATAATGTCGCCAATAAAAATCGAAAGAATATAGTTGTCGTTTGTAATTTATGCCATATAAGCAATCATTTAGAGGTTTTAAATAGTAATTTATTAGGACATTTGGGATATTTAGACTCCGATGTCGAGTATGATCAAAGTGATATTAATAACTTATTACGCGTTTTATGGTTGGTGATTGACTCTGACTCAGAGCATCAGGCAAATGCGTCAAGCTGGTTAAAAGAGTTGAGAATGAGTACTTCTGTGGTTAAAGATGCTTTAGACTCTGGCTTAAGCGCTAGTAATATTGTACAAAACTATATTCAATTTTTGGCCGAACTATCAGAAGATGATTATGCTCATCGAGAAAAAAATCAACACGGATTATTTTTGTACTATTTTAAAGAAAATATCCCAAATATGTTGGAACATATAAATCGTTCTCCCGTTTTTAAAAATAATGCCGTTGAACATTGGGATTCCCTTGCTGAAAGTTATTTAGGTTCACTAGGTAAAAAAAATAATCAACAATACCAGTCTCTAATAAAACTTTTAGAGGACTAGATTTAGCGTTGCCAATCAATCCCAATTCGTTTCAAGAAATCATAATTTTCTCGCTCTAACACAGGTTGTTTTATGTTATATAGTGTCTTTCGTTCTTTTCAAAAAATGCTCAAAATGACCATGGATGATTATTGTTCATTGGCGGGTGTCGAAAATGAATATACTCTGGTCAGCAATGAAGGTTATTTATTGAGCGGCATCGAAATTAAAGGTTCTTTAAATATTATTGGGACAAACTTATTCGAAGATCAAGTTTATAATCTTTATTTAAAGCTAAGTGGTATTTTAAAAAATAAAGGCTATAAATTGCAGTTTGTCTTTGCCAGAGATCCCGAATCGGCTTATCGAAAAGTAAAAATGTCCGTTGACTTGGCGAGAAAAAATGCGCAGTTAAACGGTTTAGATTTTCAATCAATTTTAGATGAACGTGAACAACTTTTATCGCAAAAAACCTCCGACGAACGCTGTTTTTTAATTATAACGACTACAGACGGCGTTCTGCCGCCAGCAACCAAAAAAAACGCACTGAAAAAACGTAATGATAGAGCGACAAAGTCGAATGTGGGTTTAAGACCTGGCGAGTTTTCCCAATCTCAAATGCTTGCTATCAAAGAAATCAATGCTCAACACCATAGTTTTGTGGATAAAGTTTATGATGTTTTTAATGAGTTTTGCCTGATTAAAAAGCTAAACGCGTATGATTTTTTACGCATACTTCGCTATGAAATTGACAATGATACCGTGAGTGATAATTGGCGTGCTAGTTTACCGGGTGATAAGCTACCGTTGAGAATAATGAAAGATTCGCAATACCAGGAAGATATCAGCCATATTTATCACCCCAGTCTATCCTTTCAATTATTTAGCGAAGCACCGGCGATTAGCGAAGACGATCGGACTTTAGTGAAACTAGGACAAAAATTTATTTCTCCTATCATGGTGGATATACCGCCACAAATCAATATGCCATTTTCGGAGCTATTTAATAGTATTGATGAGGATATTCCCTGGCGCTTTTCTTTAACCATTGAAACCGGACATGAAGAAGTCATTAGCAAACTCAGTACTAAAAAAGCTATCGCGTCTTTGCTCGCGTTTTCGTCCTCTGAAAATAAATTTATTATTAATGCGATCGAAGATTTACTATCTTATGTTGAACAAGGCGAGATTACTTGCGCTTGTTATATGAATATTTGTACCTGGGGCAAAAGTACGGAAATTGTAAAACAACGTAAGTCATCATTAATTCAGTCAATGCAAAGTTGGGGTAATTGTGATGTTATTGAAGAGTTTGGTGACTCAATCGAGGCATGGACCAATACCCTCCCCGGGTTTAACTCACGGATTATGTCTGCCGGGTTCCCAATTCGCTTATTCGATTGTCTTAAAATGATCCCTTTTACCCGCACCTCTTCTCCTTGGAATGTCGGCTCTCTTTTAATGCGCACCGTAGACAATAAGTTATTTGCCTATCAGGAAGGTTCCTCTTTGCAAACCAAATGGATTGATTTAGTTTTTGCCCCGCCCGGATTTGGTAAGTCAGTTTTTCTTGCCGCATCAAACACCGCATTAATATTAAATTCACACCAATTACCTCGCATAGCCATTATCGACATTGGCTTTTCATCGGCCGCTTTTTGTTCTTTTATTAAGGGAGCCTTAGCCGATGATAAAAAAGATCTGGTGCAAAGTTATAAAATTGAAATGACTGAAGAGTTTGCCATTAATCCATTTGATACGCCATTAGGATGTCGTATGCCGCTGGCCTTGGACAGAGAGTTTTTAATTAATTTAACCTCACTATTATTAACTCCCGCAGGTGACAACAATGGTATTAGCCGTTTATCTGAACTATGCAGTAGTTTAGTTGATGCCATGTATGACTATGTTTCAGAGGAAAAAAATCCACATTTATACGAAGATAATGTCTGTTTGGAAGTCGATGCCGTGTTGAAATCCTTAGGTAAAGAAATTGGACACGATCAAAATGTTTCTTGGTGGACACTGGTTGATATGCTGTTTGAGAAAGGATATGTCAAAGAAGCAGGACTTGCGCAACGTTTTGCGGTTCCCACGTTAAAGGAAGCAACCAGTGTTTTGGCTGAGTCAACCAATATTAAGGATGTTTTTGGTGATGCCAAAGTCAATGGTGAAGGACTGATTAAATTTATCAATGGGATGATTATTTCAGCCATTCGTGACTACCCTATTTTAGCCAACCATTCAGTTTTTGATATTGGACATGCGCGTATTGTATCCGTAGACTTATCATCAGTTGCCCAAACGGGTAGCGCGCAAGCGGATAAAAAAACCGGAATTATGTATATGCTGGCCAGACAATTATTATGTCGTGAATTTTATCGCAATAAAAAAGTACTGCCGCAAATTCCCATTCACTACCAAAAATATCATAAAGAAAATTTCGAAAAAGAATCCATGACCCCGAAAAAAATTTGTATGGATGAATTTCATCGGACAAAAAATGCGACACAAGTTCGCAATCAGGTCGTCATTGATATTCGTGAAGGTAGAAAATTTGACGTCCACATCAGTCTATTGTCGCAAATGTTAGAAGATTTTAGCGAAGATATGATCGAACTCACCAGCAATGTGTTTATTTTATCAAAGGGTAATGCGGAAGATTCCGTGACCAAAATAAAAGATAAATTTGCACCCAACGCTGACTCGATTAAAGCACTCAATCGATATGTTACCGGACCCGGTAAAGAAGGTTCGAGTTTATTATTTTTAAGTGATATAAAAGGTAGTAGTAATCGAGTCGAACAAGTCCTTCGATTAACTCTGGGCTCAATTGAAATCTGGGCTTATTCTACTACCCATGAAGATATTTTATTGCGCGATAAATTGTCAGAGATGGTCGGTTTAAGTCTCGCATTAAAATTATTGGCTTTAGAGTATCCGGGCGGTTCTGCAAAGTTATTTATCGAAGAAGAAAAAAATAAAATATTGAAAACTTCTGAAAATCCAAAAGAAGATATAAAATATCTGTATAAAAATGTTGCTTTAGAAATTATTGGGCGACATAAAGATTTATCTTAAACCGATCTTTATTTTAGGTATTAATATTATCCTAAAAAAGTGATTGATCTATTATCCCATCTAATATATTATTTCATAAAATATATTGATTGATATAACAGATATTTTACAAGAAAAATAACTGGTATCTGACTAAAGTCCATTAAATCGCTTTATTCGTATTTTTGGAGTGCGTCATTAATTAATTTCACTATTATTGATAGTTTATCTATTTGGGTGTTATTTTGTATGTTAAAAAAAATTTTAGCTCCGCTTTTTATTGTAGCTTTAAGTTCAGGTTGTCAAACACTTCAACAACAAGAAAAAGTTGATGATGCACCTAAAATTGAAAGTAATGCATTAAGTGAATTAAAAAAAATATCCGTCGAAGCAAGACACGAATTACGTCTTTTAGCGAAAGCACAAGAGGCAAGAAATGCAGGCTCATTAACCGCAGCACAACACCAACAGCGTTTTTTTCAAGCCACTTATGTTCCTGAAGGTTTTGAGCAAAACGTGAGCTTCAAGTTTGCAGGAAAAGCCACCAAAGCCTTAGAGGCCATTTCTCTGATAGCTCAATATAAAATCGAGACCTATGGGCAAATGTCAGGTATTGAGCCAAAAGTATTAATACATATTGATGATAAACCCCTTAATGACGCATTGAAAGAACTAGGAATGCAAACCGGTGACAGTATGAAAGTGGAAGTCTACCCGGCTTCTAGAATTATTAGAGCTGTTTATAAGTAATACTTAATCTTGTGCTGCATTTGATGGATAGTTTTAAATAATGAATACCAAACTTATTTTATTTTCAGGTTTATTATTGGCTCAGTCAGTTATGGCTGAAACAGGAACCTTTTCTTTATCTGAGTTAAAAAATATGGATAAACAAAATATAAAATCTTCTGGCCGTATTTTAACCCGAGATAAAAAAGGTAAACTTGATATTCGATTAAAGGCTATGCGTGATGCAGCCTTAATGACTGGCGCACAAAATGGATATGTCACTCGTTTAAGCCAATTGAAAAGCACGCTTAAGGAACATACCAAAGAACTGGATGATTTATTTGATTTTCGTAGCATTATGCGAATTTCCAGCAATAATGAATACGATAGTGTCTTTTTACCTCCCGTCATTGAGAAAACCAATGATATGGTTAGGTTGGACAGCTCCCATGATCAAATGAGCATTTCTGGAGTGGTTTACCAAATTTTAAAAAAAGAACGCTTGGTCAGTGCACCGCCTGATTGGCGGCAGTATTTGATTTATGATACTGAGATTGAAATGAATCGTATTGCTCCTGCCGTTTTACCGAAAGATGAAGATGAAAAAAAGAAATGGTCAGTCTGGGTACAAGAAGGTTGGAATAAAGGAATTATTCAAGCTGAAAAAGAAATGGCACATCGTATTCGCGTATTGGGAAGAGATTTTAACGGGATGATCCGATATTTGATTCTGGTAATGGAAGGAAAAATTAAACGTCCCAAATTAACCAGCCATAAACAGTTTGTATCAGGAAATAATAAAAAAATGATAGTCAATGAACGTACCATTAAAGTTGCCATACCCTCCCAAATGAATTTAGATAGTTATTATTGGGAGCCATTAGATATGGATAATCGAGGTGAGTTATCTTATCCCTACGAATTTAACAACGAACGTCCTAATCAATATTTAATGGGTCAATAAATGAATCAAGTTCCTTTTCCCACATTTTCCCTTACTTCAAAAGAAAAGCTAAACGAGCTTTTGCTTTATATGGTTGAAGCAGGCGGAAGCGATCTTTTTTTAATGGAGAACTTAGAGGTTTGGTCTTCAATTTATGGGAAAAAACAGAAGTTAACCAATAAACGCATTAAATTATCTGAAATTGAATCATTGTTAAATGAAATTTATGGTGTCAATGCAACAGCAATTCTTGGTTCCGGGTCACCTATTGATATGTCGTATGAGTTTACTAAAAATATCGGTGATTTTAAGCAGGAACGTTTCCGCTATCGGGTTAATATCGTTGGTTGTCAACGCTCAGGCAGAAAGTCATATACGGTTACCTTTCGAACCATTCCCACTACGCCGCCATCTACCTCTCAATTAGGTATAGAAGATCAAATTCTGGACATTTGTGATAAGGCCGATCAAGGACTAATTCTGGTGGTTGGAGCAACCGGAAATGGCAAGAGTACCCTACTTGCTTCAATTTTAAGAGGACAACTCGAAAAACCTGATGGTCATCAAAACATGATAACCATCGAGTCACCGATTGAATTTGTTTATGATGATATTGAGAAACCGAGTAGTTTTATCACTCAATTAGAGGTTGGTCGGCATATTGAGTCATTTAATGCGGGAGTTGTCAATTCCTTACGCATGGCACCCACAACCATATTAGTCGGTGAATCAAGAGACTATGAAACGGTTAAAAGCTCAATTGAGGCTAGTGTCACCGGCCACGTTGTTTATTCCACTGTACATGCCAATAGTGTATCCGAAACACTGCAACGATTAATCGCAGTTTTTCCGGAAGATTTACAGTCACAAGCCAAAATTGACATTATACAATCCAGCAATATGATTATTGCCCAACGTTTATTACGCACGATTGATGGTAAACGCACCGCAATCCGCGAATATCTTTATTTTGACAAAAGCGTAAAAGATAAGTTGATGACCTCTAACAATCCTGCTTTAGATGTATTTGAATGCCTAGAAGAATCAGGGCAGCCGATGATGGTTGATGTTGAAAAGAAGTATAAGGATGGGATTATTTCGAAGGAAATTTACGAAAAACAGAAAATAAATTATGCATCCATAAAAAATCGTATGCAACAAATTGGATAATTTAATATGCCGATTTCAGATTCATCTAAGCAGGTAAAGTTTTTATTTTTTGATGGTACCGTTGCCGCCCCTCTTATTTTAATTATTTTATGGCCGAGTTTAACGATGCTGTATATTTTAATAGCCTTTAGCATTTTATTAATCGTATTAAGTCGTCATGGTATTAAGCTAAATGCAATATTTAGAATGCTACGCGTGTTTTTAGTCGGGCGGTATCGCTATATCCGTCCTTGGTGGCGAAGCAACTTTTAATTATTATATTATAATTTAAATAAAGCATTGAATTATTTTATACTAAATTATACAATGTTAAAGAAAGATTTATCCGTCAGGTTTTAGTGTTTTTATCGACTTAAAAAAATATAATTGTATTTACAAGGTAGAAAATTATGAGAAGAGGTATTGTAACAACAGTTTTGTCTGGCCTGTTGATATATAGTGTTAATAGTTCGGCAGAGCTTTATGTTTCACCCATTGTCAGAGGCTCTGTTGATTACACTACATCTGGTAAAATCGAAGATGGCTCCTTTAGTTTGACGGGAAAATCGGTTGAATATGGCGATTTCATGATGAAAACTAAAACCAATCAGCATGGAAAAACACTGAAATATGGCAAAAACGTACCTTTGTTTATCGCAGTTGAAAACATCATACCGGATAAGTCGAAATGGATTATCCATTTTGATGAAGGTATTGACAATTCAGTGGTTAGTTGGGAAGGCGGCAATAGCTGGGAAGGTGTTCTAAAAACCATTGGTTTACAAAATGATCTGAGTCTAATCATTAATCATGAGGAAATGGCTATCGGGGTCTCTCCGAATGTTCATTTGGCTCGTCATTTGGCCAAAAAAATTCCTAATGTCTGGTATTTAAAAGCGAATCTAAGCCTAAAACAAAATTTAGAGAAATGGTCAAAAAAAGCCGGGTGGACACTAAGTTGGGATCATAATTTAAAAATCGATTATCCGATTATTAATAACACCGTATTAACTGGAAAGTTTGCCGGTAAAGGCGGTGTTGTTGATCAAGTCGTGAGTTCATTTGCTGGCGCAGAAATACCTTTATCAGGTGTTTTCTATATGAAAAATAATGTATGCCATATAACCTATGCCGGATATAAACAAGAAATTGAATTTTGATCATTTCTTAGGATAAATTTTGTGTCTCATCGCACCTGGTATAGGTCTAATAAAAAAATGATGGAATTAAAAATGAAAGAAATATTAAAAAAATCAGCAATATTAAGTGGTTCGGTGGGTGTGATATTATCACAGGGTTGTTCTACTCAAATTAATAAAGAAGCTGAACTTAAAATTGAGGCAACGACAGATGAGGGCATGGCCAAACTACGCCAAGGCTCACGCTTAAACAAAACTTATTCATCGGTCGAAATGCGCGATCAGCTTTATGTTGGTGGTAAATCATTTAAAATTTCTGAAAGAGAATATTTACCTGATTTTTTTAATCATAAATATGAATTTAATCAGATCGAACCGATCTCATTTCAAGAACTGGTGATGATGATTTCTGAAGACATCGGGGCGCGAATAATAATCTCTAACGATGCAGCGGCACACTTGCAGTCAATGGGTGGCGGAGCAAAGAAAAAGCAAAATACCAAGGGAAAAGATTCTATAAAAGGTTTTGCTCCGGTACCGTCGCCCGGAAGTTCAAAAGTCGTTCAAGATAAGATATTTGGTAATATCACCGATATTATGGATACTTCAGGTGAAGGTCTAGTTGGTTCCAACGTGAAGTTTACCCTCGATTATTCTGGTACTTTAAAGTCTATGCTTGATTATTTAAGCAGCAAAGCAAATGTATTTTGGCGTTGGAAAGACAATCATATTTTAATTTTTAGACAGCAAACAAAAACCTTTATTTTGGATTCCGTTCCCTCTAAAAGTACCTTTAGCGCCAGTATTTCAAGTACTTTTGCCCCAGAAAGCGGCAAAGGTGCGAATTCAGCCGCGTCTCAATCCACCACATTAAGTTATGGTCCAGAATCAATTTGGAAAACTGTTTCTTCTGAAATTGCTGCAATTATGTCTGCTGATGGGAAAATGGGTATTTCTGAAGAAGCGGGTACTATTACAGTAACGGATACTCCTCGTGCACTTGATATGGTAGAAGAATATCTCGATCAAATTAACAATATTCTTGGTAAAAAAATCTCCGTAAAAGCACAAATCTATGAAGTCTTTTCTGATGTTAATGGAAATTTTAATCTGGATTGGAATATTATTTTTTCAGGCAGCAATACGGCAGGACTGAATTTTAGCTCACTGGTTAATGAAACTGCTGAAAAAGGCTTAAATAATATTTCACTCGGTATTATTGACAGTAAGAGTCCACTTAGAGGCAGTAATTTGGTGGTTAACTCTTTAAATAAATTTAATAATATTTCATTAAAAACTTCTTCAGTCGTACATACGACCAATGGCCAGCCGGTCCCGATTCAAGTATTGGATGAGATCACTTATTTGGCTGAAATTAGTCAAGAATCTAGTGGTTCTAGTAGTACCAATTCAATATCAGATGTTAGCTTAACACCGGGTGTTGTCACTCAGGGTTTAAGTATGAATATTATGCCCCGAGTTATGTCTGATGGGGATGTCATGCTTCAAGTGGCTGCCGATATGTCGGTAGTTAATGATATTGCTGAATACGGCACTGAATCAATTAAAATCCAAATGCCCAATCGTAGTACTAAGAACTTTTTACAGCGAGTGAGTATTAAACCGGGCCAGACATTGCTTATTTCCGGTTTTGAACGAACCATCAATGAAGCGGATACACAAAGTGTTGCCACGAAAGAGGCTTGGTTTTTAGGTGGAAGTAAAGAAGGTAAAAATAGAAAAGTAATGTCTCTGGTTCTATTGACTCCTTATGTAATGTCCAAATAATTGGAGCTTATTCAATGGAAATAATCGAACTCGAAGGTTATGAGTTTATTGTCGGTATGCGATGGCAGCAAATCGATGGTGATTTGAAAAGACCTAAATCAGAAGGTGTTTCTATCGCTAAAGAACAGGGGATGCAATACGGGTTCATAAAAAGTGTCATTAGCAAAAATGGCGAAGGCCATGAGAAAATAGAAAGTTCTTTACACCAAGTCGCCTTATGCAAAAATAAAGGTTTTGTTAACTTTGTCAGTGGTGCCGGATTTATTGCTGATTTTATTGTTAACAATGATTTATTACTGATTGAAAAAATCAGAGATGATACTTATTGGGTTTTATTTATATCCTCTGGAGAAGTCGTTTCAGATTATGATGCTATTTTAAGTCATGAAGACGCATCCCGTGTCGTCAATGATATTTATTCCAAAGGCGTTAATTTTGATACCGTTAGTATTGTGGCTGATTTAGATATTTTAGATGATTTAAATTGTAATATTGGTATCGACCAAATCGATATTGAAGATGGCTTGGCGGGCTTAATACGAATCATCACTGGTGAAAACGAGTTAGAACAGAAAGAGAATAAAAAACAAGTCGATGATGCCCTAAAACGTAATAAAATTGTTCAGCTTTATGGTCTTCCGATCAAGCTCATTATTGGTTTAGCCGGTTTTTCTGTCATTAGTTCTATTGTTTATGCCGGTTATAATTACTATGTGTCCGAACAAAAACGACAAGATATTATCGATCATTTCAAAAACTTGGAACTTTCTTTACCTAGCAGCGAAGTATTCGCTCCCAATGAAATTGTAGAGTTTGTACAATCAAAAACCGAGGACGAAATTTTAGCCGAAGCAAAACGTGAAGAGGTTGAATGGTTGGAACAAAAATTTTCCAGCCGTCCTCCTATTTTTACTATGGAACTTTTTGAGTCTATCGTCAAACAGATACCCGTTGAAGTGGGTGGATGGACACTGGAAAATGTGGCACTAGATACCACCAATAATCCACCTAAGACCATTGCTTTTTCTTATAAAAGAAACATGGGAGTTAATGCAACCTTATATTCTATAAAAAATACATTACCCTATATTTTTCCATTTCAGTTCACCTTTTCAATTGACTTAAAAGGTGACAAAGTAACGGCTTTATTGCCGGTTAAACAGCCTGCCGTTTTTAAGTTATATAATGATGATAAATTATTTTATCGAAACATCCATCATATCGAGCAAGTCATCTCGAAAAATCCTTATGATAGATATAATTTTATCAATGATCTACAGCTATCACAATTAAACTGGAACCTGGTTCCTAAAAATATAGGAACAAGAAAAATTCCGATTGAAGGCATTAAAGATAAAAGTTTGGCCTCTCAGCCACAATTACACGTTCGGGTTTCAAATATAAAGGTGGATGGGAAGGGGTTTGACGATTATTTCAAAATTAAACATATCGTTAATCGTTCAAACACAACATTAATTAATAGAATAGAATTTAATGCAGCGGATTTAAGCTGGAAATTGGATGGAGATTTTTATGAATAAGAAAAAATTAATTGTTTTGACGGTGTTAAGCGCACTATCATTCAGCTCAACCGCCTATTCTGAGATTGGCAAAGGTGATTTAGATTTTAATGATAGCAGCGAGCTTGGTTTTTTGGAAAAAATCAACCGAGGCAATGCCGTTAGGCCCAACAATACCAATGCAAATAAGCAGTCGGGCAAAAAAATAATAACTAATCCACAAAATAAGATTTCCTCACCACAAGCTAGTCGTATGAATAATTTTTCGGTTTCTCAAAATGATGCCGCAAATACGGTTTTGGTGGTTTCTGAAGGAAAAAATAATTTGACTCAACTTAGAATTAAGCTTGAGCAAATGAAACTGGAAAAGGATATTTTTGATCTGCAATACGAAATGAAACAAGCAGCCGACAAAGATAAAATTGAAGAGCTTACGCAAGAGCATGAAGAGACAATTAAAACACTCAAAAAACAACATGACTTGGAGATAAAAGAGTTAAAATTTGCTTACCAAAAAAAATTCAATGAAATGCTCGCATTAATTGATAAAGAAAAGCAACGTCGAGTGGCTTTTGAAAACAAGATAATGGCAGAAAACGGTGAATTGGAACAGATTGAAGAAGAAGCAAGTATTTTTGACTCCAAGGAAGGAATTCTGGGTGCAATCTATTTGACCAAGGTTAGGCGGTTTGGAAATAATGCGGTCGCAACAATTTATGTGAATAATAATGTTATGAAACTCAATGAAGGCGAGCGCATTATTGAAGATGTCTTTGTAAAAAAAATTAAGCGCAATAGTATTATTGCTTCCAAAGGAAGCATGGATATCGAAATTGGTTTAACCACAAACAATTTTGCTTTTTTAAATACCTTTGAACGTTCGAAAATTCAAGTTCACGATTCTTTGTCAAAAATAGGCCAGCCCATTGCCTCAACACAGGTTGATAAAAAGTCGAAATTAAGAGGCGAATTAGAAAAAGAACGTATTAATAATTCAATCGATCTGGTTTATGATTTGGCAAAGTTATCTTTAGGCGATTCTGATCAAGCAGAAAAAAGTTTAACTAAACCATCAACGGCAAAAAGTTACAATGAACCACCAAAATTGAATAAATCCAAAAATAAATTTAAACGGTTTGAAATAAAAGAAAAGAAATTTTAATAAGTAGCTTTTAATAAATGAATAAACCGAGATTTTAATATGGCAAACGATATTAACAAAGTAATTACTTCTTTTAAGGGGCTGTTACCAAATAAAAATAAATCTGAGTCTCAGTCTTCGGATGAAAAACTTGAGGATAGTAAGGAAAAAAAAGGCATTTCTCCAAATCCAGATACTCCAATTTCTAGCGGTAAAAAAGGCAAAACATCTCGGCTAGAGCGTTTACAAAAAAAAGAGCCTGGCAAAAAAGATTTAAAAGAAATATCCATTATCACTGACAAAGAACGGCTTCCTTCTTTTAAACAAGTTTTAAGTGGCAAAAGCAACGCATTTGAGATATCGGCTAAACAAAAAGAAGATTATGTGGTTCTATTTGAAAAAGAAGATAGAGACAAACGCCGTTATGCGATTATTTTAATTTCTGATCAAAAGGTTCTTAAATCGGGTTTCAATACCGTATTAGAATCCATGAAAAAACGACTTCAAACGGAGTATTTTTCGGTTGAAGTATTGTATGCCACTAAAAATATTATTAAATTACTATACGACGACGAAGACTTATTAAGTACCGAATCCGTCCAAGAAGATAAAAATGTCAGTAATCAAATTGAAACTTATGATGCGTTATTACTTGAAGGTTATCAACAAAATTATAGTGATATTCACATTGAAGTAAGACGCGATCAAGCGGAAATTCGAGTTCGGAAAAATGGGCTGCTACAAAAATATAAGGATTATTCCGTTATCGAGGCACGTCAACTGGCAACCGTGATTTATCAGGTGGTTGCCGAAGAAAAAGATGTGACTTTCCAAGAAAACACCCCTCAAGATGCCATTGTCAATCGCGAGATATCGTTTATGGATGACGAAGAAGGTGTTATGAAAACCGTTCGTGTCAGAGTCCGTGTGGCAACGGTCCCAGCTTATCCTGCCGGTTTTGATATGGTCCAACGAATCTTACCCATGGGGATAACCGGAGGAAAATCAAAACCTAAGATAAAGGATCTGCAGTCTTTAGGTTATACCGATTTGCAGGTAAAAAATATTGCCAAAGCAATTGCTCGTCCGGTTGGTGTGACGGTAATTGCCGGTACTACAGGTTCTGGTAAATCAACCTCTTTAAATAATATGATTATTACCAAAATAATCGAGCATAATAAGCAAATTAAAGTTTTTACCGTTGAAGATCCACCCGAATACTTTATTCCAAATGCGACTCAGGTTCCTGTCGTTCGTTCCGTATCAGGCGCTGATGGAGGCAACCCATTTGCCAAAGCAATTCGTGCTGCTATGCGCTCTGATCCCGATGTTTTACTGATTGGTGAGGTACGTGATCACCATTCATCTGAATTATTAGTACACGCGGTACAATCCGGTCACCAAGCCTTTACTACCGTACATGCTCCTTCCGCGATTAGTATTGTGGGTCGATTTCGGAGTTTGGGAATAAAAAATGATGTATTAGGAAGTCGAGACTTTATTTCTGGCTTAATATATCAGGCTTTATTACCCGTATTATGCCCGAGTTGTCGAGTGTCTATAGAGAGTGTTTATAATAGTCCCAAATCGGAAGAAAAACGTTATATTGAGTTAAAGCAACGTATTGACAATATCGCTGAAGAAGAGCAGCAATCGGGTATTTATTTCAGGAGTTTTGATGGCTGTGAAAATTGTGACCATGGCGTCATTGGCCGGCAAGTCGTTGCCGAAATCGTTGTACCAGATACCACCATGTTTAATTATTTTTTAACCGGTCAAGATACCAAAGCTTGGGAAGCCTTTATGAAAGGTGGAGGACGTTCAGTCCTTCGAGAAGGTATTGATAAAATGTTAGTCGGTATTTCCGATCCCTTTGATATCGAACATAAACTGGGCTTATTGGATTCGGAAAAGTACTTATTTAAAGAATAACTATTAATACGCACACTATCTTTTGATCGAAATAGCAAATTATACGAGTTTATTATGAGTTTTGAAAAAAAATGGCTTCAATTTCAATTTAAAATGTCGATTAAATTCAGGATAGAACTATATAAACAAATTAAAGGTTTTTTAAAGCAAGGAATCTCATTGGGAGATGTGCTTTCTACACTATCAAAAGAGTTTGTTCGGTATAATAAAAATGACACCCGCGCAAAAATCATGCACTACTGGTTAGAGGATATGTCAAAAGGTGTTCCCTTATCAGAAACACTCCTGGAATGGTCAAGCCCCAGTGATGCCATGATCATCAAATCAGGCGAAAAAACCGGTAAATTAGATGAAGCCTTTGAGAATATTATCGATATTACGCTTTCATCTAAAGAAATAAAATCAACTATTATAAAAGAAATTCAATATCCTCTTTTATTGGTTTTTGCTCTATTTGGCATGATTATTTTTTTCTCAATGGAAGTAATTCCTAAATTGGTCGAAGTAAAAGATCCGGAACAATGGCCAGATATGTCAAAAACACTATACCATTTCTCAATGTTTATCGTAGATTATTGGTATATATTAATTATTGTTGTAATTATTGCCGGTACTATTGCAGGTATTAGCCTATCCCGAGTTACGGGAAAGTTCAGGAAATTTTTGGATTATATTCCACCCTGGTCTATTTATCGAATAATTCAGTCATCCATTTTTTTAATTTCCGTTGCTTCAATGATGAAAAGTGGTGTCCCACTTACTGATACCTTGAGAGGATTGAGTGAATTCTCTAATACTTATATGAAAGAACATATTTATACAATGATTAAAAGCCTCAGTCGAGGTGATAAAGTCGGTGATGCCATGAATACCGGACTCTTGACCAAAGATATGAGTATTAATGTATCAATTTATGGGCAATTATCCAATATTCATGAATCAATTGAAATTATTGGCCGGCAAGCCATTAAAGACAATATCGAAAAAGTAAAAAGTGCCGCAGGAATGTTTAAAACAGCGGCATTAATGTCCATTGGTGGTTATATCGGTTGGATGCTCTTTGCTATATTTACCTTAATCAATAGTATTACCACCAGTATGTAGTCATTTCGACTAGAACATAAAATATAATATAGTAATTATAAGCAGAACCAAAAAATTTAAATATTGTAAATTATATATTTTATGATAATATAATTAATATTATTTCAAAAAAATATACCACTAAAATTTTATTAGGAGTTAAATATTATGCATTTAAATAGGTTAAAAACAACCACCAAACAAGCTGGTATGTCTTTAATGGAAACCATAATGGTGATCAGTATTGTAATGGTAATGATTATTTCCGTTTTTGTTTTCTATAAGTCAGCATCGGATTCGGCGAAAGTCGCTGATGCAGCCAAAAACCTTGGTTTATTAGTCTCTAGTATTCGGAATACTTTTCAAATGCAGGGGAGCTATTTAGGTCTAACTAATCAAATTGCTTTACAGTCCAATGGATTTCCAGATAGTATGCGCTCTTCTTTAACCACTAATAATGAAATTAAATCTCCATGGCATTCAGATGGTGTTGTGATTGCTACTGTAACTGGAGATGATTTTTTTACAGTTACATTCAATCATGTTCCAAAAAATTCTTGTTCTGATTTAGCAACTAAAACCTATAAACAAGCAGCACGTATTAAAATAAACTCCGGTAGCGAGAGTGATATTGAAGCAGCTACGACAAACTTCAGTGTAACACAAGCAGTTACCGACTGTAACGCAGCACTCAATACAATTATGTGGACTTATCGTTAACTAAAAATAGTCAAATTACCTTTTATCTGATTGATGAAAGGTAATTTAAAATCATTGTTTTTTCCTAATTTATTTAATTATTAAAATAATAAAATATGTTTCATAATTTAAGTGATATTAAAGCTAAACTATCTACCAATGACCCTTTAATTTTTTTAGCTATTGGTCGAAAAATGAATGAATTAGAAAAAAATAATCATTTTATTTATCATATTACCCAAAGTAATTATTCAAAAATTATGATTTCTGATGCTGGGTTAAAAATTCTTGAAAACGAAATTAATACCCTACTGCTGTCTTATAAAAAGAAAGCAGTGGAATAGCGAGCCAAAAAAATGACTAACAAGATGACACATAAAGGCTTTACCTTAATCGAAATGATGATTGTGGTTTCCATGATTTCCGCTTTAATTGTTGCAACCCTACAGTTTTATAAAACGAGCTCTGAAAGTCAAAAAATAGCCCGAGCCATCCAGGAAAAAAATCAAATTTTTGAAGCAATCAGAAATATCCATGGCGTAATGCAAGATTATCGCGATTTAGATAATAAAAGTTTAGTCGAGTCCAATTCCCTGCCTATTTCAGTATTAACACCCGATCCGGATCCCAATTCGGTAAAAAGAGAATACATTGCCAGTCCATGGGCTAGAAATGGCATTACAATCAAATCATCCTCTATTGCCAATCCAGATGATTCCTTTAGTTTAAGCTATGATTCGGGGATTACCCCTGATATCTGTATATCACTTGTTTCACAGATATGTAGAACGGATGATTATGTAAAGGTCGACGGAAAAGTTATCCATGATCTCAGCGCAGATCCTCAGATAAATGCTAATATCACTACAATTAGTAATGCATGTAATATTAATAAAACTCACGTGCCAGTTGAAGTAATTTCATATTAGGACGTTTTATTATTCAAGCATTAGTCTGGTTAAAAAAAATAATTGATGAAAGGCTATTAGCTCAGGTTCACAATAAAAAATAGTTTAAATAAGCGTAATAGGTATTTATGTCAAATGCAATTTTTTCAGAGTTTACTGATTTAGTAATTCCTGATTTAGAACCCGATAAGGGGCAATATTATCCCGGTCCCAATGATATCCTTTGTGATCCCGGACTCTATAGTTTTTCGTTAGAGCTTTTAAAAAAAGCTAAAGCCGTACCCAGCAAAGATTTTCAGGTTGGTTTACGGGGCATTAAGTTTCGTTGTCATCGCTCCCCTACCGCCAATGGCGATCATTTTATCTTTCGGCGCATCCCTGACAGTGTATGGAGTTTGGATGAGTGTGGTATTAACGGTGAGGTTAAAGAGCAATTATTATCCAAACGTTTATGTAAAGGCGGTTTAATTGTGGTAGCAGGCACTCCTGGTAATGGTAAATCAACAACCTGTGCGGCTATTATTAAAGAGCGTCTGGAACTATTTGGTGGTACCTGTTTGACGGTAGAAGATCCCATCGAAATGCCACTGCACGGTATGATTGGTAATGGTATGTGTATGCAGCGTAACCTCGACTCTGATGAAACCTTTCATGAAGCAGTTAAAGATACTTTACGCGGTTATCCGAGTTCTACCAACACTATATTGATGATTGGAGAGATCCGTGATGCGGAAACTGCCGCTTTAGCCTTACAAGCATCAATTGATGGTCGATTGGTTATTTTTAGCATCCATGCTGGTAGTATTATCCAGTCTTTATATCGGATTATTTCTCTATCCTCTAATGTTCTGGGAAATAAAGATGCTATCCATATTTTATCTTCATCGGTTCGAGTCCTTTTACATCAAACTTTAGAAAATAGACACTTAAATTTAAATGCATTAATTGATACTTATAGTGTTGCAGGAATTATCAGTTCTGCAAAAGGAAATTCGCTTGATGCATTAAAAAACGAAATCGAGTTCCAAAAAATTAGGCGTGGTTTAGGGCAAAAAATTGATGTAAGAACTCACTTCTCCAGTAAAAGTAATGCGGTTAAAATATTATCTAATAATTCCCCTGTAAATAAAATGAATAATAATCAATCTAAATCGCTTAATACTGAAGAATCCCTTCGTTCCGAGGCTGATCGACAAAAACAAGCGTTAAAAAATAAATTATTTTCACGCTAATTAATCCCTCTTTTTATTATGGATTTTCTGTCTTTTTTGCTTTTTTTGTTCCACTTCATATATTGCTATATCCTGGATAATTTCATTTAATATTTGGATATGGTTATTTTTGATTAATTGCACCGATTGCATTGCTAACAGTTGTTTTTGTTTTAAATAAATAGACCTTTCTTCATCCAGGTATTCAGCAAGCATAAAATTAATATAGCTTAGTTTTTTACCAATCATTTCTTTACTATAGGCTTTAAATAATAAATTGATTGTGACAATATCAACGGTTGGAAAATATTCACTAATACTTTTATTTATTTTACCACTAATAATAATATCGCATATCGTATCAATATCACTACTTTTTAAATTATATTTTTTGACTAATTGGGTAATGGACATAATAAGATAAGGATTTTTATGATAATAAATTAGGTTTTAATTAATTGCTCGTACATTTGTGCCCGAACCATGATAGACACGGCATGAATGGTTATCTGATTTATTTTGCTAATTAACCATTGCTGAATATTTACTCTCCCTCCCCTTCTACTCTAATTTAAAACTATCAACAATACCTTCAAGATTAGAATTCAATTCATTAATTTTTGAGGAAACCATTTCAGCATATTCACTATAATTGGCTAGAAAATCCACACCAGTGGGTATTTTAAGCTTTGCACACGAATCAGACTCACTGCCACCATCACCATCTGGACTGATAATAAAGTTTATTAGTCCTGGGAGTGATAAATCACGCGCACAATTTGGATCAGAATCTTTTGCGATAAACATTAAGGGATGGTTGCCTTGTTGGTTTGAAATTCTATTAAGAATTGTAGTGCAAATATCGCTGGCTCCATCAGCAACAGAATAATCCCCTCTATATGTCGATGCAATGCAAGTATCATCAGCTGCAAAACAACTATTTATGGTTAATAAAAAAGAGAACACTAATGCTGAAAATATAAAATTTTTCATCTTTTTATCCTTGTTTTTTTTCATTAATTAGACTCGATAATATCCATGGTATCAATAATATTGGTAAATAGACTAAGGGTTACTTTTGAATGAACCACCATTTCAATTCGTTGATGAAGATTTTTATAATAAGGGAAATTATCACTTTGCTCATCAATCAGTTCATTATAAATTGTTAATAAAAGAAAATGTAATAATTCTGGCATATTTTGATCCATATATGACATGGCAATAATTGAATAGCTGATAGGTAAACTGACTAAAAACCGAACCAGTACATGAGTAGTTTCACTACTATAAATATCAGTATTTTCTTTGTTATTTTTGAAATCCTGCAAAAATTGATTTAATTGTTCATAAAGCTCAGGATATTCCTTGTAAGAATACGTCCAATTTTCTTTATTTTCGATATTTTTTAAAATGGCTTGAATATTCGGGTCCATCTCTGACCAAAAACCATTCACATATTCTTTTGAAAAAAGATTTGTATTTTGCAATCTATCGTACCTATCCATTATTTAAAATTAAATGACCGAATTTCTTTTTATTGTAATCACGACCAGAATTAGTATACAATAAATTAAATAAAATGTTAATAAATTGTATAATAATAATTCTTTTAAAGGAGAAATGTTTTGAAAGCTCATTCCTTTCTAAAACTCTGGGTTTTATTATTCGCCCTGACTAGTACTGGTTCAGTAAACGCTACGGGTTTACCAACCTTTGATATTGCTAGTTTTATACAATCTCAGATTCAAAATGCATTAGAAAAGGCATTTGCCGGTATTGAGCAAAAAATGATGGGCGCATCAATGAACATTGATGCGATTCGAACATCCGATGAAATTGATGCTGTTAATAATACTAGCGTTAATGAAATTATTCGCCTGAATAAAGCCCAAGAGGATATCCAGAACCTTGATATTATCAAAGAATTGGGAGTGGATCATTATGCTTGTAAAGAAGGCATTGATTTATCGAAACGACTTCAAGACTTGGTTTGCGAACATGCCAATTTTATTGGAGACAAAATAAAGGAGCGAATGGACAAGAAAGTACAGATGGCTGTCAAAAAACCTATAAAACTTGATGAGAAAAATAATAAAGCTCTTGAAGATCTGGTTGATGGTTGTACAAAAAATGGAACAACAGCGGTTAAGCTTTCTGAGAGTAAATGTTTTAGAGCCGACATCCTATTTGGTGAAGGCGAGATTCAAAAAGGTAGTATTGAAGATAAAGGTTCGGAAAAATTTATTGAATTATTAACCGGTGGCAGTAAAATTGACAATATATCGGTTGCTTTAGAACAAAGGTCTGGAAACGATGATTCATTAAATCAAGTAAAAGAAGATTGGATGAAACAAGAGGCTTATCGTTCTGTAGTGTTAACTTCCTTATATGCAATAAAGGCCGAAAAATTAGAACTCAATGGTGAAAATTCAGTAATGGGAATTATGCGTACCTTTGTAGAAAATCGATTTGGTAGTGAAGAAGGTACTGAGTTTTTAGCTAGGGCAGCTAATGTCGGTAAAGATCAAGGAATCATTACAGATAATGATATTGATTATTCTAAAGACAAACAATTAAAAAGAATGACGGAGAAAGAGCGTATTACCGCCATAATGCAAGATGGTCGTTTAACAGATTCTTTGGTTTTAAAAAAATTATTAGCCTTGAAATCCTTTCAAGCTTATTTACAAATGAAACAATATAAACAACAATTGCGCCAAGAAGGCATATTGGCCACTATTTTATCGAAAGAACTTGATTTATAAGATTGTTATTACAATGAAATATTTATTCAGTTTAAGCCTGTTTGTTTTTTTTACTCGCCCTGCCTATGCTGATTTTAGTGTAGCATCCGAACTCATTAATATCGAAAAGTTAATAACCGATGCATTTTATGCCATTGGTCTGGTGACTTTCGGTTTCGGTATTTGGGGATTTAAAAAATACACCGAAAATCCGAATAGTTTTCCCATTAGCCGAAATATTGGTTATGTATTAATTGGCAGTGCTTTAATTTCAATGCCTTCAATCTATCTGTTTTTTATGGGGAGTAGTGATAATGGCTTTAGTAGTCAAGTATTTATTGGTTTTGAAAGTATGGCCATTGATCCCGGATCTTTAGATGGTTTAGATAATGTCAATACAGGCATTTATAAATTTATTCCCGGGGATAGCTTGGAAACCTTAGTAACATTTTTACACCTGATTGGCTTACTAGCCTTTGGTAAGGGTATTATGATGCTTAAGGATTTAGGTGACCCAGAGACCAATCGTAGTAGCGATGGACTGTTAAAAAAAGCGGTGGTTTCTATGGTTTCTGGATTTATGTTAATGCACGTCCAGGCCTCTTTATGTATTGTTGGAACCACCTTTGGATTGAGTCAATTTTCCTGTTCTTAAAAAGAGTGATATATGATAAATTTAATTCAAAATTTGATCGATTATGGAAAAAAAAATTATGTTTCTAAAACAGGAATGGTTGATATTTATCAGGAAGTAAAAACTAACTATAAGCAATCTAAACTTTCAGGCCATAAAACGATAGATGATAATATTAAAGATATTTATAAGAACGTAAAGAAAAGTCACTTTATTAATTATTATAATCGATTATTTAATACCTCTATTATTCTTGGTTTATGTTTAATATTTATTTTATTAAGTTTTATTTATTATTATCATAGTCTGCATATTTTAAATATATTTTATTATATTATCTGTTTTCTATTTATTGGTGTTCATTATTTGAAAAATATATTCAAATTATGGCAATACCGAGAAATATATCTTCATTGGAATAGCAAAAAAACACCTATCAATATTTCCTTTGCCTATTTTATTATTTCAATAAAAAATAATTTAGATAATATAATTCCCCTAAAGATTGTACCTGTCACTGATAATCAAAAAAGGGATGTTTAAATGTTGAATAAAAAAATCCCCCTATTTTTTATTTTTTTTATATTAAATATATTTTCATCCAATGCTTTATCGATTCCAACCGATCCCGCCATAACCATCTCGACCATTCAGGGAGTTTTAGATGTTGAGGTAGATAAAACAAATAATATATCCCATCGCTGGTTTTCCCAATTATTCGGCGATTTTATCATAGGAGCTTTAAATGGAGACTCTTCTGGTAACAGTGAAGCAAGTATTTTATCTAAAGTCATCGGTTTTTCGAATGTTTTAGCAATGATATTAGGACTCGTTATCTCGGCCTATGTTTTTTTAAACTCTTTAGTTGAAACCGCTAATTCTGGGGAAATCATGGGGAAACAAAAAAATGGAGTTTGGGTAACGGCCAGGACAGCACTAGGATACGCATTAATTCTACCCGTCCCAGGGATCGGCGTCGCAGCCGGTGGTACGGTCATATTTTCTCCTATACAAATGATTGTTTTGTGGTTTATTTTTGTCGGCTCTAATGCGGGAACCTCTTTATGGACTTTTGCAGTCGATGAGATGAAATTAAGCGGATTATCAAGTAACTATAGCATTCCTGTTTCATACAGTTTACCCAATCATATTTTTAAAATGGCGGCCTGTGCTGCTATATATGAAGAAAACACTAATAAGAAAGTGGAACTTGAAGAAACTACTGTAACGGACATACATAGTATAGACTCAGGATTTACGGTTAAACTCGAATATGTTTATAAAAGTAATGACGTTCCTAAATCAAGTTGTGGTTCAGTTTCTTTTCGAACTTATGCAAAAATTGACAATGGGACACTCGACCCAAAAGGACATCATAAATATACCGTCGGTTTAGCATTTAATACTCAAATTAAAGGTTTTATAAAAAGCCAATATAAAGATTATAAAAAATGGATTAAACATAAAAACCAATTTAAAAATTCTTTTTCAAACTATTGGTTTGAAAAAAAACATAATATACTGGAGCCAATTTATATAGAATATATAGAAAAAGCTAATAAAACTATCAAGGATTATAATCAAGAAATTTTTAAAATTAATAATAATAATCCAGCTAAAATTAAGGATATGAGTGATTTCTTTAAATCTCAAGGTTGGGGAGTTGCCGGAATGTTTTATTTTAATTTAAGTCAATTAACTCGTGTGACACGAGAAAGTAGTAGTTTTTTAATGGCCAGTTTTATGGGAGCCCAACCAGCCAACGCAGTATGGAATGGCAAAGATGTTAATACCGAGTTTATGATTAACCAAGGACTTGAAAGAGGTGTTACGAGCTTTATTGTTAAAACAATGGCTTATGCCAGTAAAAATAAGGGATTAGCAAAATTTATTCATGCAACTGAACCACAACAGGTCTGCTTTAACGGGAGTAATACTTGTATAAGTGATGGACGCCCAGCACTTGAATATGGAACCAGTAGTCTTGCTTATGATATGGTTCATGTGTTTGGAAAAAACAGATATGACTATAATGGAACAGCACCTACATCAGTGACAGGAATTGGGCGATTCGCTACCCCAGACAATCGATTTGCAAACTTAAATGACCCATTTCAAACCTTAACCCAACTCGGCGATACGTTGCAAACAAGAATATATAATCTAGCGAATATAGCATCGATTACAGGTAGTCCAGAAGAGTTTTCAAAAAAAACAAAGAACTCACACAATCCGTTGGATTGGTTTAATAAAGAAAGTGAAGGCTATAAAAACATCATGAGTCCGGGAGCAAAAGGTGCAAAGATAGCAGGAACTTTTAGTGTCGCTCTGTTTTTATTACCCATAACCATTGTTTTATCCTATGTAATACCATTTATGCCGATTTTAGCCTGGATTCAGATGATTGGCGTTTATTTATTCAATGCCATTGAAGCTTTAATAGCTGCACCTTTGGCCATTATATTATTATTAACTCCAGAAGGAGATGGTATAGGAGGTAAAAAAATTGAACAAGCGTTAAAATTGTTGTGGATTATCGTTCTAAAACCATCTCTTATGGTAATGGGGTTATTAGCATCCATTTTAATGTCATCGGTATTATATGGAGCAATGAACTATATATTTTGGGGTGCATCTGAAATGAATATGGATGGTTTTTCAAACAATATTATTGAAATTCTTAGTATATTGGTTTTGTATGTTATGTTTACTTATAAAATCGCTGAAATATCAATTAGCATTATTTATCGTTTACCCGATGCAATTACCCATTGGATCACATCCGGTGCCGGAGCAGATTTTAGCTCCAATGTTGCAGGCGATGTCAGTGCTTTAAGTGGACGTCTTAATAGCAATATGAATACAGCAAACCAATTAGTTCAATCCATGGTACGGACGCAGCAAATGGGAAACCAGAGTGTCGGTGAGATTGGGAAGAAGAAATAAAATCCGTTACCATGAATAAATCAAGATTTAATGGCTAATTTAGGTATAAAGACTAATTATTCAAAAGGAATAGTAAAAAAATGAAAACTCTTATGATATCTCTACTATTTGCATTCTATTGTTCTACAACATTAGCATCACCCACTGATGAAAATTTAAATCAGTGGGTGCCTTTAAATGGAACCTTATATCATTTATTAAGTGAGCGTTTAAACGTTAAGGGATTTAATGCCAAAGAAGTGTATCAAACCTATATACCGGGATTAATTGCCTTTAAACATAATCAACAGTATATTTATACGGATCATAATGCTAATTATTTTATTTTAGGAGATATTATCGATATTAATCAGTCCGGAGGATTTGATATTATCGACAAACAAACATTAGTTAATAATAAAATAAATATGGAGCAGAATCCCTCCCATAAAAATCAGAGATCTAATATTAAGGTAAAAAACATACAAGAAGAAAAAGGTGAACAAACTATTGAATCGGAAAAAGTGGTTTATCAAATAGGAGTCGATCATCAAGGCAACCCACTTAACAAAGAGCAATTAAAAAAACAAATTCAAACCGCAGTAAAAAGTATTACTCGTGATATTACCATTAATTTTTTGGCGGACAATGAGAAAATGGAACTTGTCGTTTTTACGGATCCAGATTGTCCCTATTGTAAAAAGTTTCATCGTTCAATTAAAGAGCTCAATAAATTTGGCGTCACCGTTCGTTATGTAATGCATCCCCGAAAAATGGTGGCAGGTATTAAATCATCTCAAAATTCGCAATTTGTAAAAGATTATGTGACGGTTATGTGTTCTAAAAATCAATCAGAAATGACCCATAAATGGTATTCAGGTCAAGTTCTTGGAGAACCACAGTGTTCTTCTGAAGATTTAAAAAAATATGAAAAAGTATTATTAAGTAATTATGTTCTATCAAAAATTTTTAATGTTAAAGGAACCCCTTATATTTTTTCAAATAAAGGACATTTTATTAAAGGGTTTAAGAATCTAACAAAATTAGCCAAGCAATTAAAATAATTTAAGTCGTAAAAATGGCATAAGAGTTATTTTTTATCTTTTTAAGAATAATATTGAGTTTATGCTCGGTATCTGTAATTTTATCTTTTCCAAAAAACCAGACACCTTCATTTTTATTAATGTCAAAGTCAATTTGTTTAAATAACATTTTTATCCCCCCTACCCCACCAGATATTGTCATTTTTTTCATTTTACTATAAGTTCGTTGGATTTGATTTTTATCTAACTTTATTTTATTCACCTGCTTTTTATAAATGGTGTCAACAATTTCTTGTTCTTTGGGACTAAGGTCGTCAGACTTAAGTTTTTTGCTTTCTGTCTTTTTTCTATTTTTTGTACTAAGAATCGCTTTTTTTGAAAGCTGACCATTAAGTACAAATTTGATTCCAATAATAATAGAATCTTTAACTCCACCATACATTTTTTCAATAAATTGATTAGCTTCTAATGCTTTCAACCAACGATAAACTTGCTTAATGGTTATTCCAAATTCTTTTGCTATTTTCTGAGTCGATATGAGTAATTCTGTATTATTTTTATCCGGTCTATAAATTTTTAAGAATTTTAAAAATAAATCCATTAAGAAATATCTTTGTGGTAAATTTAATTGAGAGTTTTTAATGATATCAAAATAGGGTCGAGGAATAGCATAATAGGATTTTGTTTCAATCATCTCCAAGAGGGAATTACTATCGATAGGTTGATCAATTTGTTCTATCTCAGACATGTTGTACTCCAGGTTTTTGATTTTTTCAGAATTCTATGATCCATTTTAAAAAAAATCTACACGGAAGGATTAAATTCATCCGCCGGATAAACATATTCTTCTGCCGGATAAACATTTTAAGTGCCGGATAAACATTTATCTATTGAATAGAGCTAAATACTCATCGATATTTGTTTGATTTTAAATGCTTCATAAAATAATAAAAAGATTGGAATCTTTTCTAAATATTAATCTTTTATTGTTTTGATCTTTATTAATTAATTATAAGAGGACATTTTTGATCCCTCTTTTTGTTAAGTTTGCTTGTGGAGAAGGATCATTTATGATCCCAAGGTAAACTCGGTACATTTTTTGTGGAGCTAGGACAAGAGCTTATTTTATTTAGGAAAAATTTCTATCGGTAAGATTTTAGTGGTGATAAAAACACCGGTAGTAGTTTTTTCAGTTAAATATAACTTCTGCCAGTAAAAATTTAGCAATGATAAAGATACTGGCAGTAGTTTTTCCAGTTAAAAGTGTCTTCTGCCAGTAAAATTTTAGCAATAATAAAGATACTGGCAGAAGTTTTTCCCATTCGAAGTGTCTTCTGCCGGTAAAAATTTAGCAATGATAAAGATACTGGCAGAAGTTTTTCCCATTCGAAGTGCCTTTTGTCGGTAAAATTTTAGCAATAATAAAGATACTGGCAGAAGTTTTTCCGGTTAAGAGTGTCTTCTGCCGGTAAAAATTTAGCAATGATAAAGATACTGGCAGAAGTTTTTCCCATTCGAAGTGTCTTCTGCCGGTAAAATTTTAGTAACGATAAAGATACTGGCAGAAATTTTTCCCATTCGAAGTGTCTTCTGCCGGTAAAATTTTAGCAACGATAAAAATACTGGCAGAAGTTTTTCCCATTCGAAGTGTCTTCTGCCGGTAAAATTTTAGCAACGATAAAGATACTGGCAGAAGTTTTTCCCATTCGAAGTGTCTTCTGCCGGTAAAATTTTAGCAACGATAAAAATACTGGCAGAAGTTTTTCCTATTAAAGGTGATTTCTGCCGGTAAAATTTAAGTAACGATAAAGATATTGGCAGAAGTTTTTCAATTAGAAGTGTCTTCTGCCGGTAAAATTTTAGTAAGGATAAAGATACTGGCAGTTGTATATTTCAAAATAGCCAAATATAGCGGTAAGAATTTTTTAGTAATCTTAATTAATATGGTAATAAAATTTAACTCGGTATAAGTAAGTATGGTTAAGTTCAAGATTTGTAAATTAACTCATTGGTCTTTTTATTTTTTAGGAGGTTACTATTTAAACGCGAATTTCGATTTTTTAGAAGGTCATCATTTGCATCGCAATAAAAAGCACAAAACTCTGGTTTATGACTACTGTACATAAAGTAGAAACCTAATAGCTTAACAAACTCGTTGGGTTTTTTTGATTCTTGCTGAATACGTTCGTAATAAGTGTCTCTCAGTGTATATTTAAATTGATAAAAAGTTGATGTTGGATCAACTTTTTTATGTAGGTTTTCTAAAAAGAATTTTTCAGAGTCTCTAATATTATTAACAATGATATTAACAAAACAAAATGCATATAGTTTTAATTCAAATTGGCTTAAATTTCCTTGTATGAATTCTTTATGAATGGGAAGAAAAAGATTGTCTTGGCATATGTGTTTATGAACGACAGGATCTAATGCTATTTTAAAACCGGCCGTCGAGTTTTTGCCTTTTACCTGAGTTTTTATGGTGGTCAAATGTGATATGAAGTTGATTATTGTTTCCGTCGTAATTCTTACATCGGGTAAATTTTTATTAAAATCTGAAGGAACACTATGAAACTCAATATTGGTAGTTTTTAATCTCTTCATCGTATTGATAATATTTTTCGCCGTATTCCCTACCCTTTCCTTTTTCATAAAATCAACAATTTCAGAAATTAAAATTTCAAATGAATTTTCAATGGGCATTTTACCGTTATATTTATTGGCAATAATACTTAGAATGGCTGCATACACCTTCATATCAGAGGCTGATAAATTAGCGGTATTTGCGGATGGTGATACGACAACAGTGAATTCATAATCTCCGAAATAAACCGTATTTTCGATGGCTTTATTTAAAGTTTTTACATTGGGGAGTACTGCTATTATGCCAATGATAGAGAAAAAGTCAGCATAAATAATCTTTTCAGCTGAACTAATATTTAATTGCCGGTTTTCCAGTTTTATTGTGCTACTATCGATAACTTCAATTTCGGTAGATTCTAAATTTAGATGTTCTTGAGCATCAATATTTTGGATTAATTCATTTTTTTCTACGGTTAGAAACTGATAAAAATTTCTTAATCTGCCTTTGTTTGATGCGTCTTTACATTTGATGACTTCTAAACACTGTAGTTTTTCCAGTTGACTCAAGTAGGTTTGTATCTGACTTCTTTTTAAATTTGTTGCTTCTATTGTTTTTTTTAAATCAAGTAGATAATTATTTTCGTTGCTAGCTGCATCATATAAGTTGTAGATAAAGTTTTCGAAGATAATACTTTTTTTAACTTTGAAATTATGTATATTAACAATTTCCTTCATATCTTCATAAGAAGCCAGCTTTTCTCCTGGCGGATTTATATTGATTAAAAATCCTTCATACTGTTTTAAGTTGTCAATTAATATTATTTTTTCAGTCATTTTGTTAAATGTTCTAAATAAGTTGTTTTTTTAAGAAAAAAATATTTTTAAGAAAAAATCGATATTTAATAAAAAAACTAAAAATCTAATTGTTTTGTTAAATTATAAATTATAAAATAAAAATAGACAATAAAAACAAGGGATAATTTCATGACGACGTCACTAGAACTTTTTGAAACTTGTGATAAAAATTCACTTAAAGCTCAAATTCACATGAAAAAAGATAATCGGGATAAACCTGATTTTGTTCGTGTTTTTGATCGTATCTTTAGACCATCTGAGGTTGCTACTCTTCTTGGAATAAAAGCTTCTCGTTTGAACCAAAATAAAGGTAAAGAAAAAAACAATATCCACTTTCCGGAACGTGTCGTTGATAAAAATTCAGGAAAAGAAGTGGGATATGACTTAACCGGATTTTTACAGCTGACTCAATATTTTGGTCTTTTACCTAAACAACAGCATCCTCAAATTGAAGAAAAAGGTGCCGCAACCATTGCGATTATTAATCAAAAAGGAGGTGTTGCAAAAACGACGACTGCACTAAATACCGCACAAAGTTTGGCGTTAAAAGGGTATAAAGTCTGTCTTGTTGAAATTGACGGGCAGTGCTCTTTAACCGATCAGTTTAATATTGAGCCGATCCATAAAGATAATTTAGATGAATATGGAGAGCCTTATCATATTCATGATTATTTACTTTCTGTTAATGATCTCGATGGAAATTATTATAATTCGACGAGAAGAGCTGATTGTGATTTTTCTGGGCCAACCGATTTTAAATTACCTCACCCGGTAAATTTAATCCATAAAACACATTGGGAAGGTGCAATTGATATAATACCTGGAGTTGATGCATTAAGTCGTGCGGACTTGGAAATGCAAGCCATGATTACTCATAAAAATAAAACTTATCCTTATATCTTTTCGGAACGACTAAAAGTTGTTCTCGATGATATAAAAAAAGTAACCGATTATGATATTTTTATTATTGACTCCCCTCCTCTTATTTCATTATTAACCACTACAATTACTTTTGCATCCGATATTTTGTATGTTCCCTTACAACCCTCAAGAATAGCTGTTAATTCGACACTTAAGTTTTTTTCAGGTCATCGAGAAACCTTAGAGAGTTTACATTCCGCAGGAATCACTTCGGAATTAAAAGATATAAAAATATTATTTGTTCAAACCAAAAGTAAACATTTAAAACATTTTTCTTACTACTCTTCATTGTTTGGTTTATATTTTAAAGAAAAAGTGATGAGATTAACCTGCCCTCAAACTAAGGCGTTAGAAAATGCCGATTCGGTGGATAAAAATTTATTTGAACTGAATAAGAGTACTTTTCCTGGCGATGCTAAAACTTATTTAAGAGCTGTTTCTATATATGATGAATTGGCAGAAGAAATATTGAGTAATTTATTTGAATTATATTGGACGGAGAATAACTAATGGGGAAAAAATTATTTCGGGAAATGACGGAACTGGTTACTGATGATGAAATTGAAGAAGATTCTAAAAAAAGAGAAAAACGGCCACGACATGGTGGAGCTTTTTTAGCAGAAACTGCAGCTTCATTGCAAGTTGGACAAACCATGGAAACCTTACAGTCACAACAAAAGGAAATTGAAGAACTAAAACTAACCGTTAGTGAACTAAATATTGAATTAGGGCGATTAAAATATATTCCTATTGATTCAATTCGAATTGATCCGACTAATTTACGCTTTTTAGGTTGGTCTAAATTAATCACATATGATGAGATTTTGAACCGAACTGTTTCCGGGGATGATCCCAATTTCGATGATAAAGTGCAGTTTATAAAAGAAATATATGAACTGGCCAAATCTATAAAAAATACTAATGACATAAAAATGGCGATTAGTACTTACTTGGAAGATGAAAGCCAAAATGTTTACAATTTGATAGATGGAGAGCGCCGTTATTGGGCATGTCGAATCAATAATATAAAAGAAATTCCTGCATCCATAGAAGTTGGTAAGCCTAAAAATAATAAAGCGATTCAATTTCAGTTAAATGATCAACGAACCAGTATTAGTGCCTATGCTGAAATAATTGGTTTACAAATGGTAATAGATGAAGCCACAGAAAATGGTGAAATAATAAATACGGTGAAATCTTTAACGGAACTAATTGGTAGAGATCGTGGTTATGTTTCAGATTGGTGGATTTTGCTAAGTCCAAAACGTAAGTATTCTATTGATAATATTTTAAATGGCCTAAAAAATAAAACAATTAGGACCAAAAAAATTGCCGCTATTATAGCAAAAATAGAAGATCAATCCGTTCAAAAAAAGGTCATAAAGCAATGTATTGGCTACAATGAGAAAAGAGTTGAAAAAGTGGTTAATGATATATTGGCTCCGAATGAGGAATTACCAATAAAAAATAAAAATGACTATAAAATTAAAATAAAGGCAATTACTGATCCTAATGTGGCTAAAGAAATTTTACTTCGACTTGATCCCACATTAACTGTTGCCCAACTGGATTTGGATGACCCGCTATCTATTAGTGAGATGTTTGATAATACCATTAATAAACTAGTTAATGAGTTTGGCTCAAAATAAAAAATCTATACCCATTGCACTAGGGATGGTGCAAAATATAAATATATTAGGTTCAATATTCTCCCTTTCTACATTTATTACTGATGATTTCTTGTTTCCATTTCTCTCTTTAACCTAAAAAAAGCAGGGGCCGTCTACTCTGCTTTGGCTACAAGCGTCTCTCTACCTCCCTAATCCATGGGGTCGTCGGCAACTGCTCCTGCATTGTTCTCCCTACAAATATCCCTATCAGAGTAGGTTGCTCTAACTCCCGTATCCATACAGTCGTTGGCAACAGCCCCTACTAATTAATATTTTTCTTTATTTTGATTAAGGACAAATATCTCTTTAGTGTCTTCCCAAAAATGTTCTACGTAGAACATTAATAACTAAAAAATATGGTTTATCTATAAATGTGATTTCTTGGTTATAAAAAATTCAGTTAACTGAAAAAACAATTAAAAAAAAATTTTAAATTTCTTTTTGGAACGACTTAGATAATCTTTACGAAAAATTCAGTTAACTGAATTTTGGCTCGTATTATTAATCATTAGGATTGAAACTTTTTTACCAAATATAACTCTTAACGATACGATATCTGTATATTTGGTCAATCGATAAAAATTCAGTTAACTGAATTTTTATTTGAAAATACATATGGAAGCATTTCTAAAAAGTGATATTAGGGAATATTTGTCATCTGCCTAGACAGCTGATTGTATTGATTTTAAAATGGGGTATTAAAAACAATAAGGAGCCGGATTTGTTTATGATGATGAATAAAGAATCTCAAAAAATCCCCATCGACCGATTGGTCCCTGGAGAGTTCCAACCTCGTATTAGCTTCAATAAAAAATCTATAGAAGAGCTATCTTTATCAATTACAAAAAATGGTTTAATACAACCATTGATCGTAAAAACCATAGAAAAAAATAAGTACGAAATTGTTGTTGGGGAAAGGCGATGGAGAGCTGCTAGCCTAGCGAAAATTAGCGAAGTTGATTGTATCATCAGAGATGGTCTCCCACCAAAAGACTACTTTTTTATTTCTTTAAGTGAAAACATTCAGCGAGCAGAATTAACTCCCATCGAAGAAGCTCGGCAGTTTAATAAATTAATTGATGATTTTAATTTGTCGCATAAAGAGATTGCGGATAATGTTGGAAAGAGTAGGGTGTATATTACCAATAAAATTCGTTTACTAGGTTTACCAATAAGAATAATTGATTATATCCATGAGGGTGGTTTGTCTGAAGGACATGGTAAAGCATTGTTAGCCGCAGAAGGGTGGCAACAAATTCCGATAGCTGAACAGGCGATAAAGTACCGTTGGAGCGTAAGAAAGTTAGAGTCTGTGATTAATGCCCCAAAGATAAAAAAACAAAAAACCGATCCCGATATCAATTTATATGAAAAAGAGATATCTGAAATAATAGGTGCAACTACAAAAATAAAGTTTGACTCCCAGGCTGGTAAAGGAAAACTGGATATTTCATTTTACTCACTTGAGGAACTAGAGGGGATCATAGGACATTTGAAAAAAAGATTGGATTAATGTAATTGTAATAAATGTTCTATGGTTTTTTTTAGTTTGTTTTTACTAGAAAATACAATGGGCATTATCAAGTATTTATTATTAACTATATATGCGGGTATAGAATTGCTTTTAAAATTTTTGATATATGATTCACCTTCGATAATGTGTAATTGAAGAAGAGGGTGGTTTATGAGTTGATTGTATTTTTGCTTATCAATATTGTATTGTTGAAATAGAGACTGATAGTCTTTTATTGATAGATAAGGCGGATCTTTTTTTATTCCTGTTTGATAAAGAACCGGACGTATTTTTTCAATAATATTGGCATAATAAGCCGCATAATGTATTTTTAATAAATAGGTAAAATTTGAATCTAATGGTAAAGGATAGTTCTTAATTTTGATATTGTATTTATCTCCAATCTGATGGACAAGTTTATAATGCTTGTAACAGATAATACACTCGTATGAGGAGATAACAACCAGTTCATTTTTACTACTTATGTTGTTAAATTTTTTGTAGTGAATGTTTTCTATAGGAATGAATTCTGCATAACAACAAGATGAAAGAAATAACAATAAAAAAGAGAAATGTTTAACCATAAATTATAAAAAGGAATAATACTTAGATAAATTCGCTTTTATTGATGGCATATAGTCTGGCATCATCTATACAAATTATTTTATTATCCACTAAATCCTGTAAGCATTGATCCAAGGTTTGCATTCCCTCATTTTGTCCTGTTTGGATAGAAGAGTACATTTGAGCCACTTTATCTTCTCGAATTAGATTTCGAATTGCAGAATTTCCAATCATTATTTCATGTGCAGCAACCCGGCCACCGCCAATCCTTTTCAGTAGCGTTTGAGATATAACCGCATTTAAAGATTCTGATAACATGGAGCGGGCTACGGTTTTTTCAGCGGCAGGGAATACATCGATAATACGATCGATTGTTTTTGCTGCTGAAGAAGTATGGAGTGTTCCAAAAACCAAATGACCAGTTTCTGCAGCAGTTAGTGCAAGTTGGATCGTTTCAAGATCACGCATTTCACCAACAAGAATAATATCGGGGTCTTCTCGAAGAGCAGAACGCAGTGCTTCAGAGAAACCAAGAGTATCACGATGAACCTCACGTTGATTGACTAAACTTTTTTTACACTGATGCACAAATTCAATAGGATCTTCGATGGTTAAAATATGTTCGTATTTGTTAGAGTTAATGTAATCAACCATTGCTGCTAGGGTGGTCGATTTTCCTGAACCTGTAGGACCGGTGACTAGAACAATTCCTTTTTTATTTTGAGCGATTTTTTTAAAAATTTCTGGAGAACCGAGATTTTCCAAGCTTAAAACTTTTGAAGGGATGGTTCGGATTACTGCTCCACAACCTCTATTGTGGTTGAAAGCATTAACACGAAAGCGAGCCAATTTGGGAATTTCAAATGAGAAATCAGTTTCTAGAAATTCTTCGAAATCTTTTCGTTGGCTATCATTCATTATGTCATAAATCATGTAATGAACATCTTGATGAGTTAGCTCAGGAATATTAATTTTTCTTATTTCTCCATCTACCCGAATCATCGGCGGCATTCCTGCAGATAGGTGTAGATCAGAGGCATTGTTGTTATTGCAAAAGGCTAGTAGTTCGGTAATATCCATACTCATAATTATATTTACTCAAAAATTTGGCGAAGTAGGGAACCTAGAAAAATAAATTGTTATTAATTTTCTGACCACATTGAACATTAACTCAGTCATGATGAAAGCAAATGACTTTCCTAGGATAAAAACTGTCAAGATAACTTATAAAATAGTATATTATGTGATATACTAAATGAAGTTAAATTTAAAATATGAAATAATAAATAATCATAGTGTTTTGTTAAAAGAATTGCAAATAATATATTGCATAATAAATAATTTTGAAAGGTTTTTGGTTTAATATTATGTTTAATATTTATAAGAATCATGGTATGACATTGATTGAATTGATGATTACTTTAATCATAGCCGCTATATTGCTAACCACCGCGATCCCTAGTTTCAGTGAAATGATACAGAGGAACAAAATTTCAAAAACATCAAATTCTTTGTCTCGGGCAATTTCGTTTGCGAAAAGTGAAGCAATCCGTACGGGTATGATGATAGATATTTGTGCTTCAAATGACCATGAAACTTGTATCGGATCTGCAAAAAATTCTGACTGGTCAAATGGATGGATCGTTTTATCGATGAATGAAGTACTTAAAGTCGGATATGGAATAGATAAATTGAATTTTACAGCATCAGCCGCTACTGACAGCGCAAAAATAACCTTTGACCATTTAGGGATGGCAAGTAATCAAGTAGTTTTTTCAGTAGCCGGTAGCTCTTGTATTTCAAAAAAATATACCTTGTTAATGCAAGCAACGGGCCGTTTGAAATTAACAAAAGAATATTGCTAATATGTTGATATCTTCAAGTAAAAATCAAAATGGTGTTAGTTTGCTGGAAATATTGGTTACCATAATGGTGTTATCCATCGGTTTACTGGGTATTGCAGGGTTACAGATAACGTCACTTAAAAATACTCAGCGAGCATTGTTGAAAACTCATGTGTCTTTGTTGGTTTATGATTTAACTGATATTATCCGATCGAATCCAGATCAGGTAAGTAAAAATTTTTTCGACAATATTGATACCAAATCAAAAACCTTTAATAGCCTCCCGAATTGTAAGCTAAAAGAAGGTTGTAATAGTGAGGATATGGCAAATACTGAAATGAAGGATTGGGTTGATCGAATGAAAGACCTACTACCAGAGGGTAATGCTGCAATAATAGGTGATGGTGCAGGTAATTTTTCGGTAAACATCAGTTGGTTGGATGATGTTAGCCGACAATCAAAAGAGGCTGGAATGAGCTCTAAAACAACTACATTTAGAGTACAATAAAATGTTGCTGTACAAAAAATTATTGCTTTGTAAAAACCAAACAGGCCTAAGTTTAGTTGAATTGATGATCGCTATGTCAATTGGTCTATTGATAACTTCAGGCATTATATCATTAATGATTAATAGCAAAAGAAATTATACGATTACTGAAGACAATACGATTATTCAAGAAAATATGCGTTTTGCCTTTGAGTTTATTTCTAGAGATATGCGTCAAAGTGGTTATGGTGGATGTATGTCAAGAAGAGAGCATAATCTACGAAATTTGGCTGACTCAGATGGTGATGGAGTCGATAATATTGATGAAATTTATCTCAATAGAACCGGGATTGTCGGGGAAGATAACACAGGGGTAAATAATTCTGATACTTTGACCTTGCAGTTTGGTGAAGATTGTAATGGAAAAGTGACCTCAAAAATGGGGGCCGAGTCTTCGGATATCATTTTGACGGATGAGAATGCTTGCAATGTGGAAAAAGATAAATTATTTTTGATTGCTGATTGCGAAAGTAGTGACTTAGCTTATGCAACAGATGTTAATGTAGGGGCCGGAGTCATTTCCATTAAACATGCTACTGCGTTAAATATAAGTGATAAATTGAGTAAAGCATATGGTACTTCAGCGCGTATTTTAACGATTCACTCAAATCGTTATTATATTGCCAATAATGTGGATGGGAATCCTAGTCTATTTCGGGATGTATGGACGACTGACGGAGTAATAACAGAAGAGTTAATTGAAAATGTCGAAAATTTACAGGTATTGTATGGTGAAGACTTTGATAATGATAATGTTCCCAACACGTATGTTTCATTTGATGATATAACCGATATTGAAAATATTGTCAGTCTGAAAACCAGTCTTTTAATTCGTGGTGCTGATAATATGCGATTAAGTAAACATAAATATAACTATGTGATTAACAAAATAGGTACCGAGTTTACTGCCAATGATAAGAGAACCCGCAGACCTATAACATTTACTGTTTCATTAAGAAATAAATAATATATATATGGTATAATAATGAAAGTTTTAATTTCTTCAACAAAACAACAAGGTGGAGCTGCCTTAGCTATTGGCTTAATTGTTTTGCTTATGATGACGGTATTAGGGATTTCGTCCATGCAGTCTACCATTGATGAAGATAAAATGTCCTTTAATATGAATGATCGTTCTTTAGCCTTTCAAGCAGCTGAAGAAGCATTAAAAGAAGCTGAGGGAATTGTTAAAGCATTTGATGGAACGACAGCATTTTATGATGATAGTGTTGAGCATTATTATGGTAAAGATGAAGATGTTGAGAATTTAATTAAAGTTAGTAATGATGTAGATAGTATTTGGAAGACCGATAAATCGAAAGAAGTGACCTTAAAAAATGAAAAATTATCAAAAATAAGCCAAAAACCACGTTATATTATTCAACATTTATATTTAAAAATATCAGATATTGCAGGCTTAAATATTAAAAACTATAAAAAGGATAATATGGGGGGAGATTTGAATTATTTTAAGGTATTTGTTTTAGGTGTTGGCTCTTCTCCAGATACAAGAGTCATGTTAGAAGCACATTATGCATTTGAACTTTAGAGGATAGAAAGATGAAGATTAATTTTTTCTTTTTAATATGGTTATGGTTCCCTATCATTGCCTTTTCTGATGTGACTTATGATTCATGTATTACTGATTGTAATGATAAAAAAATAAGTTGTATGGCATTGGTTGATGAGAACTATAATAATTGTCCTTCAACTGTCGAATTCAAATATTCGAATTGTAAAAATAATGCTGGTATCGACAAAACTGGCTGTGATAGCGATGCTGAAACTGAGTATGAACAATGCAATAGTGATGCTCTGGGGAGAAAAGATACCTGTCTTGAAGGCGTTGCTGATAAAAAAACAGAATGTGAAACACTAAAATATAATGGGTGTGTCGCAGAGGCGAGCAATAAAAAAGAGCTATGCCTTGGGCCTTATTCAGCACAAAAGGATACTTGTGTATTAAATGCGGATAGTCATTTCATGGGTTGCAATACCAGGGTAGGAAATGATTTTGAGAGTTGTAATAATGGTGCTGATTCTGACTATAATACCTGTGTTGCTAGTGCTCCTAATCAATATGAACAGTGTATTAGCGATAAAATGTCCGACTATGAGCTTGATAGAAAAGAAAAACTGGATAAGCAATATGATCGAATCTTGTATAAAAATCCATATAAGGTAAATAACTTTTATGATAACAATTGCAATACGGCTAAATCAATTAAAGATGGTTTATGGAAAAGTTGTGCTGAAGCAAAGCAAGATTTTATTGCCTATTTAGATATGCATCTTGATAATTTTAAAAATAATTATAATTTGGAATCTGAAATAAAGTTTTCTATTTATAAAAAAAAGGGACGTAATAACCGTTTGGTAGAAAAACAAAACAAAAAATTAGATTTTGATAATATTAATGATGATTATACTGACCGAGCAAAAAATAAATGTAGGTGGGAACCTAAGACACCGGATATTTCTCAATGTGATATCGATAAAAATGAAGCGATTAACCGATGTCAACGTGTCTTTGATAATGGAACTAAAAACTGCACAGATGAGCGTAATGATGATGTAAAGGTGTGTGATTCTAACTATACCAGGCAGTCTTCTGGTTGTGTCGATATTTTTAATCAGGATGTCAATCGTTGTGAAGATAATAAAAATAAATATGCACAAGCCTGTGAAGCAGATACCATTGATGACAAAAAATTATGTCATACCAATTTTAATGCTGATAAAAAACAATGTTCTGATAGCAAAATAGGGGCATTAGGTAGCTGTTTGTTGGAGTTCAAAGATGATCTAAGCTCTTGTGATAATGATAAAATATTAGATCGTGCTGAATGTGATACCGTAAAAAGTAACGATACACAATCTTGTAATAATAACAATAACCAATGCATAATTGATTGCGGTGACTTAATTGAGGAACAACCAGGCCTAGACTTAGCAGATGAACCATTATTTGCGAGCATTGCCGTGCCACCTAATATTTTATTTATCGTAGATGACTCAGGTTCCATGGATTGGGAAACTACCGCTAAGAATCATTGGACTTATTATGCCTATAATTATAAAGATTCGGGTTATTTTAAAAAGGATGGCCTAATTAAAGACGATGGCGATAGTACTAAGAAATATTTAAAAAATAGTAGCAGTCGCGATGATTTTATTCTGCTCAAAGATGGTGAAAATGAAGAAAAAGAATGGCGTTTTACAGCCTCATCGTTAAATAGAACCTATTATGACCCGTCGGTTAGCTATAAGCCTTGGGTTGGAGGTGGTTATGCCAATTCAGATTTTAATAATGCTAAATATGATCCCAATTATAGCAGTAAGCGTAACTTAAATGGCTTTATTTATACCGTCTGGAAAGATAGTCACGGCTTTAGTGGTTCTCGCCCCAACTTTGGTACAAAATATAATAGAGCAGAAGGTGCAAATGGTTTGGTTGATTACTGGGATGACTATATTAAATACACGGTAAAAGATAATGAAGTCGTTGTGGACTATATGTCCTATGACCTTAATGTAAAAAAGGCAAAAAGTATTAGGACAGAAAAAATTTCTGGCGCTATGAAGGATATTTATGGTCGTACGGTATCAGAAATTAAACAAAATGTGGCCAATTGGTTCAGCTACTCGAAAAAAAGAGAGTTTGTTATGAAAGGTGCAATGTCGGATGTTGTTAATGACTCGACTTCACGCATTGGTTTATTAGGTCTTAACAACTCATATGCTTTTACTGAAGTTAAAGATATTAATACAATTACTAATCGTAATGAACAAAATAAAGTCAATAAGGAGAAATTACTTAATAATATTCATAAAGGTAATTCGTCGGGTGGAACACCACTTAGAAAAGCATTAAATAATGGGGGTAAATATTATGAAGGGAAGTACACGCCGAACAAAAAAACTTATGGCAGCCCTATTGAGTTTTCATGCCAGAAGAATTATTCATTGCTCTTAACCGATGGTTTTTATACGAAAGATCCACCAAGTGGTATTGCCAATGAGGATGGTGATAAATCAACAGTTTATGACTCTACGGGTTCTTATGCAGACGCTTATAGTCAGACTTTGGCTGATGTTGCTATGTATTATTACGAAAATGACCTGAGTAGTATGGATAATAATGTCCCCATTAATAAAGTGAATGATGATCTTAATTCTGCTCAGCATATGAATACTTTTACTTTATCGTTTGGTTTGGAAGGAACTCTTGCCGCCAATCCGGTTGATAGGAGTACACCTTTTGCTTGGCCTAAAGTCGTGAAAAATACCAGTACCACTATTGACGATATGCGCCATGCAGCCTGGAATGGTAGAGGTGAATTTTCTATTGCCGGCAACTCGGAAGATTTGAAAAATAGTTTAAAAAACTCGTTGGCAAAAATGGAACAAAAAGGTAATTCGTCCAGTGTCTCTTTTAACTCTTCTAAACTTGGGACCAATACCAATTTATATATTGCATTATTTAATTCTGTCGATTGGTCAGGAGATGTTTTATCTTATAAAATTGATTTGGCGACGAAAACTGTCTATGAGAATCCTGAGTGGAGTGCTGCCAATGAATTAAATAAACGGGATATTGTTACTGAACCTCGTCAAATTATGAGCTATGAAAGTGGCTATTATGATTCCAATAATACCTTTCAATTGAAGCGTAAAGGAATTAAATTTGATGCTTCAGCAATGACTGCACAAAGTTTAATGTTTAAAGACTTATCGGTGGGTGCGGGCACTATTGCGCAAAAGGTGGAATATCTTTCTGGAGATAAGACCTTATCGGGATCTACTTTTAGACTGAGACAATCGCGTCTAGGAGATATTGTTCATTCCACACCCATATTTGTTTCCAAACCGAAAGAACGTTGGCCAAGTCCTGTTTCTTATAAGAACTGCGGTACGGATGTTGATAATAATACTTCCTATCAGGATATTTTCCCGGCTAAAGTAATTGATTGTAAAGCCAATAACACGATATTGACCAATACCTATGAAGCGTTCAAAGTGAAGCATGATGGACGTGATGGTGTGGTTTACTTTGGTGGAAATGATGGAATGGTACATGCCTTAAATTGGAAAGATGGTAAGGAGATATTTGCTTATATGCCTGAATTCTTAACTTCCGAACAATTGAAATCTGGTTATCATTATTTAACAGATAAGGAGTATGAACATAAATATTATGTTGATATGCCGTTAATGGTTGCTGATGCGTATATTGACCATGATGGAGATAGCGATAAAGAATGGCGGACTTTATTGGTAGGAGGAGCAAGAGCGGGTGGCCGGGGTATTTTTGTATTAGACATAACCAATACCGATTATGATGTGGATGATGTAAATTGGGGGAATACAGTAACCGGTCCTAGTGAATTGCCCATATTGGAGTTTAGTCATAAAGATTATCCAAACATGGGATATTCATTTAGTGAGCCTACTGTTGTTCCAATTGAATATGACGGTAAAAAACGTTGGGCTGTTATTTTTGGAAATGGTTACAATTCAATGAAAGAGGGTGGCGGGGGGAGTGCACAATTGATTGCCTTGTTTCTAGATGCGGATATAGCGACTCGAAAAAATGGGGATAGGGGGTGGACTCTAGGTGAGGACTTTATAGTCATTGATACTGAAACCGGTGCAGAAATAACAGATGTATCAAAAATTCCAAGAGGAAAATCAAATGGTTTATCGAGTATTGCAACTGTAGATAATAAAAATAATGACAGTATTGCCGATATTGTGTATGCCGGAGATTTAAATGGAGATATTTGGAAATTTGATTTATCCTCCCTAACCACGTCAAAATTGTTTGATGGTATTGAGGAACAACCGATAACCAGCATTGTGAATATTGTCACCAATGATGCTGCAGAAAATGGTAGCGATCCCAATACTTTAGTTTTATTTGGGACTGGCCAATATATAGAAACGAGTGATATTTTGAATAAACCGCGTCAAATGTTTGCTGCTGTTTGGGATAATGGTTCAATAGGCATTACCAAGAGTGACTTAAAAGAAAGGACCTATACAAAAACAAGGGTCGGTAATGCTGATTATCGTGTGATGGATTCTCTTGATGCCGACAATAATGGCATTGCAGATGATCCAGATTTTAAATATGTTGCAACTGGTGGCAGTAAAATGATGGGGTGGTATATTGACTTAAATGATGGTGATGGTGAGCGAGTATTCACAAACTCTGTAGTGCGTGGTGACATTGTCTATTTTAATACATCAATCCCATCTAAAGATGTTTGTGAAGTTGGTGGAACGGGATGGTTGATGTCGGTAACCTCATTGTATGGAGGCGAACCAAATGAGCCTATTATTGATGTTGATCAAAATGGAAAAGTTGATTATAAGGATGTGATTGATGATCCCAAAGATCCGAAAGGCCCTAAGAGGAGGCCGAGTGGCCAACATTTTGAGAAAGGTATGCCTTCGGCTCCGGCATTTCTTGATGATCAACAATTCACGCCAGGTACCAATACAAATGATGGCAGTGATATTTTATTACGTGGTGTTGAAGATGTCAGTTTAGGTACCGGAAGAACATCTTGGCGTGAAATTAATCCTTATCTTGGTTATTAATATTTTGTTATTGAAAAATAAAAGAGGAACCGGGAGATTTTTTTAGATTGATCTCCTGAAAAATGCTTATGGCTAAATTTTTAAATGTTTTATTACTATTTGTTATATTTTTTTCAGGATCTTGTGTCGCTGTGGAAAAGAGTTCTGGTACGGTCGATTATATTTCCACTAAAAATGCTGAAGTGATCATTGATGACTCAGTCTACTATTATAGTCACACGACTAAGGTGTTTGAAGGAAAAATACCCAGTATTCTTGCCCGTCTCGTGGAAGGTAAAAAAGTGGAATTTTCTTATCATGATAGAAATGGAAAATATATATTGAAGAATATTTATATGAAATAATAATTATATTTTGATATAAAATATTGAGGTTACATGATTGTTTATGGCGTTTGTACTTTATATGAAATAAATTTGGCTTTATAGAAGCTAGGGGATACCTTGTGAAAAAACAAATTGGCTTTACTCTTTTAGAGTTAATGATTACGGTAATAATTGTTGTCACTTTAGCGAGTGTTGCACTACCCACTTATACTGAGAGCATTGCTAAAAGTAAGCGTGCAGAAGCTAAGAGGACACTAATTGAGCTTTCTGGCGTTATGGCAAGAGCATATAGTGAGAATTCTTCATACCGAGGACAAGCAGCTGGAGATGCTGATACGGGAGCACCCCAAAATTATCAAACAACTGTTCCTGGAACCGGGACTGCCTATTATAATTTATCCATTACTGCAGCTACCGATAGCTCATATACATTAACTGCAACCGCGACAGGTGGAATGACTGGTGATAAATGCGGTAATTTTAGCTATACAAATACTGGTGTTAAGAGTGTCAGTAAATCTACAAGAGAAATTTGTTGGGGTGATTAGAATATTTCTGTATACACCCCTGGTCTTGTACTGGAATTTCCATGTTATGAATGATTAAGAAGCATTTTCGAATTTGAAATGGCTTTTTTATTGGCTTCAAATCTTGATATTAATTTGGCCAAGATTGATGACCTTAGCTTTTTGGTTTTTACTATTCCATCTTCTGATTTATGTAGTTTGCTTTTGTCTAATTGGGGATGTTGTTGCAATAAACGTCGTTTAAGATCATTATTTTCTTTAGAAAAGTGTTTGTTAAGTTCGTTTGATGTGACCAATGTTTTATGGATTTCTTTTATTCCAGACATAAGTTTTTCGATTCTTTCATTTTTTGCAATTATCTCAGAGTCATCATTAATTACTTTGAAATCTTTTGAGTTCAGATCCAATAGCTCGGGAAGTATTTTATTGTTTAATATTTTAAAGTTTTCGTAGTCAATAAGAAGTCTGTCTTCGAGTTCATTTATTTGATGATTTTGGTGTTTTATTATTAGCTCTAATGTTTTCTCCTTATCAAAATATTGGGTTGTCGTCGCGATTAATTGACTTTTCATTGATTTTAATTGGAGCAAAAATTTAATTTCCATCTGTTCTTTTTGCCTGATTAGCTCATCAATAAAAGCACTTTTTTCAGATAACTCTAAGGAATATCGTTGTTTTTCTGAGAACATTCCCACTTCTAAGTGTTTTTTTTCTGATTCGACGTTGTTTAATTCATCCTGATAAATACTAATTCTTTTGTCAGCGTTAGACTGAAGATTTACTCTTACTGCTGATTTTTTTTTCAATGAGTCGACTTCGTATGTAAGTTCACTAATATTTTTATATTGTTTTTTTATAAGCGATTCATGATCTTCTAAAATTATGGTTTTATCCTGATCTTCCTGACGTAATCTGTTGAGTTCGTCTTGTTCTTCTTTAAATTTTGTTTTTATTTCTGAAGCTTCTTTACTGGCTTGTTCATATTTGGACTTAATATCGTTTAATTCAAGCATCATAATTTCGTTCTCTTCTTTTGTTTCAGATAGCTCTGTTTTCATATATTCAATAAAATCTTCATTTTCTTTAATGATTTCATCTTTGCTGGCATTTTGACTTTTTAAAAACGCTATTTCGCTATGGTTATTCATATTGTTTTTCCTTTGAGCTTGTTTTTAAGTAACTATTCAGTGCATTCATTTTTTGCCCCATTACTGCGTTATTTTCGTACTCGAATGGTCACATATTCTCTATATGCTCACATTCTCCGTGCGAAAATGCCTTGTACTGAGACAAAATCTAAACACGCTGAATAGTTACGTTTTTAACTTAATTATTTTGTATAAAAAATAGCTGACTACTGAAATAGAAAATAATAGAAGGTTGATTTCTATTAAAAGCCAAATTTTTTTTAGCTGGTTATATTTTTCTTGAAAAAATAAGGATTTGGCATTTTCTTTTTTCAATCGATGATTTTTATCGACTAATTTAAGGTATTTTTGTTCCAGATCTTCAAATTTAGCCATTAATTTGGTTAATTTTGTATGACAGAGCTTATTATTAACTGATTTTTTTATATTGTTTTGTAGTGCTAATTCACCTTTTTCGATTTTTGGTATTTTCAATCTTTGATGAAGTTCCAGCATACTATTTAGTTTTAATTGATTTATCGTTAAAATTTTATTGATAAAATATTCAAGGTTGATATTGGCGGGCTTTAATTTATTGGCAATATTTTTTATATTGTCATTTTCTTTGACTATATAGGTATCAAACCCCGTTTCAATATATATATCATCGTTAGCATATGAGTTTAAATATATCATTGAAAACGTGACAAAAAAATTAATGGTAATAAACCTAGAAATATTTTGGGGCCAATATTGTTCCATATTGTACAAATCAATAAAACGTTTTCAATTAATAGGTTTAACCAGCGTTATATTGTCTTTTTCTTGTATGCTTATTGTGTTACCAATTTCTATTTCTTGTTCTAAATTGGTTACGATGCCATAGCTAAAATCATTTGCGACAGAATATACGATAACTTTTCCAATTTTTTTTAGAGGAGTAGGGGGTGGCTTTGGGCTAAAATGTTTCTTAAAGTCCTTACTAAAATTAGTGAAAAAATTGGTGCTAAAATCCTTATCCAAAGTTTTTAACGTCGCTGGTAAATCACTCTTTGCTTGTGCTACAGAATTATAGATATTCAGAATATCTCCAGGGTGTACATTGTTATTTTTACCAATATCGATTATGACATTATGACCATCTCCGCCGACATTTAAATTATTGCCATTCGCATCGATGATGGAAATAACGTAACCTTCTTGATTTGGATTAGGAGAAGAGTTTATATGATTAAAATACTGCTTTTGATCCTCTTCAAGTATTGGTATTAGGTAATCATTGGCATTAATTTCTTTGTTTGCCTTAGTGATCGCAAGAGTGGCAATTTCTTTATTATTGCAAGAAATAATTTTACCGTAACCCAAATAGGCTAATTCAGTTACTTTTTTGTTTTTGTCATTAGATAAATAGTTGCTTTTTTTCCTATATATTCCAAACCTTTTTTGTTGTTCGCTACAAGATATATTATTAATAAATACGACATCGTTATAGCTAAAAAGTTGACGCTCTTGTTGTGTGTTGAAGGTATGAACATAAGGTAGGGTGTCGAGCCTTTTAGGTGTAATTAATTTATTTTTTGAAAAAAACTTATGTAGATAAGATAGTGATAGCTTGTCTTGTTCTTGTTGTGAGATTTTTATATTCGGAGAAAGGTTAAAATATGGTAAATTATCTTTGGCGGCGTTAGTGATTGTGGGTATTAATACAAACACAATAAACAGTAAATAAAATGATTTCATAAAGTATTGCCTTATGCTGATATGTCTTTAGGTATTATAAATTTATTTAAAGAAAAAATAAATATTTATCAAGAAAAAAAATAAAAAATTATGAGAAATATTTAGGTGTTATATCTGTTTCATAAAATAAATGAGGAAGATATTGTATTGATGGAAAAAAACATCAATAATACATGTTATAATATGATAGCTAGTTTTATATTCTACTAAATATGGAAAGCAATATGAAGAAAGATAAAAGAAAAGTGTATAAACATTGCTTGTTAATTTCATCCTTACTGGTATTTTTTTGCTTACCTGTATTTTTATCTGCTGGAAATGATAGTATTTTTGCCACTGAGTTCGAAAAAACAAATCGAGATGAACTTAAGGTAAATAACGAAGAACTTTCAGATTTGAATGCTTATGATAGTTATGGGTCTACAATGGAGCCTGTCATTGATAATGCTACCGATGGAACATCTTCAACAGACACAAATCAGCAAGACCTGCCAAAAGATTCAAATTTTGATCTAGGTGAAACAAAATTTCTACAAGGGGTAGACCAGAATACAGATAATTTACCTAAGCGATTAACTGGACTAGGTTTTTTGAGAAGTGCTTATAAACAAGCTAATTCCACTCAAGATGATGATTTAAAAATTAAAAAAGTAGATTTAACCTTTTCTCGGCTTAGTCATCCGAAAACAACTTTGGAAAAATTATTTAATTTACCATATGATGAAGGTGGTTTGCGCTTCATTCATCCTTTAACTGATCTATTACATGGTGATGGGGCGACTAAAGAAACTCATTATTTAGATAAAGAGCAGTTTAATGAAATATGCGAAAATGCGAGAAATATTGTTGAGCATTATGTTCAGTTTGAATTAACCGGGGCTGATGCGAATACTCCTGAGGTTGATTTTATTAATAAAAAACTTAAAGTACTTAGTTTGATTTTAAATGATAAACAGGTTCTTTATCTTGAAAAATTATTTAAATGGGCGACTCGGGACCGCGAGGAACTCCGGAAGTACATAGCCAATCAAGACAATATCAGAGAAAGAAGCTTTTCTATAGATAGTTATATTAATAATATGTATGTAGAAAAGGGAGATGATGATAGTTTTGGTGCAAAAATATCTTCTTTTGATCACAATGAAACAACTTATATAAAATATTCAGAATTGATTAGCAAGACAGAAGGTGATGTTTTTATGAAGGCATTTAGTGACTTTTATAAATATATAATGGAAAACCATCAAAAAAGTGATGAGATAAAGATCAGTGCCTTTCTGCAAGCCTGCGAGGTTGATATGTCTCAATCTGAGTTAGCAAAATATACTTTTGAAGATATTTTAATTGCTTATCACAAAAAATATGATTTTCTTCCGAGTCGGCAAATTCCTTATTATTTTGACGATACCACATGTCATGAGAAACCATCTGAAAAATATTCTTCCCTAACTGAAGATGATACGAATTGTTCAGAAGCAATTATTTATGATTATGAATTACAAATTCAAATGTCAGATTATCCATTATTTGAAGATAATCTATCTTTTTAAAAAGTGATAAATCAAAGCGGAGAAGAACCAAAAATTTAGCCTATTAGTTAATATTTTAATAGGCTTATCTATTTAGTTTATCAATATGTCCATTTCTTTAAATAAAAAATAGCTTGTTCATTCCCTTTTCCAGCTGCTAACTTTGCTAGCCGAATCGCCTTTTTTTTATCCTGACTAACAATCCATCCCTGGTAGTATAGGTTGGCTAACTGAGCCATCGCATTAGCATTTCCATGAATTGCTTTGTTGTGTATTTCATTGAAATCTAAATTAAAATCAGGAATGCTGCTTAATACCTTGTCTATTATATCAAAAGCAGGGCTGAAGCCTTTGTCCGCTGATTGTGATAGCATAAACATGGCTGCATCGGTATCTTTAGTGACATAGTTTCCGTTGAGCAGCAAGATTGCAGCCATATATTGTGCTTCCGTTATACCTTGATTAGCCGCTTCGATGATAAATTGAACTCCTTTTTGTTTATCTTGTATTTTTTTGCTTTCTAAAAATACCTTACCTAATCCGTAATAAGCTTTAGGATATTTATATTTTAAAGCTTGAAAATAGAAGTGCTTTGCTTTTTCATTATCTTTTTCAAAAGAATAGCCATTTCGATAGTGTTCTCCCATAATAAAACTGGCTTCTGGCAATCCTTTTTTTGCATCTTCTTGAATTGTATACATGCCTCCTTGTTCGGCTATTAATTGATTAAAACTGGTTAGTGATTCATATTTGATAATTTCATCGCTTAATTTTATATCTAAAGGTGCGGCGGTTAGATAGCTAGACAAAGATAGAAATAAACAAGCGGCTGGAATTATGCAGTTTTTCATATGATTTGATTCCCTATAGAAGTTAGTTGTTTTTTTAATATTATAATGCTTTATTATATTAAAAAATAATAGAAAACTTGATTGTTTTATTATAAAATAGCATATATTAATAAACAAGTTATATATTTTGTCTGAATATGAGGTCTTGATTTTGTTAGGAACGTTAAAAGCAGTATTTAGGGTAAACAATGATATTAAAAATACAAGCATACAGAAAGCAAAAAAAGTCTTTTGATTTTTTATTAAGTGATTTCAATGCTATAAAACGTTTTGTTTTAGAGTTATTAATAATAGCCAAAGAAAATCATGAAGAGGTTGTTATTTTGACAAATTCAAGTGATTCTATTGTCTATCAAGTGATTCGCTTTGGGTTGATTGACTATGTTATTCATCATAATATTCCTTATAAGATTTTCATTAAAGGGGCTGATGTTAATTCAATTGACTCTGAGTTGATTCAGATATTGAAAAAAAAAGACGTTGCTTACCTTCCCTTTAAAGGGAGTTCAGGAAAAATACAGGATTTATTTTTGATTGGTAATTGCCGTTATTTATATCAAATAAATAATCAAACGATAGCTAACTTTAATGACAAAATACATGCTTTGAGGTTGCAGAATATAATGAAAAAAATGATTAAAAATTTTTTATAATAATAGTGGGAGAATTTAATGATAAAAAAAATAGTTATGGTACTTTCACTATTTTTATCTTTTGCAGCGAATGCAGATGTTTTTGATGACAGCGAATATCTGAGAAAGGCAAAAGAAATGATAACTAGGCTGCAAACTGAAAGTCTTTACAACCCATTTGGGTTAATCTTTGATGGTGATTCGTATAAGCGAATAAAAGCATCTATTTATAATAATATTTGGCTAAAAAATTATAGTGTTGAGTTTAGCCAGAATTTCCGATTGTTTAAGGGGTTTTATAAAAATGACATAAATAAAATAATCATACTCAAATCAAAAATTAATACTTTAAAATATCGTCAAGGAATTATAATCAGTTTTTATCGTTTTTATGAGAGCTATCCTGAATACCAGCATCGAAAAACGGAACTACTATCTTTTATTATTAAAACTATTTTTCCTGATTTTAGGACTAAGTGGAGAGATCATTTTGACTATGCGGGTCATGTCATATTTAGAGATAATGATTTATATTCTTTGGAACGAATAAAATTACCGAAAAAGTTTGAAATGACGACCTACCAAGGACTTGGTAATATGGATATGGTGAATACTAATATCAAGGCAATGAAAATATACCATTTTGGAACAACTAATGATTTGATGAAACATGGTCATCCGGGTGTTGGTCCGGACTCAGAAGATGTAAAAATTTGCCAATTGACTTATGGTGCCGATGAACCATATTTTGAAATATCAGCTTATGATATGACTACAATTTCAAATGTAATCTCGTTTCAATTCGAGCCACTAAAACATTGTTGGAGTGGTGAAACGTTAAAGAATTTTTGGAAAGAGAGACGAATGACTTTAAAGGAACCGATTAGATATAGGAAGTTTAAGAAAAAAAGCCCGCATTAGGTTAAATAATATATTTTAAATAAAGGGGAGATAATGGAAAAACTAGTTTTTATTTTAATGGTAATATTTACTTATCCTGCTTTTTCTATAGAGTTATATGATCTTAACGATTATTCATTTTTACAAACAAAAACAAATAATAATAATTTGGGAGTCTATTATTTTTATTCGGTTCTTTCTGAAAAAAATATCAAGCGCTACCAACAATTGTATGCCCACAAGGAAAAAATAGAAAGTGATGGCAAATATAAGCTAGTATTTTTACCTTACTATAATAAAAAACAGTCTCCATATATTTTAAAGTTGCTATTGGTTGCTAAAGAGTTGGGTTTGGAGCAAGAAGCGTTAGAAAGCATTTATACCATCAAAATAAAGAATTTAGAAGATATATATATGTATTTAATAGAATTATATCGAAAAAATAGAAAGGATGATGAATTTGTAAAATACCATAATTTAAAATCATATATAAAAAAGATATTTGAGTCCAAAAAAATTAATGATGAACTCATGTTGTCAAAAAAAATTCAGGAGCAATTTAATTTTCCGGTTTCGGGAGTTACAATTGTAAATAATAAATATAAAATATCGGATAAAACCCATGAAAATGTGTATGAATTTATATCTGTCATTAGGTATTTATTAGAAAAATAAATACTCTCTGGTATTTTTATAAAATTGTATAAAATAATAATGAATGATTCGTTAGTTGACTATAACTTTTGTATAGTCAAAGATAGTTATGATAAAAATATTTCTCATGGAATTGATGAGTTAAATTGGGAAGAACTCATTGAATTATTTAGAGAGTCTTTTACCATATCCAATAATAAAAAATTGGTGCCTATGTTTATCCCCGTCAGCTTCAAACCTGAGAGTGAGTGGAGAACAAAAACTACGGTCAAAAACGGTAAAGTCATTGAAACAGGGTATCGTATTAGTGAAAATGTGGATAAAATTAATTTTGCCGTAATTGACTGTGATAAAGAGGGGGTTTATGAAAAAGCAATTGATCTATTTAAACAATTTAAATATTTGGCCTATCCAACCTATAGTTATTCAAAAGCGAAACCCCATAAATATCGAATAATTTTTCCCTTAGAGAAACCATTAAAGATAGATAGATGGAAAAAAGTATTTGGAAATATGGTACAAGCTATTGGGTGCGATAATATTAACGATATAATTCGTGGCTATTATTTGCCATCGGCACCGTTGAATGGTCTGATTAAAACTGCAACGATTATTGAAAATAAAGGTCGATTGTTAAACGAAAATAATATTGGTCAAATATGTTCTCCTTATTTAAATGTTAAGGATGTTTTGAAGAATGAGCTAAGAAGTGCTAATTCTAAAAATAACAATTATGTTAAAAGTAAGCGTAAAGATTTTTCTTATGATTCATATGTCCTTCATTATCAAGATGAAATTAGGGAATTAAATGAAAGCAATCAGAGGAATAATTTTCTTCAAAAAGTGATTTATAAAGAGGTTGGTCGTGATGAGGAAAATATCAATCTTTATTATTTTATTCAATTTTTACATCGCGCGGCTTCTAATTATACGAATAAAGCTTTACATCAAGGCAATTCTTGTGATGACATTAAGCGCATGATTGGAGATTCGCTTGTAAAGTTTGTAACCCATCTTTCTTTGGAAGAAAAATCAGTGATGATTAAAAATAAACTTCGTGAAGTGGATAATATTAATCAAGAAATGGAACAACGTGTCATATCAAAGAATTGGAACTTCCCCTGTATGTCTGATTTTTTTTATGAACATTTTAAAAGAAATACTTGTTCCAATAGTAACTATCTAGCAAGCAATGTGTTAGAGTTTTCTTTTTTTGATAAAAACCAAAGAATTACCGTTTTAGATAATTATTATCATAAAAATAAAGAATCCATTTCACCTATCTATATAGGTCAGGAAATTTTTAAAAATTATGTTGAGTTATTTAAAAAAGATAAGTCAATAGATATTCTTTCAGAGATAAGTATGTTTCTAAGTTGTAACACTAGTTATTCGCCTATTATTATAAAAGAGATTATGGCATTGGGTGAATATTCACTTAGTAATGAAATTTGGTTAAATGGTGAGGTTGGATCTTGAACCTAAATTAATAATCAGTTGAACCGTAACGAGAATAACTGGGCGTCCCCTAATAAAATGCTCAAGAGGGCTACCTAGGTTGGACCTCCCCGATTTTTCTAGGTTGAAGCAGCTAAAAAGCTATATTATCCTAAATTAATCAGTTAAACCTACTGCGAATCCCTAAAGCACTAAATCTTAAGTATTTTCTGGAACATTTAGACGGGGTCGCCTAGACTTCACCCGTAGGGTGGCTACGAATAAAGTCTAAATAACCCATAAAATCCTTAATCTTCAGCACTTTATTGAATCTCGTTACGGCCCAACTGATTAATTTAGGATTATGTGAGCTGCTTCAAGAAATGGGGCAAGGGCAAACCGAAGGATTTACAGCCCCCTTAAGAAAGTGTTTTGTTTATGGATTCTTGCATTCCAAGTAAAACGGTTTTTAATTTATGAACCTCATCTTCCAAGGACTTAACATAATTTGCGACCTCAGTAATGTTATCAAATGCAGATGAACTTTTTTCCATTGATAAAGAGATATTATTATTAAGTGTTTCATCTAATAAGTTATTTATATTTTGAAGTAATTCAGTGTTTTTTGATGTATCAGTTTGTTTTATTTCGGTTTTTTCAGTGTCGTTTTGATTGGTTTTAGTTTCTGGATTAGTTTGTTGTTTTACTTCTTTGTTTGTGCCTTCAGGTGAAATTATTGAGCTAATATCATCGTCTTCCTTAAGAAAATTATTAATTTCAACTGGTAATGCGGTTTCTTTATTTTCCTCAAGAGATATGGTGAGATTATCGTCTTCTTTAAGTATATCTATAATTTCAAGAGGTATTTCGTTTTCATTTTTTATTTGGGAGGATAAGATTGAGTTAAGCTCATCTTCTTCTTGAAGGAATTTGTTAATTTCAGTGGGTAATTCTGTTTTTTCTTGGAGCTGATGCGACATTATTGAGTTAAGATCATCATCTTCTTTAAGAAAGTCTTTAATTTCCGTAGGTAATTCTGTTTCTTCTATTGCTAGAGGTGATGTCGTTGAACTAATGTCATCATCCTCTTTAACTTTCTCATAATGGACTAAACCAAATAAGCGACTTTGTAGAATCTTTCCGTTATCAATTAGTGTCTTTGTAGCATTGATTATATCATCGGAATTTAGCTCTGCGAGTTCGTCTTTTGTTAAGAGTTCATTTTCAGAAATGGGTACCTCATCTATAAGAGATAAAACAATATTATTGATTGAGCTTGATTTTGTTGGTGTTTTTGTTTCTATTGGTTTTTCAATATTTTCTAATTTTTGTTTAGTTACTTTCTCGGTTTTAGTAGCAATTTGATTAATATTGTTTTTATTGAGTATTTGTTGGACATTTTGGTCAGAGATATTAACGGCGTATTTTAAAGTCCCTTTATCTTCATTTTTTATAAACATTGACGTTTTATCAATTGCTGCATTAATTGACTTTAATAAAATAGCCAAAGGAATTTTTACCTTGGCGGCGATTTCGCTACCGGTAAGAAGTTTTTCATTACCTAGGGTTAAAATTACTCTATCTAATATGTCAGAGCTAGAAATTGTTTGTGCCATATTGATTGTCCTGTCTTAATGTCGTAATTAAACAAGATGGTTCTCATCTGTGAAATTAATTATAAGATTAAATATCAAAAAAAACAATGAAAAATATAAAATGTCTTAAAAAAATATTAGCTTGAAAATCAGTCTTTTTTTGGGGGTTAATTAATTTTGAAATTGAATTTCTCATAGTCATAGAATTATTTTTATATTAATTAAATAAGATTCCTAGGTTTTTATTCTATTCTGAAAGGTTTTTTTTGATGTGCTTTTATATTTTAAAATATATGCTAAAATCTACCAAGTAAATCAAAATAAAGTAAGCCCCGGGAGTCAAGTAAAGCTTATTTCCAGGTGGCTTGAGTATATATATTGTATACTATTGGGGATGACAATATGGGATATAGTTTATTTTCGCAAACTGAAGTACTGAATAAACACTTTAAAGGTTTCAGTTCTAATGAATTTCAAGATACCGCTATTGTTTTAAAGAATTATACGGCATTGTCTTGCGGAGCCGGCTATTATGAAATCACTAACCCGAAAGGCGGTATCACTTATATAAATTCTGGAGAATGCATAAAAAATGATCCTCTCTTAATGGTTCAAGAAGACATTGAAAATTCTCTCAAGATAGGAAATTCTTATCGGATCTTTTTGGGTGATAATATGGATTATACATATGTTGCAAAAAAAATGGGTGGATTTTATACATTATATCGGGTTAATAATGAAAATGAAGAAATTTTCTATAAAAAAAAATGCGAAGTCGGGAGCTTAATAAATCAAAAATTAGGAATAATTACTGATATTGATAATTATCATAACTTAGTTTTAAGTTCGGGAAAAAAAATAAAGGTAATGGAAAATAATTTCCGTTTAATCATAGAATCCAACAAATATTCTGAGGTTTTTTTATTAAAAAAACGTTTTTGTGAAAAAGAAAATAATGTACAACTTGCCGTAAAAATTCTTCTTAATAAAGAAAAGCCAAGATTACCTGCAACATTGGTTTTAGCAGATAATAAAAATACTAATATTGGCAGGGTATGGTCTGATAATTATGAAAAAAAATTTACCGTTGATTTGACTTCAAAAAAAGATTCTCTTTTGCAATTAAAGTTAAATAATGATATAAAAAAATTAAAAAATATAGCAAAAAGCTGTAGTCTTGATTTGGCAAATAGCATCTCTCTGTTAAGGCAGCGTAGTCAGTTGCTTTCTGAGGCATATATTTTTATGGGTAACCAGTCATTGAGAAATTATTGCTTAAAATATGAAAAAGAAAAAAAGGAAAGTGTTTTATGAGTTCTAATGATGAGATAACTGAAGCAGAAACATTGGTAAAAAAAATTATTAAAACGAATTTTAGTAAATTTGGAATCCGGGATAAAACTGGTAGAGCAGCTTTTTCAGATGTTTCGGGTAAACAAAACTGGTTACCCAAAATTATGTTGAATGCTGATTTACTCTCTCTTTTATTGTTTAAAGGGCGTATGTTTGAAAAAAGTTGGTATCAGATTGACGAGAAGTCTGTAAGTGGTATTTCAGTATTGGATTTAGAAGAAAACTCAAACTATGATGTTTCACATATTTTTAATTCTCCAGTGGTTAAATTGACTGATACCTTAAAATATTTAATTTTAAGACAATCTATATGTAATTCAATTGATTTTGATTTAAAAAGAAAAACAGTTTCTTTAGATACATCAATTAATCAATCATTAATTGATCATAAAATAATTAATGCCGTCAATAATAATGAAAGAAAACTAGATGGTACATTATTGTCATTACCTGTTCCGGATATATTGTTATTTGATGAGTTTAAGGCGATGTTTAAGTCATTGTCATTAGAAGAGTTTGGTATAAATAAAGAAAATTCAAGTAATAATTTATTCGATAATCAATTTGCCTAGACAATAAAAATACCATGACTCAATCCAAACTTGTTAAAAATAAAATTCGATTTGTGTTAATTATATTTTGCTTAGTATTCAATAATGCATGGGCTGACATTTTTGATGATTTAAGAAAGGAGCTGGCTTCAGATAGAATTGAATATGAGGAAAATGGTCAACTAGACGAGTTTATGGAGGCTCTAGATGCGCATAATAAAACCTATGGCACAGACCTTAGTCTAAGTTCAGAGACTAATATGTCAAATAACTCTACTTCATCTACATCATTAAATCTTGATACACCAATCGGAATTGGGCCTGTGGATACCTCGTTTGGCGGTAATAGCGGCACAACCAATCAGCTATCATTTCAGGACTTACCTTCTTTTGGAGGCGGTAGTGGCTCGATGAGCAGTGAAACCGGGTCAGCTGGGGCTGGTTTCCCTATTATTGATTTGTCAGCAATTGCAGAATTAATAATAAATGTTATTAATAAAACAATTCAAGCAGAAAATTGGCAATCTACTAAACTCAAACAAATGGATAATGATGCTATACAAACCGCTGATATCATTGATCATAAAAACAATTCAACGGCCAATAAAATCATTCGCTTAAATAAAGCCCATGAAAATATCCAAAATAATAAAATTTTAGAATATTTAATGGTACCCCCAGACTTATGTAATGAGCTGAGTATATCAAAACTACTTGAAAAAACGATCTGTGGTGCTGTAGAAAATGTAGCACAAAAAGAATACCTTGATGAGGAAAAGAAGAAAAAGTTTAATTATATCGACAAAAAACCACTTGAGGTTGATAATGAAATTCTTAAAAGAAATAAGGAGCTGGTTAATTATGCAGCCGAGGTTAACCCTGAACTATTTACTGAGAATAGTAGTGATATAGATTTAGGGAAATCGATTATAAACTCGGAATTATTAATCAGTAGTGATAATTATTTAGCATTAACGAAAGAGCAAGCTGAAAGTGCTCGATATTTTATCGGTTTGATATTACCAACGCCGTTATATAATGCTCCTTCAGTAGGCAATGAATATATCGACAATAGAAACAAAGAAAAAATAATGACTCAAGAAGCATTTAGGTCAATTGAGTTCGAAGCGTTTAAAAACTTATTAGAATTAAGGCTTAGCACCGAAAACAAGCCTGCTAAATTAGACCTATTAAACCGATATACAGATCGTTTGTTTTCTGTAGTAAAGATAGAAGATGTTGAAAAAATTAATTTACCCATTTCAAATGATGAAATTCTGGGGGAAACATATGCACGCATCAATAATTTTTCAGAAGAACAAACTACTTTAGAACAAGCATTAGCAACAAATATTTATCCGAGAACTGCTATATTGAAAAAACAATTAATGATAGAATCATTTAATACCTATTTGATGTTGAGCCAATATGGAGAAAGTTTGAATACCGAAATGTTATATGTAAAAAAATTAATTAATTTGCTCCAAAAAGATATTTGAGTAAATGAATACAAAATATGAAACCCTGTTGATTGATGGCAATTCATATTTAGGGCATGACTCAGACAAGTATAACAATTTATCCAATTGTTACTTTTTGTTATTTTCTATTCGTGAGCTATTAAAGCAATATTTTGTTATAAATATGATTGTAACCATCGAGCCAAGGTGCATAGCCGTTATAGAATATGCAGAAGCTTTAGGGGTTCCAGTTTTTTTAACGTCGGCTCAAGATACAAGCATTGAGCTATTTAATAAATTAATAGAAGAAAATAATGATAAAAAAGTTTTGCTTAGCTCCTCTGATGTGTCATGTTTGTTAAATATACGAAAACGAGTTGATTTAATAAACCAAAAAAACAATCAATTAATTACCTGGGATAGTTTCAAAGAATGTGTTGGGATTCCAATCAGCCAGGTAAAAAATTATATTTCTTTCTCAGTTCCCTATACACTATTTAATCATAATCGGGGCCGAATAAGTCAAAAGAATTTAATCGAATTATTAAATGGACAATTAGACAATAATCTCGTTAGAATTATAAAACAGATTGAAGAAAAAAATATAAGTACAGCGATTAAAAAAAAGATTTTAAAGTATAAACTGGAATATCTAAATAACCTTAATTTAATTAGTCAGCTGGGTATTTTAGATGTAAATATTGAACATCAAAAAAAAGCCCTGGATAAAAATAAAATATTTGGAACCTACAAAAAATATGGTTTAATGGATTGGGTTTCTCCAACTAATTCAAATATTAATAATAAGGAAAACTTTGCAAAAGTAATCAAAGATTATGATGAGTTGTATCATGTTATAGAAAAGTTAAAACAATCAAAAGAATTTTATTTTGATTTAATAAATGAAGGTAATTCCATTACAAATGCAGTTATATCGGTAAAAAATCACTATTTTATCGTCCCCTTTTATGATCAAGAAATTAGCAGTTTTTATAAGAGTGAAAAAAAGGTATTAAATAAATTAACCCATGTTTTAGAAGAGAGACATATTCATAAACATTTGAACAATGCTAAAAATACGATGTCCTTAGTTAAAAAATTTAATATCAATATAAATGGCATCCAAAAAGATATTAGTATATTAGCGCATATAGTATTGGAGGAAAAAAACCTATCTTATAGTCAACTAATCAAAACAGTTATAAATGTTGATTATGATGAAAATAAATACAAAAGTAGATATGAGCAAAACCTTTATAAACATAAATTATTAATTAATGTGGGCGATAATTTATTTCAGCAGTTAAAGAGGAATAAGAAATGGTTGAATATATATGAAGAAATTGATCTACCTTTAGTTAACTTACTAAAGGAATTACAATTTAATGGCCTACATTTTGACCAAGGATTATATAGAGAAACTAAAAATAAACTTATCAACTTGGAACAAAAATTAGTTGAAGAGTTTTCATTATTATTAAAACGTACCTATCGTTCGTCTACAAAAGATGATGAAGATTTACTTCATTATATTGGAATAAAAACAAATGAACAAAAAGTAGACTCAAAAAGCTTAGCAGTCCTGAAAGAAAAATACCCATTCTTAGATAAAATAATAACCTATAGAAAAATAGTTCATTTTAAACGCAAATATTTCCATCTCGATAAATTTGTTAATAATTTAACCGGAAATGTTCATCCCGAGGTCAATCATAATACTAACCCAGTGAGTCGTATATATTATCGTCGTCCTTGTCTGCTATCGATTAATAAAGAAATTGGAGGTATCAGGGTAAAAAAATTTTTAAATACAAGGAAAAATGAGCACCTTTTTATATCGGCCGATTATTCACAAGCAGAGTTTAGGCTCATCGTTGGATTGTCTGGAGAACAAGAGTTAATAGATGCTGGCAAAAAAAATATTGATTTATATAGATATATAGCCAGTAAAATATTTGGTTACAATATAGATGATATTACTGATAAACAAAGAAAAACAATAAAAATAATTATTTTATCAATAATATATGGTTCGACAGTGCATGGTATTGCGAAACAGTTAAATATAAGCTATGAGGAATCGAAAGCTTTAATTAATGCTCTGAATAAATTCTTTCCAAAATTAAAAGAATATAAAAACAATCTACTTAATCAAGCAAAACAACAGGGGTATATTGAAAATATATTTGGCCGCCCGATTCATTGTAGGAAATATAAAAATTGTAATAATAAAAAAAATGAAACTATAGAGAGAAGTTTATTTAACGGTTTTTGTCAGGGAAGTGTAGGGGATATGATTCGAAAATCCATGGTTTTGATAGATAATATTCTTAAAAAATGCTTTGAAGATGCTCGAATTGTCATTGTTAATCATGATGAAATAATTGTTGAGGGAAACAAAAAGGATGTTAAAGAGATAGCAAAAATTATGAGAGAATGCATGATAAGATTTCCGTTTAGTATTCCACTTAGCGTTGACTTAAAAAGTGGAAAAAGCTTAGGTGAATTAAAGAATATGAAAGTTTAAAAAAAATAACTAGGTCAAAAATGGTTAAATTTTATAGGTGAAGGGGGCCGCCCAGGCTGAACCTCGCTACGAAGTCAACTGCGTTTTTTAGGTTAAATGCTCTGAAATTAATCTCAGAGCATACCGAATTATAGAAATGGGTTTTTATTGTTTAGATAGGTGTTCTATTACGGAATTAAAAGTTTTTTCAAATTCTTCAGGTTTGCTTAGGCTTTTAAAGGATTTTTTTATATGCTCCAAGGCATCTTTATTATTTAAATATCCTAAAAAAACTGCAGCATAAGCTTTTATTTCATCATCATTATCGTAATATAGTGCTTTTAACGCCACATCTGTGATTAATTCATTATTATAAGTCATAATAATTTTTGATGTTTCTTCTCGAGTTTCTTTGTTGTTTAAAAACTGTTTTACAATATAATTAAATTGTTTTATTTCGTCTCCTTTAGGGTTTTTGATAATTAATCTGCAAATATTCTTATTATTAATTTCAATGACGGTACAAATATCTCCTAGCTTGAAATCTTTTGAATTCTTACCGGTGCTAATATTGATGTCTTCAGTACTTTTATATTTTTTATTACTGCTGTACTTAAAGTATTCAAGAGTTTGGTAGTATTGTAATTCTGCTTCAAGCTTGTTTTCTACTTTAATTTTGGCTGGGTTAGTATTGATTGCAATTAATCCATTATAAATAATTTCATTTTGTTCAGCAAAATTCATATCGTGATTATCGTCTATAAATGCAGACGCTGATAAAGACGATAAACATAAGGGTAGCCAAATTAAACTTTTGATCATTTTATGCATAATAATTAGTACATTTATAGCTTAAACGATATCGCTATACATGCCTCTCCTCAAATAAATAATTAATAAAAAAAAGAATCACGATTAATAATATACCATGAACACTTGTTTTGTGCATGGATTGCTTTATACGTTAAATACATTGTATAATAAATTTAATGCTTAAACAATCAATTTAAAGGGGGCTTTAAATGAAAAATGGCGGTATGCTAAACCTTGTGTTAGCTGATAAAAAAGAATTATTAATGTCTTATATGCCTTTTGTTGCAAATGGCGGTGTATTTATTCCAACGGATAAAAAATATGAAGTGGGAGTTGAAGTATTTGTCGTTATTAATATAAAAGAAGAAAAAACCAAAATACCAGTTCCTGCTAGGGTTGTTTGGCTTAATTATAATAATAATACTGCTAGAAAAACAGGAATTGGACTTCAATTCGCTGCTTCAGATAAAGGTATATCACGAAATAAAATCGAAAAAATCCTGGCTGGAATCTTAAATTCAGATATAAAAACTTATACAATATAATCCCAATAGTATTTTGCCTTTTTCTTTTAGATGCTATGGATAAAACTATAAATATCTAATCTAAAAACCTTATTATGGTTGCTTTTATTTTAAAATGAACTTATAATTATCCACGTTTATAGCAATTGAAAATGGTATTGTTTGATTGTTGAACAGGTGAAATTTTGTATCGTTTTTTTAGTATTTATATAACAAGAAATAATATTAATAAATAAGTTAACTTAAAGAAGGTGGAATATAGATGGACAAGGTATTTACGGGTAAAGTTAATGATGAATTCGATGGTGTTTTATTTATGGATGAAGAGCATTTAATAAACGAAAATCATGATTATGATTTATTAAGCGTACCACGGATAATTAATAATTTGGATAATTACAACATGCTAAATAATTCAAATTTTGTATCCGATGGAAATGAATGTTTTAATCATGATTTTTTGGAAAAAAGCCACTATATAATTGCTTCTATTGATAATAATAAAAAACCAGATATTATCTATGGTACAGGAGAAAGTCGTGAAGAGGCGCTATTCGATGCTTCTTTTTATGCTCCTGATTTTGAGCAGAGAAAAATTGTAAATTTTATTGATATAAAAGAATCAAATTCGGCTAATATTTTGGTTGTTTTACATTGTGATGCATATTTTGCTGATTATGTTATTGAAAATGGTGGGAATTCAGATTTTTATCACAGTGGAACTTGTCTTTATATTGATAGTAAGCATTTTGAGCACTATCTTGCCTATCTGGCTATAAATAATAAACGAAATAATAATGTTAGAAGTATTTTGAATTAAAATAAAAATACAAAAAATATTAGTTTATTAAGTAATAAAAATATGTGTGATAATTAAAAAATGAGCACAAGAGTTTAGTTTTTTACATAATATGAGGATTATTATCGTTTAATGTTTCAAAAAACATCCGTTATTTTTTATTTTCCGACATTATTTTAATTAATGAATTTGAAATGTCATCTGAAAAATAGGGGGGGGAGTAAGTTTGTAATAATTTACCTTTTGGGGTAATTAAAAATATTTCAGCACTATGATGAATGCTATAAGTGCCAGTTTTATCATCAGGATCTTGGTATTCATAATATCCTCCTAGTGATAGGATTAAATTATCTATGTCATTGATGTTTCCCGTCATTGTGGTTAAAAAATTGTCTTTATATTGGGCAAACATGGATAAGCGAGCTTTTGTATCTCTATATGGATCTAACGAAACAAAAAGAAAATTAATGTTCTTATCAAGCTTATGTTTTTTTAGATTATCATAAACATTTCCTAATTCTATAATTGTTGCTGGACATATGTCGGGACATGATAGGTATCCAAAAAATAGTAAATTGTATTTTCCATTGAAATCTTTGTTAGAAAAACTTTCATTTTTGTATGTGGTAAAACTGACCTGTCTAATTTCTAACGGATTTTTAAATTTTGTTATTTTTTGTAATTTAGTCGAAATCGGAGCAGCAATAGATAAGTTTAAAGAAGTAACTGAAATTAAAAATAACAAAAAAATAGGGAATTTTGTCTGATTAAAAATAGCAAATGATACTCTCATTTTTAGTTAACCTGTAAAAAAATAAAAGGAAAGAAAATAATTATTAGCGTAAATGTAAGTTGTGTTTTCTGGTTAAAAATTTCGCCTTTCACCCATTTTAGTATTTTTTCTTTATTATTGATTTTAAAGACGGATTGCTGACAATTATTTGGGTTAAAATAAATCCAAATCTCATCGTTTCTTTTATATTCAAAGATATTTTTACTCTCATCTTGCAGGGGATTAATATCATACCTTGAACCGGCATATTTTTTATTTTTGACAGTATAGTTATATTTAAAAGTAACAAATGATTTCGATGGACGATATATTTTGTCTATGAGATTAGCTAGTTCTTTTTTATCATATTTTTCTTTTTGGGTTAAGTCACTCAATTGGTATGACAGACCAGGGAAATCATACTTGGTTTTATATTCAATATATTCAATATATGCCTTCTTTTTTTTCCAATTTTTTTTAATATAATTTCCTTTTTTTATTTTGTATAAATATAAAAAAGTGTATTTTTTGTAGATGATAAACCATTTATATAAAACAAAAATGAGTAACCCAAGATATATAACAAATAATTCAAGCATATTTATATCAGCGTATAAGCTAAAAGTATGATTTGGATAATTAAAAAAGCAATATATCTTATCGTAATGTGTTCATCAAATGAAAATACGACGCTTTCAGATGGTGCTTCTGGATTATAATATACATCAATGGTCTGAATCTCTTTTAATAATTTATTTTTTGTTGATGGTTGTTTTTTACTATTGTTTAATAAATGATTAAGTTCATATTCTTTTTTATTAACATACTTATAAATTAAATTTCTATTTTTATTTTGTAAGTGTATGGTTTGGCTACCAATTAAAATATCGTTGTGATAAAACAAATAGTAAAAATAGATATAAAAGCGTTTGAACTTAACTGGTTTGAAGCCCAGTCCACTTTGTATATTGTAGCTTTCTATTCGAGCATCAACTATATTCCCAGAAGTTTTTTTCCAATGTTTAATTCTGAATACTTTAATCAAATAGTTAATTATACTATAGTTAACGAGTAACAAGAACATGAGCAGTATGAAACTGTATATAATCATTTTATCAATGGTTTATATTATTATTGAATAATCCTAGAAAACGCAGTTGACTTCGTAGCGAGGCTCACTTAAGTGCTGAAGATTAAGGATTTTATGGGTTATTTTGGTTTTTCTTGTAGTCACCCTACTGGTGAATCCAAAATGTTCCGGAAAATCCTTAAGATTTAGTGCTTAAGGGGGCCGCAGTAGATGGCAACTGCGTTTTCTAGGATAATAATGCTTATTTATTTTTCAGTTGAAAGGTCATCCAGAAATTCTTACGGAAAAATTGCTGTACTAGTGGTTTGAATTGATTTGTAAATTTAAATAAAGAAATGTATAGAAATAGAAATCCTACCATAATAAATAAATATCCGCTCCATTTAGGTAGGACTTGTACTATTTTATCCTTTGATATTTCTATGGATAGTTGATTAATTGAGTGTGTATTTTTAGCTCCAACATTTAAGGAACTCGACACTGATTCAATTAAATAACTGGTTAAAAAATCATTTAACATACCAATAGTGATACAGCAAATACCAATAATTAATAAAAAGCCATATGCAATTTTTTGAAATAGTAAATTTTTTTTTTGCATAATTAATCCTTAAAAAAAAGTGCTCATATAATAAGCTATGAAAAAATTCAGTTAATAATCACAATGGATTATATATAATAAATATTAAAAAAACAATTTATCTAAAAATAAAAAATATGCAATAATAAGAATGACAGATAAAAAATAATAAAGGTAGTCATTTAATGGGTGATTTTTGGTACTATTTACAAAATAGTGATTTTGTTTTATTTATATTATGCATTAATGGTTTTTTTATAGGTAGCTTTCTTAATGTATTAACTATTCGACTTCCAATAATAAATAAAATGGCCGATCATTGTGCGGTTAATGCCTATATTGAGAAATTTGATTTTTCTCTAAAAGGCTTAAATGAAACTTTGCCCGCGACTATTTGGGGGCGCTCGATTTGTCCCAATTGTGGAGAACAGATTCCTTTTTATTACAATATCCCAATTATTGGATATCTAATTTTAAATGGAAGGTCATCATGTTGTGATTATCGAATACCCTTATCGTATTTTTTATCAGAGCTATTTATCGGTGTAGTCACTACCTCTATATTGTTATATTTTGGTATTTCTGTATTCAGTTTATTGTGGCTATGGAGTTTCTATCTTTGTTATCTGATAGCAATAATTGATGTCAAAACTTTGTTAATTTATGACACTTTAAATTATTTATTAATGTGGAGTGGATTGTTAATATCGGCATTAAATATAGGATTTATTCCAACAGAAAGTGCAATCTTTGGGGCAATTGGTGCCTATATTGGTATTTATGTATTTAATGGTTTGTTCAAGTTGAGCCGAGGAAAAGAGGGGATTGGGCATGGCGACTTCAAATTGCTTGCTGCTTTTGGTGCCTGGTTGGGAATCACTTCAATTCCATTTATCCTATTATCAGGAAGCCTTATTGCCATACTATACTATCCTTTTTTTAAAAAAATAAATGATGGTTATTTCGCCTTCGGACCGGCTTTGTGTTTTGGTTTTCTTGGATATTTCATATTTAAAATGTAATAACTGCTGATGAAAATTCTATTTATTATCTTATTATCTTTTTCTTCCCAGATTTATGCTTTTGTTTACTATGAAGAAGGTATGCCAGATGTCTATAAAAACATTGTTGTGGAAGATATTGAGTTGCTTCATTCACTTTCTTTACTCAATAAAAATACCATGACAAAAAAAATAGAAAGTGAATTTAAAATAAATATTGAAAGTGGCAAAACTATGTTTAACTGGTTAGCACAGCGGATCATGTTTCTAGGTTATCGTAAAGAATTTTATCCATATTGCCAAACCAATGTTGTGTGTCAAAATAATCGAAATTCTTCATTCACTCATCGAGAGATTCTTGATAATAAAAAATCACTATTGCTAAACGATCAGACACTTTTCATTGATTATTCAAAATTGTTTGCAGAAAGGGGCTTGGATAATCATCAATTAATGTTTATGGGAAAGTCGAGTTCAGTATTATTAAACCCTAAAAAGCAAATAGAAAATCCATTATTAATAAACTTTGATCAAAACAATTTAACAATAAAATACTTCCAAGATAAAAATATCGCTTCGAAAGCACATCGGTTCTTCAGACTCGCACAATATTTAACCCAAGGATACCTTTATGAATTAAAGGAAAGAAAAAAAATAGAGCCACCTAAAATTTGTAAAGGGATTTCTGGAAATATTTTGATCTATAAAAAAGAACATTCGTTCTTGAAATTGATGGCATTATTGTTAGATCTTTTTTCACAGAATTGTGTTGGTTGTAATGCTAATGATAAGACTTTTTTACAGTTTTATTCAATTTTTATGTCGTATCGTGTAAATGACTATGACTTGATCAATTATGCCGATAAACGATTAAAAAAATATAATGATGAGTTTAAAAATAGGCGTTTTGACTTGTATTCTATTAAACAAATCAAGCACAATTTGATGGATTGTGTTGCAAAAGATATTTTTTATTAATGTGTTTTGACGATAAATTGTTTACCTGCGACTGCAAGCAGTGGCAGGTAAGGGGGCGGGGATTAAGAAATTTCTTTTCTAAGAGCATCTTTTGCTTTTTTTGCCGCTAAGTATTCGTTTATTACACCAATTTGATATTTTAATTTTTCAGTTAAAACTTTAATTTCTGAGATTACCTCGTCATCTAATAAGTTATTGTTTAAATCTTTAAGTACGGAATCCTGATTTTGCTTGATTGCGTCAATAAGGTTCTGAGTTTCTTCAGGTATATCTGGTATTTCGATGGTTTGGCCTTCTACCGGTTTAATATGAATATTTTCGATTTGCTCAATATTGGGATTCGTCGTAGAACTTAGATGTTTATCTTTTTTTGAAGAATTGGCAAATTCACGGTCATTTGATGCTTTCAAATTTTCATTTTCTTTTAAAGATTTGTAAGTATTGTTACGATCATCGATTATTTTTATGAGCTTATCACGTTCGTTTTCAAGGGCTAATCTTTCTTTATCCGTTTCATAATCTTTGCTTGTTAAAGCATAACGAATACGGGATAAGGTGTATTTTAATTTTCCTGATTCACGATTGAACCGTTCACTTTCTGACATATTGTTTTCAATTTCTTTGATGCTATCCAATATCTCATTTCTGAGTTTAATTTGTTTTTCTAACTCTTCTTTGCCATGCCGTTTTCTTCCGTTAGTTTGTGGGTTCTTCTGGTCATTTTTAATGTTTTCTTGGATCTTCGATATTTTCTTATCAATTTTCTTTAATTTATTGTCTAAAACATTAATTTTAGAACGTTTGGGCCTACCCATAGATTTTTCGTTTTGAATTAAACTGTACTCATCTCTAAGATCTTCGACTGACTCTAGGTCAACATGATATTTTTCAGTAAGATTCTGGTAAATTTTATAATTTTCTTTGAACTCTTTGGAAGCTCGAATCAGTTTAACTTCTTCTAACAGAGGAGGACGACCTAAAGGCATTCCTTTTACACTATCATCAAACTGTTCCCATGCTGCATAAGTGACACCTATGTCTGGTAGTTCATAAATTTGTTTAAGTAATTGGGACTCATTTTCCTTTAATTCTTTTTTTCTTTTTGCGATAGCTTGTTTTGGCATCGATGATTTATTTAATGATTTTTTCTCCACCAAAATTTCTTCAATTTTTTTAGCAATACCTATACGTTGTTCAAAGATATTTTTAACTTCGGGAATATCTTTCTCTTCATTATACATTATTAATTCATCTTTCTTTTGTGTTAGCTCATCTAATTTTTTTAATGAATAAATGGCATTGTTTTTTGCTTTAGTTAAAGGTGATGCTTTTGGTCTTCCAATGGAGCGGTTAGTGTTGGTTTTGGTTATCATTTGATATTTCCTCATTTTTTTAAAATATTACAAATAGAGGGTTAATTTACTATATTTTAGCTTATATTACAATAATAAAATTACAGAAAAACAATATTAAATGAGAAAAAATATTGTGTTTATTAAAAATAACTATTATGTTAAATAAATTTTTATTCATTTTTATATAATTATGTAAAAATGTATCAAAAACATAAATAATACTGATTAAGCAAACGGACCGATTTAATAAATATATTTTTTAGCTACCCATTCTAGGATAATAAAACTTAGTAAAAAAAAAGCATGTGTCCGGAAGATGATCTGTGGTAGCTAATTTTAGATGTTGTACCTGAAACTGATGATTCTTTTCTATTGATTAAATTTGTGAACGTGTCTCTATGAAAAGTCAAATGGTCCTGTGAAGTTCCTTTAACCTAGAAAATCAGCTAGTACCTGTTGATACCATATTCTGCACTTAACCTTTAAAATATTTTGTTGTTTTTAACGATTTTATCAGCTTGTCTTTAATTATTTTAAAATATATAATTTATTGAATGAATGATGTTTTTATTTTATCCTTAAAAAATATTGTTTGTCGCCTATTAATAAAAAATTATAAACTATGTAAAGAAAGCAGTTTCATCCTAAAAAATCTCAGTTGACTTCGTAGCAAGGTTCAGTCTGGCCGGCCGTACCCGAATGTTCCAGAAAATCCTTCGGCTCTGGCTCCATGCTTCGCTCTACCTCCTGCCTCTCGCTGCATTTCCACCATCCATGGTGGTCATGCACGTAGTTACAACTCAATGGATGGAGGAGGTAGAGAAACTGCGTTCTTTAGTTTCACAGAAATAATAAATAATTTAATAGGTTAAAGACCATAAAATGGTTTTTATTTTATGTTAAATAAAGTGCACTTTTTAAATAACTTATGTTATTATATGTAAAAATAATAGCTTCGATGGAGTTAAATGTGGAAGAAAGTAATGTTCAAACCGGTGTATACAGCATTTTCACTGGTGTAAAAGTAGCTGTCATTGATGATTCAAAAACTATCAGGAAATCGGCTGATAGAATCCTTCAAAAAGCTGGGTGTGAAGTCGTATTATCAGAAGATGGATATCAAGCCATGTCTGATATATATGATTTTGAGCCTGACATCATCTTTATTGATGTTATGATGCCAAAATTAGATGGTTATCAGACCTGTACTTTGATTCGTCGTAATAAAAAATTTGAGGGCGTAAAAATTATTATGCTGTCAAGTAAGGATGGTTTATTTGATAAAGCTAAAGGCGTAATGTCAGGATCTAATGAATATTTGACAAAACCATTTTCTGGTGAAGATATTTTGGATGCGATTAAACGCAATTTAGAATTAGGATAACAAACAGTTTATTAATTTTATGTATTGGAGAATATGATGTCTAAAAAAGTTTTAGTGGTTGATGATAGTGATACAGATGCTTACAGCGTTTCTAAAATATTGGAAGAAGCTGGACACGTTGTGATTCGTGCGGTTGATGGTTTAGATGGGGTTGCAAAAGCAAGAGCGGAACAACCGAATTTGATAATTATGGATGTCGTTATGCCTAAGTTAGATGGTTTTTTGGCGACTAGAAAGATAACAAAGGGTGAGGATACAAAACATATTCCAGTTATTATGGTAACCACAAAAAATCAGAAAACGGACGAAATTTTTGCAAAAAAACAAGGTGCTAAGGGATATATAAATAAGCCTATTAATAAAGATGAAATTCTTAGCATGATTAATGAATTTATTATTTGATGATTGCTGGTGATTAACAATGACAATGACGTTTAATGAAAACTCTAATCTTGGTGAAAAAGATCCGGTTGCTACCTTACGAGAGTTAGAGGTGAGAGCAGGAGAGATTTCTTCACCTTTACCTGTTGTAAAGGAATTTTCTGAGTTTATTAAAGGTGTCTTAATAAAAGTAGAAGACTATGATGTCATTATTCCAATGGAGGAGGTTTCGGAAATTATTATATTTGAAGATATTTCAAGTATACCAAAAACTAAACGTTGGATGTTGGGATTGTCAAATGTGCGAGGTAATTTAATTCCTGTTATGGATTTTATGTCTTATATAAAAAACACAGCGGTAAAACTCATAAGGCATACGGCTAGAATCGCCGTTGTTAAGCATAATAATTTGACTGTTGGAATTGTGGTTAATGGTGTTTCGGGAATGAAAAAGATTAATCGAGAAGATATTTCGACGCTATCTGAAGATATTCCATCCACTATTAAACCATATAGTATTGGTGAATGTGTCATTAATAATCAGCGTTATTTTATGATGAGTTTAAAAAGAATTTTAGAAGATCAGGCTTTTTTAGCTCCGGCTAAATAAATTTAGGAGACAAAGTTCATGTCAGAAGAAAAACATATTAAAACTGGGAAAAGATTTGGTTCTTTTCTTTTTACTGCAGTACTTATAACATCGTTGGGTGTAATGGGCTATTCTTTCGATATTAATCAGAAACGGCTAAATGAGGAAAATTTTTATAAACAGTTGTTTTCCAGCTTAAATTTGAATTTGTTGAAGTCAGAAGTTAATGTGGACTCAGCTTTGCGAGATGCTAATCCTGTATCTTTTGACCTATTAAAAAGAAACAAAGAATCAATTGTGAAAAATATTGGCTTGGCCACGTCTGGTGATATAGCAAATCACATTCGTCCCCTTGAAAACATCATGCCTGATGAAAGCAAAACTATCACAGACTTAAGTTTGGGAGCAAAACGATTAAATTTGGTTGTTGATAGCATTACATTGGCGCGGGGAAATATTCAAAAAGCTAGATTTCTTGATGGTCAGTCCAATAATATTATTAATAAAATGATAAGAGATGCGGACGTTATTCGGTCAATTATCAGTAATGATAAAAAAGCTAAATATGGCCATATGAAGCATGCCTTTCAAATAGTTGATTTAATCAATAAACTTGAAGGAAACATGCAGGGTATCGGTAAAGATATAAAAACTTCTTCTTTTTCAGCTGATGAACTTCGGCACAATAGAAGGTTGTTTATGGAGTCATACAAATATTTTGTTATTGGTATTAAAGAAGATAAAATTGCTAAATATAATAATCAAAAAGTACTTAAATTATTCACTGATATCAAGTTAAATTTTGAAAAACTTGCAAAAGATTTTGCTATTAAAAAGATCGGAATTTCAAAGGAATTAATTGGTCTAGATAAAGACTGGGATGAATTAAATCAACTAACTCAGAGTGTTAATGATTTAAATGCGATGCTAGAATATGAGTTTGGTCTAAGGTCTCAAGAAGTGTCTTATTTAGCCCACAAACAAACACCCTATATTGCAGGTATGATCGCATTTTTGAGTTTGGGGTTTATTTTAGTATTAAATAATAGAAATAGTAAACGCCAAATGGCAATTATTCGGAAAAATGCGGAAGAAGTCGAACATGCATCTAGTGTTAATGAAGAAGCCATTATGCAATTATTAGAAGAAATATCAGCAGTTGCTGATGGTGATTTAACCACAAAAGCGACGGTCTCTGAGAATATCACGGGGGCTATTGCAAGTTCTATCAATTTAACCACCTATGAACTTTGCGAAATTGTTAAAGGTATCAATAAAATTTCACTTGAGGTCGCATCTTCTACTAATGAAACACAAAGTACGGCATTACATTTAACCGAGGCTAACGATCTACAGTCTGAACGTATTAAAGATACAGTAAGCCAGGTTAATATTTTAAATGACTCATCTAAAGAAGTGTTAAATTTTACTGAAGCTTCAAGTGAAGTCTCTGTAAAATCGGTTGAATTTGCTCAGAATGGTTCTGATTCGGTCAAAAACACGATTACTGGTATTAATAAAATGCGTGACCAAATTCAGGAAACCTCTAAACGTATTAAGCGTTTAGGTGAATCTTCCCAAGAAATTGGTGACATTGTTGGTCTTATTGGTGAAATTGCTGAGCAAACAAATGTACTTGCTCTAAATGCTGCAATTCAAGCGGCAACCGCCGGTGAAGCCGGTAAAGGTTTTGCGGTGGTTGCGGATGAGGTACAACGATTGGCTGAGCGTTCCACCGATGCGACTAAGAAAATTGATGGTTTAGTTAAAGCCATTCAAAGTGATACATCTGAGGCAATTAGCTCAATGGAAGAGTCGACGAATCATGTTGTGGAAAGTAATAAACTGGCATTAAATGCAAGTAAAGCGCTAGATTCAATTACAGAAGTTTCGACAGAAATGGATAAAATTATTGATCAAATCTCGGGAGAAGCAAAAAATCAAAATAATATTTCAGAAAAAATAAGAGAGTCTATGGATAAGATTCAAGAAATTACAACTGAAACGACTGCAGGAACAAAAGAAACAGCAGAGTCAATTGGTCAAGTAGCATCATTGGCCACAGAGCTTAAGCATTCTGTATCGCACTTTAAGCTACCAAATGATTAATTTGTTACCAAATTGAGGTCACTTTAAAGGTGATCTCACTAATATCCAAATAAATGATAACATATGTGGTTGTAAATTAAGTATGACTGAGTTGGAGTTAGTAAGGTGGGGAAATTTATTTAATAAAAAATTGACTTTATATATCGATATTAACCGCCTAAATTGGTTTGAAAAAATACTCATATCAAGGCAAAAAAAATTAAATTATAAAAGTTTAGATCATTATTATTTTTATTTAATTGAAAATGACAGTCTTGCCGAATGGGACGTTTTAATCGACCAAATTACCGTCCATGAAACACGGTTTAATAGAGATAAGTATTTACTTCATTTTTTGCGAAATGTATTAAAGAACGACTTTAACTTTAATTCAAAAATTAATATTTTTAGTGCGGGCTGTTCTACTGGTGAAGAAGCTTTTTCAATTGCATTCTTGTTGGAAGAGATGGGCAAAAAATATGAAATTGATGGTGTGGACATTTCAAAACGTGTGGTCAATATTGCTAACAAAGGCGTTTATTCAAAAAAATCATTTGATTGCTATGATGAAAAAATAAGAAATAAATTTTTGGCCCCAGTTGATAATAACAGGTTTGTTATTAAAAAAATAATTAATGAGAATGTTCGCTTTTTTGTTAAAGATCTATTGAATTTAAAGAGCATAAAGAAAAAATATCATATAGTAATTTGCAAGAACGTTCTAATTTATTTTGATACTAAAATTAGAATTAAAATATTGGATAAATTATTTTCCTTAGTTGAAGACAAAGGTTATTTGTTAATAGGCTTTGGTGAAGGTATTGGTTGGGGAAATAAAAATGCGAAATCAATAGCTGATGTCAGAAACGTTATATATCAAAAAGAAGAGAGATTAAATTAATGGAAAATAAAATTCTTGATCAAGTTGCAATTGACTGGGTTTCTAGTGAAATTAATGAGTCAATACAATTAACACAAAAAGAAATGAAGAGTTTTATCGAAAATTCAGATAACACTGAAAGTTTAAAAGTTTGTATTTCTTCTTTAAAAGAAGTGAAAGGCGTGTTGCAAATTTTGGACTTAGAGGTATTTTGTATATTTACTGATGAAATCATAAAAGTCATAGAGTTAATTGATCAAAAAGGTGTTCCCTCTGATAATATCAAAAATATTATTTTAGAGTCCATTTTAGTTTTACCCAATTATCTTTCTTTATTGCAGACTGAGAAATATGATCAGCCGATTGTTCTTATATATTATATTAATCGATTAAAGGCTGTTCGTAAAAAACCGCTGCTTGATTTTGGCAGCTTTTTATCAAATGATTTTTTAATTAACCATAGTGTCGTTGATATTGATAGAGAATATAAAGAAATCAATAATATAATGCCGATTGCTCTTAAAGTTAGGAAGTATTTCCAATCTGGCTATGTTAGCCTCCAGAAAAGTGGTTATGGAAAACGTAATGGTGAAAAAAATAAATTAAATGAGTCTGTAATAGCAATCAAAAATTATGTAACGAATGAAAAGTTGGCCTTTTTATTCTGGATGTTCGAAGCCATCACTTCGTCCATTCATGTCAGGCATCACTACAATAAAGAGTTTCGAGTAATTTTACTTAATATTGATAAAATTTTGCAAATTTTATCCATTGAGGGTGAAGAAGGTATTGATGAGAAATTAGAGGAAACTATTTTAACTGAAGAATTTTTAAAGACTTTGACTTATATCGTATTGTCTTTAAAAGGGATAAATGCACATAGTGATAAATTGTTTGATAATAAATTTTTAAAATCGGTTTCTCAAAGCTATTTGCAAATTAATAAAAGTGAAAAACAGATCCTTGGTTCGGAAAAAGACTTGGTTTCAGCAGTTTTTAATGAAGTTTTGTTAAGTTTAAATAATGTGACAAATCAGGTTGATTTATATACTAGAGCAAGCAACGAAAGTAAAATATTATTTGCTAAAATTGTTATAGAATTGGAAGAAATTATAAATGAACTAAATAATATTAAAAAAGAGGACTTTTATGAAAAATTAAATGTTTATCATCAAGAAATTGAAGTTACAAAAGATTCTATTGAACGTTCGATAAAAAAAGATATTTCAATTGCTCAAGAAGATATTGTTAAAACAACTTTTTTAATAGAGCAACTAACGGAAGTTATTGCGGAATTAAATGAAAATAAAATTGATGATATTGAAGATTTGGTGGATTCACTTAAAACTGCATCAGATATTGTTGAAACTTATCATAAAAATAGTGCCTCAAATCAGACAATATTAGCAATGGTTCCCCGGGAGTTAAGCATTGTTCGGGGTGTTTTACAATTACTAAATTACGATAGTTCACTCCCTTATATAGAACAGTGTGATATTATTGTAAATAAAGTTTTTTCAAAAAATATTGTTTTGGAGGAAAAGAATTTAGCCATTATCGCTGCAAATATTATTAAAGTAAAAACTAATGTTGATTCAATTATTAGCAGTGGTGGATTTTTTGATAAAGATATTTCAACAAAAGTTAATGATAATTTGTTGATGCAAGTTTGTGCCAAAGAAGCGTTTGTTGAACTTTATGATCTGAAAGAGTATATACTGAGAATTAGTGATCAAGATATTACCAAGAAAGATGCACTCAGAAAGCTTCCTATTTTTGAAGATTTTATAAAACGACTATTTGTAATGTGTGAAAATGAAGTTGCCGTTATTATTTCGGGAATTCATAGTTATCTAAAAGAAACTTTATTAAACCCTTCAAATATTGGAAGAGAAAAAACTACAAAGGATTTGCAAGTTATAGCTTACGCATTAATCGGAATTGAATTTTATTTAGACTCAAAAAAGAACAATCGAAAAATATATAACGATGTATTGCAAAAAGCCAATAAACAAATTGCCTCTTTAGGCGTTGATTTAGATACTTTCGATGATAAATCATGTTTTATTATTGAAGATGATTATATTGAAAAAAATACTAAATTAATTACAACATATTTCGACAATGCTATTACTCATCGTTCTAAATCTACTGATCAGGTGATATCTAGCTCTGATGTATATCATAACGAAGTTGAGGCGGGTGAAACCACTGCTGATGACGATGAAATGGATGAGTTAGTTAACTCTTTTGAGACGGCTGATGAGCTAAATCAGAACCAAGTAGAAACCTCGGAAACAACAGAAGATAATGACGTAGTGCAAGACTTGCTAAATTCATTAGAAGCGGTTGACGAGCCAAATCAAAATGAAGTAGAGACGCGAGAATCAACCGAAAGCAATAGTGAAGTGAATGATTTTACCAACTCTAATGAAATTGTTGGTGAATTAAATCAAAGTGAAGCAGAAGCTTCTGAATTAGTGGAATATATGGATGGTGTAGGAGACTTACATAATTCCTTTGAGGCAATTGATGAGCCAAATCAAGATAAAGTAGAAGCTACTGAATTAAATGAAAATAAGGACGATGTAGAGGGCTCGCTTAATTCTTTTGAGACAATTGATGAGCCAAGCCAAGATGAAGTAGACGCTACTGAATTAAGGGAAAATAAGGATGGTGTAGAAGATTCGTTTGAGACAATTGATGGCTTAAATAAAGATGAAATAGAAACATCTGAATCAGCAGAAAATGTTGACGAAGTGGACGTTTTGCTTAACTCTTTTGAAACGGTTGAAGTATTTAATCGAGCCAGAGTTGAGACAGATAAATCAGCAGAAAATAATGATGAAGTAGATGATGAGTTTTTAAATTGGGGTAATAGTAGCGGTGATTCGAACGATTTGGGAAATAATACCTTAAATGATGATCAGCCAAAAAAACTACCAAATAAAGAGGTAGCTGAACTCAATATGGAGATAAATTTTTACGATATTGCTAATATTCCTCTAGAACAGGCACGTTATGAAGATGGTATCGATCGTGAAATTGCTGAAATATTTATAGAGGAAGCAGAAGAGAATTTAATTATTATTAAAGAAAATCTGCTTTTGGTACATGCTGGCGACAAGGATGCTTTGACTCTTGTAAGGCGTTCCTTTCATACTTTGAAAGGTAGTGGGCGTATGGCAGAAGCTCTGCGGTTAGGTGAGCTTGCTTGGTCTGTAGAAAATTTATTGAACAATCTGATTGAAGAAACGGTGCCATGTAGTCCCGAAATTATTTCTTGTATTGCCCAATCAGTCGAATTTATGCCGCTACTTATTAATGAATTCAAAGGTGGAACTCGATTGGGAGAGGCCATTGAAAATCTAATGGTTGAAATTAATAAACATAGTGACGGAGAAGTTGATGCAGCTCCAAGAGTTCCAACTTCTAACTTGTTTATTGCTGATGTTGAAGATAGCGTTGAAAATAGTGTTGAAGAAAAAGAGGTCACTCATGATCTTCAAAAAGAAGAAGAAAATACGTTGAGTGAAATTTGCAACAGACATGGGTTAGATCCCGTTCTTATGGGAATATTTAGAGAAGAAGCATTTAATCACCTTACAGAATTAAGAGATAGAATTAATATATGGGAACAAACTAAAAATGAGTTTGATTATAGTAATGTCATTAGAAATATTCATACCATAAAGGGGTCAGGAGCTACTAGTGGCATAATTGAATTAAAAGAAATTTTTGTGATTTATGAGGATATGTATAACTTCTTTAAATCACATCATGTAAACCCTAAATTCTTTGCTAATGAGTCATTGTTACATGCTGCGGATGCTACTGAAAAACTCTTAAATAATTTACATAATTCGTTAGAAATACCTGAAAAAGAAGAACTCATTGAAGAAGCCAGTGCTTTATATAAAAGAGTTGTAGATGAGCTAGGAAATTTATCTGATGAAAGTAGAAATGATTTCCCAGAGCCGGATGATAATAAAGAAAATTATGGTTTTGAAGTGGACAGTAATTATGTAGAACCAGTAGCTGAGAGCGCACTCGTTTCAGGAGAGCTTAATTCTTCCGCAAGATTTATTAGTCCAGAAGAAGACTATGACCTGGAAATGTATGAAGATGTATTCAAAGAAGAAAGTGACGAGTTATGTGAGCGATTAGAAGAGTCGTTCAACAAATTGATATCAAACAAACAAGATTTTGGATTATTGCAGTCGATCCAGAGGGATATTCACACTTTAAAGGGTAGTGCAAATGTGGTTTCTCTGACTCCGATAGGTGAAATATCTCATGAACTAGAAAATGTGTTTGAATTAATTAATGATAAAGTTCTTAAGGTAGATGATAAAATTATTTCCTTGTGTTTTAAATATTATGACACCATAACGGATATGTTAGATTCTGCCAAGGAACATCAGAGTTTGTATTTTAATGATGAATTGAAAAATGTAATTAATCAAATTGTTATCAGTAAAAGCAGCGATATCATTGATGTTTCTGAAATTAATATTAGTTCCAAACTAGAAAGTGTTGAAAACGATTGTACTCGATTTGTGGAAGCGGGAAGCGGTTATGAGGTCGAGTTATTTGAAGATGTGTTTAAGGAAGAAGCTGATGAACTATGTGAACGTTTAGAAGAATCATTTGATCGGTTAAAAATTAATAAAAATGACTCTGAATTGTTACAATCCATACAAAGAGATATTCATACCGTTAAAGGTAGTGCGAATATTGTGTTGCTTAAACCGATTGCAGAAATTTCTCATGAGTTGGAAAATGTTTTTGAGCTAATCAATGATGATTTGATGAAAGTTGATGACAAAATAGTTGTATTATGTATGACCTACTATGATGTTATTACCGATATGTTAGAGTCAGCAAAAAAACATGAAAATGTCTATTTTAATGATAAATTTAAGCACCTTATTAGTCATATTGTAACCAGTCGTGATAGCGGTGTTTTTGAACTCTCAGATATCAACAAAGTTTCCGTTGATGAGCAAAAAGAAAAAACTGAGAGTGCAGAAAAATCTGAAGAAGCAGCTATAGGGGAAAACGAAAGTTTTAGGAAGGAACGAAGCTTAAAAGTTAAAGAAAGCATTATTGCTGATTTAACCAATGTGTCTGGTGAATTGATAATTTCTCGTTCTCGTTTGGAGCAAAAACATAATCAAATGATGTCGAGTATTTCAGATTTGGATGAAATTATTGATCGTTTAGATGAGAAGCTAAGAGAGTTTAGCATTCTAACTGAATCTCAAATGCAATCGAATACGGTTAATGAAATTTTTCAAAATGAAAGCGATAAGTATGGTGACGAGTTCGATTCTCTAGAAATGGATCGTTTTTCAAATGTGCAAACGATGACTCGTTCAATGTCCGAAGCCTTGAATGATATTACTTCAATGAAATCGATGATAGAAAATGATGGTCGAGATATCGATTCTTTTCTATTGCAAGAATCCAGGCTACAGAATCAATTACAAAATTACTTGGTTAGAACACGAATGATGCCCTTTTCGGCAAACCTACCGCGTCTGAGGAAGTTAGTAAGAAATGTTTCAGGGTCGTTAGGTAAGCAAATTGATTTAGATATTGATGGTGATGAAGATTTAGATCGAAGTATTCTTGAAAGACTTATGGGACCACTAGAGCATTTAATAAGGAATGCTGTTGATCATGGTTTAGAAACGCCAAAAGAGCGTAGTATGGCGAATAAGAGTAAAGTTGGAAAAATTCGTATTTCTGTTAAAAAAGAAGGACAAAATGGTGTGATTACTGTCAGTGATGATGGTAAAGGTTTACCGGTTAATAAGATTAAGGAAAAAGCAGTTAAACAAGGTTTAATAAAAGAAGATCAGGATGTATCCGACCAAGAAATTATTGAATTTATTCTAAAACCAGGATTTTCGACGGCAGATAAAGTTTCACAAATTAGTGGCCGCGGTGTTGGAATGGATGTTGTAAATAGTGAAATTCGATTGATGGGGGGCCATTTGCAGATATCATCTAAGCCTAGTTTGGGGAGTTCGTTTGAAATAAAAATTCCTTTGGAAATGGCTATCAATAAATCATTATTAGTTAATATTCAGGGGAAAGATTTTGCCATTCCAATCAACAATATTGATGGTGTTGTTTATGAAAAAAGAGATATTATAAATAGATTATATAAAAATAAGTCTTTATTTTATGAAAATAATATGAATAGTTATGAATTTAACTATTTAGGTAAACTATTGGAAATTGCAGAGCCTGTGATATCAGAAGATCAAGAAAAAATACCTATTATTTTGATTAATTATGGAAATAAGCGAATTGCACTCCATGTGGATATTTTGAAAGGAAATTATGAGATTGTCGTTAAGCCGCTTTCAAATATATTGAAAGATGTTATTGGTGTTTCAGGTGCTACCATCATGGGAGATGGTAATGTGGTAATGATTGTTGATATTCAATCCATTGTTCGCGGGGCAACCATTGAATCACTTGAACGGCAGATTATACAGGATGATAACTTTGCTGATATAGTCAAAACGGTTATGGTTGTTGATGATTCGATTACCGTTCGTAAAGTCAGTGAAAGACTGCTTAAAAAGAATGGCTATGAAGTTGTTCTAGGTAAGGATGGACTGGATGCTTTACAGCAGCTGCATGACATGGAAGTTTATCCAGATGTGATCTTACTTGATATAGAAATGCCTAAAATGGATGGTTTTGAATTGGCCAGAACCATTATTAATAGTAAAAATATGTGTGATATTCCCATTATTATGATTACTTCCAGAACGGGGGCCAAGCATAAAAGTCGGGCAATAAATATTGGAGTTAAGGAATATTTAGGTAAACCATTTGTTGAAGAAACCCTATTGAAGGCCATTGAAGATTTAACTTAATAATATACCAATTATGTTTTTTTATATCGTTTCTGATTCCGAGAATCAGCTAAAATATATCGTTGCTAAAATTAAGGCAAGAGGGGTCAAGGTAAATAAGAGCTGTCTAATTCATGAATTGGATTTCTCAGATGTAAAAAATTATGAATCGTATTTAATTTTATTTCTATTAACTCAGGGAGATAATGATGTTCTGTACAAGTTAATGGATAAAAGTAATGTAGAGGTTATTATTTTAGAAAATGAAATGATGAATCTTACCGATAGAAGTGAAATTGCCTGGATTAAAAGTCTGGAGAAAAAGATATCTGGTTTTATTCATCATCACTCTAAAAAATCCGTTTCTTTTTCAAGATTAAACAAAAACTTAAGTCGTGAAAAAATAGTTTGGATAGTTGGTTCTAGTTCTGGTGGTCCACAATCGTTAAGTAATTTGTTTGGTAAATTAGATAAAAATACTAAAGATACCTTTTTTATCGCTCAGCATTTGGAAAGTCGCTTCTTTAATCTATTTATTAGTGAGTTAAAAAAAGTCAGCTCGTTACCGATTGTTGTGGTCGAAAATGATATGGAAATTAAAGGTTCAGTCGTGTACATATTGCCGGTAGAAAAAGAGATATTTTTTAATAATAAAAAGATTTATTTAAAGAAAAATAATGTTAAAAGAAAATATTATCCTTGTATTGATTATGCCATTGAAATAGTTGCTCTTGAGTATAAATCTTGTTCTGGCGTGATTATATTGAGTGGAATGGGTAAAGATTGTGTTGACGGTATAAAAGAAGTATTTAATCAAGGTGGTTTTATAATGGCTCAAAAACCAGAAACTTGTTTTGCTGATTCTATGCCTTCAAAAACTATTGAGACAGGAATGGTTAACTTTATCGGTAGTCCTGATGAGTTAGCCACAAAAATAAATTACAAAAGATCATAATCTGATAAGGGTAAACTAATGGACAAAAGTGTAATAATTCATTCAGTCAAAAGTCAGGTGCTGCCGTTAAGTATTGGTAGGGCAATTATTCCAAATAACTGTGTTGCTGAAATTGTTAGTTTTGAGAAAAACTTAAACCCGGTAGACAATTCTCCGAATTGGTATATGGGGAATATCTCATGGCGAGGTACGGAGCTGCCTTTGGTTTCGATTGATGCTATGGTTAATAAAAATAATGAAATGAAGTGTCCAAAAGATGAAGAATTTAAGCGTTTTATTGTTATAAATTCGGACCGAAGAGTGTCTGGAGTCGATTTTGTCGCTTTTCCGTTGCAAGGTGTACCGAGAATTTTTGAAAGTAACAACAATAATTTGTATTGGGATAAAAATAATCGGTTTTTAAAACGCTATAAAAAAATTAACGTGACAATTGAATATAAGGGTGAGAAATTAAATTGTTTTATATTGGATATTGAATTTATTGATAAAGTTTTTGGTAAGTTTCAGAAAAAATAAAGAAATAATATGTTAAAAAAAGATGAAAAAAACATTGAATTTCTTGTTGTTGGTGAATCGAGTGATAATGCTGAAATCATTAGTAATAGTTTAAGAAATAGGGGGAATCGTACAAATTATACCTTGTGTTCTAACAAAAACATTTTAAAAAAAACGATAGCAGAGTCAGAGCATATTGATTTTATTTTATCGGAGTATGGTTATGAAGAGTTTAGTACTAGTAGTGTTATAAAAACAAACAAGCGAATCAATTCAAACCTACCTGTTCTGGCTTTATTGTTTGAAGAAAATTATGGGCTTGTTAATGGCTTGAGTGATCTTGGTATTGCAAGTTGTATTTTTTTTAACCAAATCAAAGATTCTGCATCCATCATCATCAGAGAAATAAAGATTTACCGTGAAATTAAAGAAATTGCTCTATTGAGACGAAAACTAGAAAGAGCTGAACAGCAAATTATTGAATTGTTAGATACCTCCAATATTCCAATTTGTATTATATCTGAAGGTGTTATTGTTTATAGTAATTTATCATTTACAACAATATTTGGCTTGGTAAATAGTGATGATATCGATGGTAATTATTTACTTGATTATATTCATGCTGATAGTCAGGACTACCTTAAAAAAATTATAAGAGAAAGCAATACATATAATCGATTTGAAGATGAAAAACAAAAAATTTTTCTGCTAAAGAGTAAAAATAAAAGCATTCCTTTTGATATTGTGATTAATTCCGTAATGTATGACGATTCGCCTGCAGCACAGATATCATTTAATAAAATTGTAGAAAAACAAAAACTAACATCGCAAGAATATCAACCGAGTTTATTACCGGACATTAACTCTTTTATATCGAAATATGAGAAAGATATTGAACAAATTCAAGAAAATAATGCTTTTTCATTTGTTTACATTAAGATTAATAACTATGACTTAATATCAGCTCTACTTGGCTTAAAAAAATATCAAATTCTGATTAAATTTATTTCCGACATTATCAATAAAAATATTTCAACTACTGAGCATGGATGTCAGTTGTCTAACCGATCTTTTGCTTTGATTTTAAACCGTTCAAATGGAGCGGCGGTTAAAAAAATAACAACTGATATTCTAAATATTATAAATAGTGAAGAGTATAGTTCGAGTGATAGTGGAAAGACAATTTCGATTAAATCTTCAGCGGGTATTTATATCATAAACTCAGCTTCTGAAACATTTGAGTTCAGTATGCAAAATGCAGAGGATGCATGTGATGAAAGTGTAGCAGAAAAAACATTGATAAAAGTTTTTAATCCAATGAAACTTTCAGCTGATGGAGGGGAGGATTCTCATTGGAAGTCAAAACTAATTTATTCCTTGAAAAACGATGAATTCTTTAATGTTTACCAACCGATTGATATGATAGACAGCGAAGATAATGAATTTTTATATGAAGCGTTGATTCGTTTAAAAAATGAGGCAAGTCAAAGCGGCGTTGCTATGCCGAGTGAATTTATGTCGCAGGCTGCAAAATTTAATTTAATGGTCGATATCGATAAGTGGGTGATAGGGAATATTGCAAAAGAAATTAAACATAACGTACATAAAGAACAAAAATTTATTATTAAACTGTCTCGAGAATTTTTGTCTGATTCTATAGCGATTAATCATATTGTTTCGCCTTTAAGAAAATATAATATGACCGCTTCTCATATGATATTCGATATAAACGAAAAAGTAGCTATCAACAATCTTTCTCAGTTTAGCCCCTTAGCTCAAAATATTACTAAAATTAAGGCCAAAATCATGATCAGTAATTTTGATATCATGAACGAAAAATCACTGAACATGCTTGATCACATGCCAATTTCCTATGTGAAGTTTGGATCGAATATCATTGATCTTGCACAAGGTGATAGAATGGAGGAAATAAGTTCGAGGATTGGGCTAATCAAAGAAAAAAATATAAAAACAATTGTTTCTTTTATCGAAAATGCAGGCTCATTATCCACTATATATGCTTTAGGTATTGACCGTATTCAAGGTAATTTTTTATGTCCACCCAAAGAACAACGAGAATATGAATTTGTTTCTTAAGAATGAGCTTTATATTGAATTAATTTAATTAAAAAGGCATATAGGCCTTGTTTGTTCTTCATTGAATGCTGGAAATGTAAACTATTATTTCTAAATGAGTAATCAACTGAGTTTTTTTCGAAAAATTCCATATAGTTATTAAAATCTGCAATATTGCTTTCGTGAAAAGTGATATAACCATTCTCTTCATCAGCGACTATTTTCGACACACCTAACGGCTGGTATATATTTTTAATGTAGTGCTGCATTAGAAGGTTATATGTTTCTGCTGGAATATTACCAAATCTGTCTGTTAGTTCACCGCTGATTTTTTCCATTGAAGACTCATCTTTGGCGAGTGATATTCTTTTATAAAATGAAAGCCGCATACTATCATCATTTATATAGTCGTTCTTTATTCGACTATCCTGATTTAAATCAATATCTGTTAAGTTTTCAATAGATTCGATATTGGAAATTTCTTTATTGTTTTCCAATAACATAATTGCCCTTTCTAGTAATCGCATGTATAGGTTATAGCCGATTTTATGAATTTTGCTTTTGCCGCTTTGGGCAACACCAAGAATATCACCGGCACCACGGATTTCTAAATCATGGTTGGAAAGCATATAACCTTCTCCTAAGGCAGAATGCTGAACCAAAGCATTTAATCTTTTTTTGGCACTTTGGGATATTTGCTTATTTGCTGAAAATAACAAATAAGCAAAGGCTTGACGAGTTGAGCGTCCCGTTCTTCCTCTTAATTGGTGTAGTTGAGAAATACCAAGTTTATCTGCATTTTCTATGATAATGGTATTAGCATTAGGCACATCAATACCTGTTTCAATAACTGTCGTACAGACAAAAACATCGAATTCAGCCTGGTAAAACTGTTGCATTGTTAATTGCAAATCAGTTTTGTCCATTTGTCCGTGTCCCACCTTAATTCTTAAGCTAGGAAACAGCGTTGATAATTTTTCTTTGCATTCATCGATGGTTGCTATATTATTGTGTAAATAAAAAACCTGTCCTCCTCGGTTAGTTTCACGAGATATGGCTTCTTTTATCGTATGTGTGGTTTTAACAAGGGCAAATGTTTTAATTGGAAGGCGTTTCAGTGGCGGTGTCGCTATAATAGAAATATCGCGAAGCTTATGCATCGACATGGATAAAGTACGTGGAATTGGCGTTGCTGTCATCGACAAAATATTCACTTTACTTCTGAGTTCACTAAAAATATTTTTTTGCAATGCTCCAAAACGATGTTCTTCATCAATAATTACCAAACCCAGATTGGTTGGTTTAATTTTTTTCTGGAGTAGGGAATGGGTTCCAATGACGATCTGTCCTTTACCTTCATTGATAGACTTTACAACGGTTTTATTGTCTTTATTATTTGAATCAAAAAGGACTTCAATTTCAAAATTAAAGTGCTTAAATCTATCTTTAAAGCTCCTAAAGTGCTGATTTGCTAGGGTTGTTATCGGTACTACGATGAATACCTGGTATCCTGATTCCGCCGCTATAAAAGTTGCCCTCATCGCAACTTCAGTTTTTCCAAAGCCAACATCTCCACAAACGATCCTATCCATAACTTTATTTGAAGTGAGATCTTTAATAATTTCGCTGGTGGTTTTTATTTGATCGGGGGATTCTTTAAATGGAAAGTATTTAACAAATCGAGTATATGATTTTTTTGAAAAAATGCATTTTAGTCCTTTTTTTGCTTTTTTTTCAGCCTGTATTTTAAGAAGCCTTCCTGCAGTACTTTTAATTTCGTCAATAGAGTTTGTGATGGCTTTTATCCAATGACCGCCTTTATATAAATCTAATTGTACGTTTTCGGAGTCAGTACTGATGTATGGACTAATTTTGTCGATTTCTTGGATGGGGAAAATAGATTTACTTTCCTTGAAGTAAACAGCAATCATTTCTTGTCCATTGATATTGGTGATACCATCATATTGGCAAACACCATAATATAGATGGACCAAATAATCTCCCTTTTGTATATTATTTAAAAGCTCCATTGAGTTTTCAATATGTTGAAACTCTTCTGTTTCACTATCGATAATGAAATCAAATATGCTTTTCTCGTTTAAAAAATAAATGTTATTGGAAAAGAAACTTTTTGTTGTTGATTTTGTTAGTATGGTAATATCGGTGCTTCTAATAATATCTTCATTCCAGTGTTCGGTAACTATGACTGATTTGTTTGTGAGCATACAGACTTGTTTGAAGTCATTCGTACGTTCTACAGATTGAGCAGATATAATTAAACGTGCAGATTTTGGTAGTGACTTAATTATAGAAACTAAGTCTTTTACCGTTTTTGCATTTAAAACGCATTCTTTTGAATTTAATGGTATAGTGGCTATAATTTTTTTTTCAGAAAAACTTTTTTCAGTGTTAATATAAATTTGATTAAGATTTTCTAACTTGCTTATTATTTTTCTCTTACTGAACCATTTCTGTGATGGACTAATGGTTGCTTTGGGATTATAGGTTAAAGAATCTTGATATCTTTCTTGTATCAAATTTTGGTATTTGTTGAATGCAGCTTTTACTGAATTGTATATTAAAACATAGCATCGTTTTGATAAAAAATCGATTATATGGTCAGTGTTTGTTTCTAAGGTGTTATCTTTTAAAATAAAATGAATATCTAATTGATTAATTGGTTCTGATTGTTTTATGCTCAATTGAGAAATTAGATCGTAGCAATTAATTGATTTAACTTTATTGTTGTTCAATCGAATCCGGTACCCTTTAATTCCTTTAGAGTCGGGTATTGTAATATCAATAATATTGTTTTTTATTGAAAAAAAACCGCCATCATCGACGATATATTTTTCTTGATAACCATTTTGAGTACAGAAACTTCTAAACTTTTTAATATTTAACGACTTATCAACATGAATCGAAAAGTAGTCTTTTTGATAGTTTTCTTTGTTAAATTTTTCTAATAAGTTAGCAAATGAAGTGACGACGGTTTTCTTTTTGTTTGAATGGATGAATTGATTCAATACTTGTATTTGTTGAAATAAAACGCTTTTATTTTTAGACTCAGAGTCATAAGGAAGCGTATCGTCGCACGGTAAATGATACACATTATGAGTAAATGTTTTTATTTCACTTGCTATTTCTTTGGCTGAATCATCCGATTCTGTAATAATCAACAAATCTGTTTTTGGGGAAGTAAAGTTATTTAACTCATGGACGAATATGTAATCTTCAGGAGAATGAAGGTTGTTTATTGAAACGATTTTATTTTTTTTTAGTATAGGTTCATCTAGATAAAACATTTGTGACTCTCATTACTTGCAGGTTATTGGCGTTGCATACTTGTGATTAAATAAGCGAGGGTAACTAGGTATGCTTATCTACCGGTTTTATATCAAAATAGCTGCTTTTTACGCCATTTATCAAGATAGCATCGTTTTGTATACGTCATTATAATATTAAAAATAAAAAAAACAAATGGTAAATTTCTGGTTTCTAGTTTTGTTTTTGTTAGGAGTAAATTTGTATTTAAAAAAATGTTTTAAAATCCACGTGTTAAAAAAAATTCATCATATAGAGCTTATTAAATAAACAATGGAAATTCATATTCTAAATGGATATAATTAAATATAAAATATTATAAATAGTTTTATAGCTGACAAAATTAATTCTTGTTATATGCTATGCTATTACATGAACGGAGAAGACATGAGTTCGGGTCAAGACAGTGATGGTGGATTGCCTATATTAATCGCTATTTTTTCCATAATTGCAATTATATTATGGGCTTTAGAAGAACATTTTTCTTATATAGCTTATGTTTGGAAGCTAGTTAGGTATGGTGAGATGTGGGTATTGCAACTGATACCTGACTTTATATTGGACAATATTAGTATTCCTATAAGAGAAGGTTTCCAACTTCTGAAAGAAACACCATCTGCTAATTTTTCTCCAAAAGATGTTAATTATTTTGATAATTTGTTTGCTAAGTATTTAGCGTGGATCCCGGGGTTCTTTTTAATTTATTTAGGCATTAATCGTATTCAAGGAACCATTAAGGTAGCCCGAATTTATGATATTGAATCTTTGATGGCAAAAATGAGTGCGGTTTTTACTCATGCCAAAGAATTTGTGGATGTTTCTCCTGAAAAAATGGATATCGCTTATCAACCAGGTGATAAACTTTCCTCTGCATACGGCATTGCGCTTTCACCATTCGAATTTTCAAGATTAAAACCACCACTTGGGATGGAAAAAGATAAAAATTATCAGGGAAAGCGAATTCTTTGCCATGATAATGGACAGTTGTATTTTGATAGTGAATTGTGCGCTCAAGTTTTTCAAAAACAATTGGGTAATTATTTTTGTGGTTTGGAGCAACTAAATTCGACTGAAAAGAAAGTTTATGCATTATTTGAAAAACGTGTCAGCTACACAGTGAGTGAAATGACTGGTTTAACTAAAAAAATGTCTGAAGAAATATTCAAAGGTAAAAAGAAACAACAGATAAAACTGACTAAAAATGAAGAAGTTATATTGGATGAAGTGTTAAAGCACATAAATTCTGTTGATGTAAAAAAAGAGTATGCAGATATCAGTATGGATTTAGTTAAAAGTCTTGTGAATAAAACCGTAGTTCAAGGTATTCTACAAAAGTACTTATTAGATAAAAAAAATAATATCGAAGAATTTAGCCAGTATATGTCAGTAAAATTTATCTATTTACTGGCTGTGGTATCAAAAATTCGTTTTGGCAATATAGAACTATATAAAGATGTATCAATTAAAGAAGAGGAAATATATAGCCATATTAAAGCATTATATAAAGTCAGTGCTTTGGCCGAAAAAAATAACCTAGAGGCTGTGGATTTTTTATTAAAAAATAAAGAATTGGACAATGTCTTTGTGAATTTTGATTTTAAAAACTCAAGTATTGGAAATTTTTTGGATGTTCGGAAGAATTCTAAATATTACTTTGTATTACTAGCACTCTATTTAAGTTACTATAAAATAGATATTATAGAATTTAAAAATGATAAATATGTCGAAGAATATACATTGATTGATGAGTTGATACGGTATATTGCTACTCAAAAGAATAATGGTATATATAAGTATATTAATTTCTCAACGGCAAGGGACTTTTTAGGAAATCCACACTTTGTTAAGCTGATGGAAAAATATCAAGTGGGTAAATATAAAAACTACATAAAGGAGCTTGAGAAAGTTATTGATGTAAGGGCTTTATATTTAACCTGTGTTTTGGAACAAATACAATTAGATTTAGAACTGAGTGACAAAATAAAAAAAGAAGAGATCGATTTTCTTGACTTTATGAAAAAATATATGCTTAGGCAGAATATGGAAATTATTCCAGATATTGAATATTCATTGAAATTAATGGCAAATCACCCTCAAATTAAAAATCATTTAGATAAAATCGATTTGGATTTATCGGATATGAACCGGTTTAGTTGCCTTAAAAAGAAGCCTGTCATTGGTTTTTTTATTTTTTCATTATATTATCATTTAAGGTTGAATAATGTATTTTATAGTTTGAGTTCTGAGAACGATAAGAAGTTATATTCTGCATTAAAAAATAAAATATTATCTAATAAAAAAATAAAATCATTGGACAATAAAACAATTCAAAAAATTATTATGGATAAGGATATGCTCCCTCATTATCAACGGGTTAAATCTCTTAGTATTATGAAGCAACATGCCTATGTAAAAACAGGGCTGATGAGCTTGCTTGATGAAGCTCGTAAAAGTGGTGTTTATGCCACCCTTGAGTTTAGGTGGCTTAAGAGTCTAGATCGTGGTTTGTGGTATGCTATGTCTTCTGTAGGTAGAAAAACATCATTCGTCGAAAGTGGTGGGGTTTTTGCTCATTGGTTATTCGAGCTTGAGATGAAAAGGCCGATTTTCTACCCTGAGATTAGCGAAGCCGTTAAGGGCTTAAAGGCGGCAGTATATGATGGCAAAACTGTATAATAAATATTTGATCTAAATAATAATATAAATTAAAAAGGCTATAGTAGAGATGACCAAAGTTGTTAGAGGTGTTGATACCAACGAAGATTTAGAACCATGGATGGTCAACAAGGAAGTCAGATTATTTCGGTATATTGTTAAAGACGTTTTAGTCGAACATGGTGGTTTCCTTTTAGTCATTTATGGATTGATTGTAGCTTTTATTCCATTTATTGGTCTGGCAAGTTATTCAGAAATTTTATTAGTTTTTGGTTTGATGTTGTTTGCCTATATTTATTTTAACGAAAAAAAATACCGATTTGGTACTCCAGTAACACCAGAGACAAAAAATAAAGATGGAATTTTTCTGATAGGAAATGAAAATAAAGATAATTCTGAAGTTTGGTTTACCAATGATGAAATGCGAACCCATATGCTTATTTTTGGTTCTACTGGGAGTGGTAAAACACGTACTTTGCTGGGAATTTTATACCAAGCTTTATTAACAGGTTCAGGTGCTTTATATGTGGATGGTAAAGCAGATAATACCGTTTTTTGGTTATTCTATTCTTTAGTAAGAAGATTAGGTCGTGAAGATGATTTGTTAGTTATTAACTATTTAACGGGAGGGGCATCGACTGAAAATAATAACAATTGGTTAAATGATGTCAGAAAATCCAATACAACAAATCCTTTTTCTTTTGGCTCCTCAGAAACCTTAAGGTCTTTAATTGTCGGCCTAATGCGAGATGGTGGAGGAGACGATATGTGGAAAGGGCGATCGAGTGCAATGTTAGCAGCACTTTTAAAAACTCTGGTTTATTTAAGAGATCAAGGTGTATTTGATTTGGATGTTGAAAAGATCCGTGAATATTTTCCTCTTGATCGTATGGTCGAACTCGCTTATATCAATGAAGGTGTGACTACTAGTGATGATTTAAAAGGTATAAATATCCCCGAGGCATATATTGAGCCTTTGAGAAATTATTTAAAAGAGCTACCAGGCTTTGATGAAAATAAAGCACTTGAGGGTGATTTTAATCCCAAAGTTACAGAGCAGCATGGTTATCTAATAATGCAACTAACTGAAGTTATGGCCGATTTATCAGAAACCTACGCACACATCTTTAAGGCTCGCTTAGGAGAAGTGGATTTTCGAGATGTGGTATTTAATCGCCGAATATTATTTGTGATGTTGCCTGCTCTTGAGAAAGATCCTGATGCTTTGGCTGGTTTGGGTAAACTGGTTGTAGCTGGTGTGCGTTCGGCGTTAGCGCCTGCGCTTGGAGATACAATTGAAGGGACTAAAACAGAAGTTATTGATCAAAAACCCACTAATGCTAATGTTCCTTTCATTATGATACTGGATGAATATGGTTACTATGCCGTAAAAGGTTTTGCTGTAGTTGCTGCGCAGGCAAGATCATTAGGTGTAGGGGTAGTTTTTGCGGGGCAGGATTACCCAAGTTTTAAGAAAGGGTCAGAAGAAGAAGCTGCTTCAACTGTTGCCAATACCAATATAAAAATATGTATGAAACTTGAAGATCCCTCGGATACATTTGATATTATTCAAAAGCGTGCAGGAGAATCTCTGACGGCTAAAACAGAAGGGCATGAAGTTAAGAAAAGTGGGGGGACTGGTATGAGGTATGTTGATCAGCAAAGAACCAGGATAGAGTCAAAACAACGTGTCAATTTGCGGGACTTAGTGGAACAAAAGCCGGGAGAAATGCATGTGTTTTTTGGTGACAAAATAGCGAGATGTCGAGCGTTTTATGCGGATCCTTATGAGGTAAATGAAGCGAAGATCAATAAATTCATAATGATTTCAAAACCAAAACGCTCTTTGGTTCAAAGGTATAATAAATCGCTAGCTGGTTTTGATTCAATTTTTTTTGCTAAGCAAAATTTGTTAAGAAAAAACAAAACCAATACTGATAATTTTAATCGTTTACTTAAATTATACAAAGCCGTTGTAAATAGTGGAGTTGCTAAACCAAAAGCTGCTATCATTGCTTTTAGTTTGCTTAGTAATAAATCAAAAGTGCAAATAAAACATTCAACAAAACCTAGCCAAGGCAATCATATAAATGACGAAAAAGAAGCCTTGAATGGGAAAAACGATAAGCCTTTGGAAATTAAAAATGATAAAGAATTAGGCTCAGGCCTTGATTTGCTAATTTCGATGACGGAAGAAAAAGTATCAGTTGATAATAACTTTTTTAATGAAATAAATGATATTATTGAACATAAATTATCTTCAAAGGGTGTTGCCGAAAGTACTCAAGACATGTATCGAGCCGATGCACAATTAAAAAGTATCGCCAATAAGGAGTTAGGAAAATCAAGCGGGCAGATAGAAAAAGAAATTGATATTTTGAAAGATTGTTTAAACCAGGAATCCAAATATCCATCTAAACCATTTCCAGATAAAATCGAAAAAAGCAGGCTTCAAGGACTATTTGATGGGATATCTAATAAAGTACATGATGACGAATCTTGAGTTTTTGATATTTCAATAAGATAATAAGCTTTCCAATTTATATCCAATCATAAAAGTCAATTAATATGTTGCAGTTCCTCAATAGTTTTACAGAAGCCATTGATATTTTTAATGATTCCAGATGATTCTACATCATGAATATGGCTTTTTTTAACCTGAAGTAATTTTGTCATCGTGTTTAAATAATATAAGCCGACCTGAATAAGTTTTAATAATTTCAAGTAATCAGGACTTTCTGAGCTTTCCTTTTTTAACTCTTTAGTGATTTTTTCAAGCGTTAATAATGAATGTTTTAACCTTCCATTCACTTCTATCAATTCAGATAAGATGGGGTGTGTCATGCTTTTTCCTAAAATATTAAAATAGCTCATTATATAAAAATTAAATTGATTATATAAATAATTTAATGAAAAATAAATATATTTTTTGTTTTTACAAAAAACACATGTAGCTTATTGTTTATTGCCGTGAATTATTATCAATTTTTAAAATAAGTTGGTGAGATATGCATGTTGAACTATGTTGTTTTTTATTAAATTAAATATTACAATATAAGCAATCGGATACCGGTAATAATAAGGAAACTTGTGGAAAGTAAATCAATAGAGAATAATGTTTTTTTCTCATTAAATATAGAACGTGAAGTATTAAGTGGCATTTGTATGTATACTGACTTAATTGAAGAAGTTGCATCCGTGTTAACACTTGAAGATTTCTTTGATCAAAAGCATAGAGAGATATATAAGTCTATATTATATTGTTTTAAACAAAAAAATATTTTGTCATTATCTTTTTTGATTGAAAAAAACAAATCGAGTGTCTTACAAGACTATGTTGAAAATATATGGAATAAAAAAGAACATATCATTGAAGAGCAAGTGCTGCCTCATGCTAAAGAAGTTTTTGATTATTCTATAAAGCGAAAAATGTATCAAAAATTGCATGATTTGTTGAATATAATGCGAAAGAAAGCGGATCAGTATAGCCCAGAAGAGTTGATCGGCTTAACTAATGACAAAGTAAATGAGTTTGTTGAGTTCTATATAGAAGATAGTGGGCAGAAATCTATTGGGCATGGAATAGGAAATTATATCAATGAATTAAAAAATAGGCGAAAATCTGAAAATGGAATCACCGGTTTATCGACAGGGATAGCTGATCTAGATAGAAAAACAAATGGACTCCAGCCAGGGGAGTTAATTCTTATAGCTGGAAGACCTTCGATGGGAAAAACAACCATTTCTTTAAATATACTAGAAAATATAGGTTTGTCAGGTCAGCGAGGTTTGATGTTTAGCATCGAGATGCCAGAACAGGATGTTTTGGAAAAAATGATTTCTTCTATTGGGGAGATCAATTATGGTAATTTACGTAATGGTGCGATAACTGAAATTGAAAAAGTAAGGCTTAAACATGCCTTAGAACGCATTAATCAATTGGATATTATTGTTGATGATACGTCAATTGTTGATGTCGATTATATTCGAAAAATAGCGTATCGTGCACATAAAGAGAGTCCTTTATCCGTGATTTTAGTGGATTACCTTCAATTGATGGAGATTCGACCTAATCCTGGCCAATCTAAATCAGATGCCATTGGTGAAGTTACCCGAGGATTAAAACTTTTAGCGAAAAGTTTAAAAGTACCTATTGTTCTATTGTCTCAACTCAATAGAGATTTGGAAAAAAGGCCAGATAAACGACCGATAAATTCGGATTTAAGAGATTCGGGATCGATTGAACAGGATGCGGATGTCATTTTATTTGTATATCGTGATGTGGTTTATAACCAAGGTACAGCTGATAAAGATTTGGCTGAAATAATTATTAGTAAACAACGAAGGGGAGCAATCGGAACCGTTTATACACATTTTAAAGGGATGTTTTCTAAATTCAAGGGTAAACAAAATGTCCTCTGATTATATGAATTATACATTAGCAATATTTGGTATTTTTAGAATGAGATATCATAAATTGTGGGATTTTGAAAAAGATAGTGAACAGAAAAATCGAGAAAGTGCCCGTTTTAAGAGCTGGATCGATTGTATTGAAAAAAACAAAATTAATTCTTTAGAAAAAGCCAAAAAATTAGCCCTTTCAATAATCGATGAAAAAGAATTTAAAACATATCCACCCAGTGTTTTCCAGTTTCAAGACTATTATGAGAAAAAATATATTTTTTATGATGAAAATACTGAATTAATTGAGTCGCTAAACATTATATTTTCTAAAATATATCAAAATTTCTCATATCTGTTCGATAAACAATTTGATATTGATATATACAATAATTGGTACCTTCAATGTGATAAATATCTGTCAGCAACAGATGTATTAATGGCATCAGAACCTTTCAATGATTATCTGCTGATACAATCATCTCCTCCGGGCATTCTTGATTTTGTATTGTTTTGTTACGAAATAAAGTATCCAGAAAGCCATCAGTATAAAAAAATTGATCAAGAAATGATGCGTTTATTTGATGCCGATGAAAATAAATATGACTTTGCAGTAATTTATACCATCCATCAAATGGATGAAATTAAAGGACAAAATATTGTGCTTATTCATAGTAAATATAAAAGGTTATTTCAGTTAAATTATATAAAAACCTTAAATCATTTAGATGAGCTATTTGAACAGAAAGGTAAGTTTTTTAATGGGTTTGGTTGTAATGAAGGTATTAGTCAATTAAATACTGATAAAAGCACTGATGATTTAGATGAATTATCGCTAATATATGGATAATACTAGAAAACTATAAGATTTGTTTAGGCTTTCCCAGATTAAAGATGGAATATAATATATGTATAAATATTTAACAATGTCCTTTTTTTATTTTTTTATTAGTATTGTAAATGCTGATGTTAATAAATCAGAAAATAAAGGAATTGTTCGTGGTGGAGATTTTAGTTTGCAAAGCATTGATGGAAATGTAAATTTAAAGGATTTTAGAGGAAAAGTTGTGCCCATATATTTTGGATACACTTATTGTCCAGATATTTGCCCAACAAATTTGTCCCTATTATCAGTGGCATTAGATAAATTGACAGATGATGAGTTGCAGCAAGTACAAGGTATATTTATCACTCTTGACCCAGATCGGGATAACGGCCAGCATCTGAAAGAATATGCAAATTACTTCCATAAATCAATCATTGGTTTATATGGAAGACAGCCTGTAGTAGATTTTGTAGCAAACCAATATGGTGTGTATTATGAAAAGGTAAAAACCAAAAACTCCGCAATGAATTATAGTATCGATCATACATCGGAGCTTTATATTGTTGGAAAAACAGGTAAGCTTCACGCCATATTACCCCACGCAACCAAACCCAATGAAATTCTTCGAGCAATAAAAAAGGCAATGAAAAATTGATATATCAAATATTAAATGACTTAAGTATGCAATACTGATACAGAATATTACCTAAAATAATCCGATTAAACTTTTATAGGTCAAAGTCTGGAGAAGGTGCTGAATTGATGTGTTCAATTCCGATATTTTCTTTTTCAGGTGTGAGCTGAAGGGGAGCTGTATTTAAATTCACGTTAGCAGGGGTGATATTATAAACGTCTCGAAGTATTTCAAATTTTTCGCTATTCGGAACTATTTTACCACAAATATCTAGGGTCACAGACACAAGCTCTTTAAGCTCTATATATTGGTTATTATTTGAATCATAATCATCAACAATGTTTTTCAGGTTTATTGCCGGATTTAAACCGTCTAAATTTCCTTTTGTTACTTCAATTGTTGAATCAACAACATCCATTAGCATATCTGTTGCAAAGTTTTCATCAGGCGTAATAAGGCTAGTGGAAATCTGATAAATATTTGAGTCTCTAAATTTATCAATAATATTTTTTTGAGAATCTTTACTAAGAGCTTCGACTGCTTGTTTTTCATTTGCCATTTTTAGTATCTTCTATCAAATACTTAATATTTAAAAAAATTACTGAAGTTAGTTTCAAAGTTTCTGTAGGAGCGTATAGGTTAAACCAACTACAATCAATTTCTAGTAGAGGTAAGTGATTGATTTAGGATTAAGATGCAATGCCATAACTGGAAAGGTAGGCACTTAAACCACCTGCAAATCCATCGCCTATCGCTGCAAAACGCCATTCACCATTTTTACGGTATAATTCTGCAAAAATAAGTGCTGTTTCTGTTGAGTAATCTTCAGTCAGATCATAGCGAGCCAGTTCGTTACCATCTACATTATTGACGATACGAATAAAGGCATTTTCAACTTGTCCAAAATTTTGATTACGGTTTTCTGCATCATGAATAGTTACAGCAATAATAATACTTTCTATATCTGGGGGTATTTTATTTATTCCAATTTGGATAATCTCGTCATCACCACTACCTTCGCCGGTCAAGTTGTCGCCTTGATGAGTAACAGAACCACATGCACTGGTTCGATTATTATAAAAAATAAAGCCTGCCTCACCTTTTGCTTTCCTATCTGAATCGACTAATAGTGCTGATGCATCAAGGTCAAAATCAGTACCATCGGTACGGCGTATATCCCAACCCAGTCCAAGTGACAAGCTTACTAAACCAGGAACTTCTTTTGAAAGGTTTACGCGCCCACCTTTACTTAGATTTACCGCCATTTAATTTCTCCTATTATAACTAAAATCATTAAAAAAATTGACCTGTAATTGTATTTTTTTAGTTAGAGATGTAACTTTATGAAAACTCAATGATATATTCTACTAAATTATTTGGTTCTGAAACATCTATAAAAGATATCTTTCCTAATTTTTTTGTGAGTTTCCCAAATTGTTCTCCAAATTTCAAAAATACCAGAGTATTCGTTTTATTTGTAACATATAAATGCTCGTTATTAATTTGGCAAAAAGTTTTAGGATTAGATATGACGTTATCATTTTCTAATGGAATCAATACTTCATCTTTAGCTTTAGTAACAATAACTTCATAGTTGTGAATTTGTTTTTCCATAATCTCCTTAAGTTATTGGTTGTTAACTCAGTTAATTTTATCTTAAAGTATATGTTAGGGTCAATGAAAATATATGCTATATTATTAAAGTGTTTTATTTTAATGCATTTAACATGATCATTAAATTTCCGGCGGCATGGTTTGTTAAGCAACCATCTTTTTGTAAATAATTGTGTATAATTTCTTGCATAACACTGGACCTATCAGAAAATTCTCGAATATGTTCATATACAATTACTTCAACTTTAATGTTTGCTTGATTAACAAGAAGATTACTTATCTCTTTATATTCACTGATGTTTTTTATTTTTTTTATGTTTGCCTGCTTAGGAAAGCCAAACTTATTACTATTTATAGTAAAGTTAACTAATAGTTTATCGATATAAGAACTGATAAAAAAACATATTCCTGCGGGAATTAATAAAAGTAAACTATAAAATAAAAGGTTATTAGAAACTATTAAATTATAAATAAATAAACCAAAAACACTAGTAAGAAAAAAGTAAAATGCATAAAAAAAGCCAACTGAGACAATAGAAAATACTTTAACTCTATGTATTATATTCTTTAAAAATTTTTCAGGAGTGATGCTCACTTTTAAAGTCATACCAGACATTTGTTATTCTCTTATATAAAAAATTAATTTTACATTATATTAATAGTAAATTACAATATATATTTACATAACAAAAAACACTTTCTTATTGTTTTTTTATAAAAAATCATTTTAATTTATATTATATTTGTAAGTGTGCGGAATGGGCTTTTATGTTGAAAACTAATTAATTTTTTTGAGTTACATAGGTATAATAATATGGGTACAATAATAGGATATGCTGCTGCTGGTCTATCGCTTATTTCGTTAGCAATAGCATTTATTTCTCTTGGGAAGTTTGGCAAACTTAAATCACAAATAGATACTTTGTCAAATGATGGTGATAATAAGGTTACAAAAGATTATGTTATAAAAAATATAAAAGAAACTAGACAAAATATAGAAAAACAATTAACAGACGCCTTAGTAGAGGAGACCGCAACCCTTGTTACAAAGGATTATTTAAAACAAATCTTAGAAAGTATTAAGCCACAGTCTACAAAACCCCACCAAATAGACTTATCTGGCCTGGTGACTTCGGAGCAACTTAAAGAAGGATTAGAAAGTGTTACTTCGCAACTTCGAGAATGCCCTGAAATTGACTTGTCTAATCTGGTTACATCCGAACAACTTAAAGAGGCATTAAAAAGTGTTGCGCCACAACCCATAGAATACCCCGAAGTTGACTTGTCTGATCTGGTTACTGAAGAACAGATGAAAAAAACAATTGCAAGGGCTATATCTGAACATTACAAAACACTATTAACGACAGATAAAAATGTTACAGGGTGGCTGAAGAAGGAATATCCAACCATTGATAAAAGCCTAGATTTAGAAGAAATAAAAAAATCCATTCAACATACTAAGGTGATGTTAGTCGATGACTCAAAAACCATTCATGTGGCAACCAAAAAAGTTCTAGAAAAGCAGGGAGTAGAACTTGAGCTTAATCAGGCGATGAATGGTCAAGAAGCTATTGATAAAATAGAAGCCGGGCTAATGCCAGAGGTTATTCTGCTTGATATAGAAATGCCAGAGGTAGATGGGTTTGGTGTTGCGGATTATATAAGAAATAAGTCACCTATACCTAATGTGCCAATAATAATGATAACATCCAAAACTCAAGAAAAATATCTTATAAAAGGAAAAGAATATGGAGTCTTCGAGCTAATGAATAAGCCTTTTGATAAAGAATTATTGTTTAGAAATATTGATCACTTAAAAAAACATGCTTGATATTATCTTAAAATTAGAAAATTCAGTTGCTATCGACTCTAGCTCCGAGTTTCGCTCTACCTCCTTCATATATGCGTTTGCTTAGGCGAAGCACATAAGTAAGTCTGTTTACCAAGCCGACTGATTTTTCTAGATTAAAGGAAGGCCTTCAAAAGGCCTTTTTTATTTTGGAAAAAAAATTTTGTGTTTAAATAAAACTTATTAGGTAATTTTTTTGATATATTCCTTGAATAAAAATACTAGGGATGTTGGCCTTTCAGATGTTAGCAGCTCCTAAATTAGTTGTGAATTATAGATATTATTTTGATCATAATTCCTTTTTTATTCAATAAATAACCTCTCTAAACCAAAATTTTATTACAATATGTATTAATCTATAAAGCAATATCTAGCCAATAAAATATCCTGAAAGTATTAAAAAAAAATACAATTTATTTTCGAGAAAAGTTTTTAAGTAATTAATATATAAGGAATTAAATGCATTTTTATTTTCTTTGAATTATACTGTTATTAAATGTTAAAAAACCATAAGGGCAATTTATGGACTTTGAGGTTTAATAAGAGTGAAAAAAATAGGAAGACCAAAGTTAAGCAAATTAGAAAAAAATAGACGATTAGCAAAACGCTTGCTATTGAAAATTCGAGAGTTGGAAAAACAAATTGATTTATCGGAGGTTGTGGATTCTCGTCATACAATAGGCAGACCAAAATTGACCAATAAAGACAAGCTTGAAAAATTAAATAAAGAATATAAACTCTGTTTATCTCACGTAATCGAAGAAGAGCAACGTCGAAAAATTGAACATATTGATATTATGACAATTAAAGATCCTGTATTAAGAGGTAAGGGGGTAGGCCGTCCTAGAAAAAGTTTTATAATGGGATTAGATTACAAATTAATGGGTTTATTAAAACAGAGACAGCTTCTATTATTTAAACACCATAAAGAAAAAGCACCAACAATTAGTAAAAAAGGAAAGGTGCTGGGTCGGCCTTCTTTTAGTTTAGACACCAAGCTTGCAAAAATTAATGAAAAAATAAAAAAAACTCAAGATCTGATTGATATTGAAGAAAAAAAACTTCCAGCGAAAGAAAAAATCTATCATAAAAAGAAACAACTTGAGAATCGACTTAAATTTTTAGATTACAAAGAAAAATATTCAGATTTACTAGTAATTGAGTCTATTCAAAATGAGCGAGAAAACATTCATAAACTCATTAGTGCTATTCAATTTTCGGATATTTGATTGCTTTTGATGTGAGATGTTTTGTTATATTTTATAAATGAGTGAATAAGATGTTTTATGTATTAAAACCGCTACAGCAAATTTCCTTAAATACACAGTTAAAATATTTAATCGGTGAGCCATATAACTTTAATCGTTTTATTCAGCATGTTGATGAGATGAAGGTTGAGCCAAACATTGTTCAGCATGTTGAGACGGGCTGGTTATTTAAGATTCCTGCTTTTGATTCGTCATATGATATTATAAATTTGACTCGGATTAAAGAGATTGAAAAATTGTTTAAAAATCATGTAGTAGACTGGATTGATGTGAGCTTATCGAAATATATGTCTGACAACGAAATTTTACAAATCTATCGAGCTGCTCAAACTCAACAAGGTTTTTGTTCCGCAATACATGTAATCAAATTGATTGAGAATGGGAAGCTAGATATGAAGGAAGCCATAAAAGAGCGCACTCCTGAGCTAAACACTCCTTTAACTAAAATTTTGCAGATGAATAGTGAAATTGAGTTTTCTAACTTCAATAGTAACGAAAAAATGATAATTAGAGGCGTTAATTTTGAGACACTTGATACCCAAAAGGGTAGTTTAGGTTATTTTACGCTGATGCATAGGGATGCTAATGGACATCTAACGGAAATCGGGTATGTATTAGATAATAAAATAAAAAAAATAAACAGAATGATTGATTTTGTTAATAAAAAAATGAATTTGAAAGTTAATAAAATAACAGCGTTCAGTACTTTGAATAGTAAAAAAGAAAACTCTCTGACTGCCCTTGAATGTAATATTAAGATTAGCTTTCCGTGTAAAAATTTCTCAAGAGATATTTTTGTTAATAATCAATCTGGTCATATACGGATTAATCCATTAGGTGGCCCAGTATCAACAGAGTTGCCATCCTCTGTTTCTCAGTTATTATTAAAATTACGTGCTAGTTATTTTAAACAAGGTAAATATTTAATTAATAATCAGTTATTTAAAGAAATAGGCCATGACGAAGAAGATGTGCTAACACTGTAAATTGTTGTCCTTAAGTTTATAGTGAATTCTTTAATTAATCCATTCGTAAGTTCTGCTTTTGTTAATGTAGCCATAATTAACCCTCTTCAAAATAGAAGTTATTAAATAATATTTAATATGTTGCCGATTTAGTGACCTTATTTACTTAATATCAACTTTTTTGTATTGGAATTTTTCAAAACCCGTGCTAGAAATTGATTCATATGGTTGTTCAAGATTAAATTGATAAGCTTTTTCTTGCAAAATAACTTCAGAGTTTTTATTTATATATCCTATTTTCAATTTCATTTCTCCTGGTAAGTTAGATAAATCACCTGAAAAAATAGGTATGTCCGTTTCTTGGTTTAGTGTGATTTCTAAAAATCCTTCGATATCATTAAAATCCTTAATCTCCTTCCATCCGGTTAAGGTTTTCATAAACTGAGTTAATTTATTATTGGTATCGATATATTGAACAAAAGCAAAAACAGATACATCAGTATAGCTGGTTTCATAAGGTATTATGGTTGTTTTAATATCGACACTGAGGTTTTTATCGATTTGGCTGTAGTTAGTGATCAATTTATTGTTTTGAGACAATGAAATTTTTATTCGGTCTTTTGATTCACTATTTCCCGAAGCATTGTATTTGATGGTAAAGAATTTGGTATCATAGTTATTCATTGTAGAGAAGAGATAAACTTCGCTTGGTGGTAAAACAGTTGCTTCATATTCTTGATTTTTTTGCTTCAATAGCTCAATTATCATTTGAAGGTTGGATATTGAACGCTGTATTAATGTATTATATATCTCTTTTTCACTATCACTATCGGTTAGGGAATAGACTTTTCTGATTGATGAAATAACCCGTTCTTCTACTTGGCCCAGGCCCTTTAGTCCATTAATTTCGCTGTTAAAAATATCGTCCACTAATAGGTTAAATTGTGATTCAATTTCAGCAGAGTTAAATTTTCCAAGTTGATCTAACAGGATTGTGGTATTTAGGTCTTCGTCATTGAAATTTTGGCTTTCAATAGCCAAAAAAGTGTGATTTTTTAATTCTTTTATATAATTAGAGTTCCATCTATCAAACATAACTTGATATAAATCATAAGCTAACTTTGTATTTATTAGGACATTATTTTTGGATTCTGTAAGTGTTACAATAATGGCTGGCTCTTCAATCGTCGATGTATTAACCATTACAATGTTTTTTTGGTATATAAAATCATTGGCCATCGCAATATTTGTTGGAATGTGGGTAAATCCTAATACACAAACTAAAAATAGCTCTTTTTTTGTAAAGTTCATCAAATATAACCTATTTAATTAAATAAAATAATTTAAGATCTGTAAATATATTACCATAAAATAAATAGAAATGTGATAATTAATAGAGTTTTTGGTTTAAAAGGTTTAAAATAATATAATACATGGCATAATAAATTAATGTCTGTTTACAAGCTGTCCTTGATAAAACAAAAATAGAGGTAGATTATGAGCGCACTATTAGCTATTCCAGTTATTGTCATCGCTTCACAGTTAGTTCCTGAGAATGTGGAGCATCAACATATAACCTATGATTACAATGAGCACTATCATTATATGGACCCGCATAAGTATTATTCTTATAATGACTGGCGTGTCTATCATAAAGGTAATCAAATGGACAGGCTACATTATAGCCATTATATGGATAACCATTTGCACCAGTATAACGGGGTTTATAAACAACCACATTCACATGCAATCAACTGCAAAATTCATTATCCTAATGTTCATGGAGTGCATGTGAGGCATTATATGGTGGAGCATAATATTCATCAGGATTACCCTATATATGATGACTATCTGATAGGGGATGATTCTTAACCTGTCATTATATTGTGAGCTATATGAGAAATGTTTTCTTTTGGTGATTGGGTTGTAATTTAAATAATTAATTATTTTATAAAATAAGGTTTTTAAGTGATGAGTTTTTTTGAAAAAATAGGTCTATTTCAGTATGGAAAAATTATTCCAGGACTTGAAATAAATGGCAAAGTTGCAAATTATCCCGTGGTTAATGAAATTGCGATTCGTATACAAGCTGCGATCATGTTTGTATTGGGTTCTACCGCCGTTTATTTGTCTTATTTCCATGCCGAGTATTTAATGCTTAAAATGGTAGTTTTGTTGTTTTTTATTGATTTTTTTTGCAAGGTATTTCTCGGTTTTAATTGGTCAATTTTACTTACTATTGGAAATTTAATCGCAAAAGTGGCTAAACCCAAATATGTTGGTGCGGTACAAAAACGCTTTGCTTGGTTTGTAGGTTTTATCATGTCTAGTGTGATGGTGTTTCTACTTTTTGCACTGGATATGTCTGGTCAGGTACTTCCTCGATTGATCTGTGGTCTTTGTTTGTCCTTAATGCTGCTGGAATTTGCATTAGGTTATTGTTTAGGTTGTCAGATATATTATGCCTTAATTAACTCCGGTTTAATTAAAGCGCCTAAAGTCGCTCCGGCCTGCTCTGATGGTTTGTGTTATATTGAACCAAGAGTTAATAATACAGAACAATAAGTAACTTGCCACATATTGTGGCAAATTATTTAATTTTTCTTTCTTGTTAAGTAGGGAGTGTTTTTCGTCCATTTTCTGCTTAATGTTTTGCTTTTTGTTTTTTTGAGTTGTAACTCAAGATTGGCCATCTTTTCATTTAAAATGGCTACTTCGATTGTTTTATTATGTAGGGTAATTTCATTGTCAGCGAGCTGATTTTTTTGCTGATTGATTCGAGCATTACCTTCCAAAACCTGTGTTTCTAAGTTTTTTAAGCTCATTTCTAGGGTCAGATTTTTTTTAAAAAGTATTTTTAATTCTTTATTTAAATCATCAATGACTAGTTTATTGCTGTCATTTTCGTTAGAACTAATTGAGGCAAGGCTCTGAATGGTTTCATATTGAATGCTTTTTTGTTTTAACTCGGTTTGTAGCTGATTTATTTTTTGTTCTAGTATTTTTTTTTCTTGATTATGCTTGATCAGGATCGTGTTTTGATAATGCAAAAGGTTATCTTGTTGTTTATCCAGTTGTTTCTTTAACTCTTTTATAAGAGTTTCCTGGTTTTCTTGTTTTGCCTTTTCATTCTGGTTTTCTTGATGGGCGATAAACAGTTGTTTTTCTGCGTTATCGAGTAAAGATTGCTTGTTTTCTAAATCAAGGAGCAAACCTTTATTGTTATTCGCTGCTTCAGATAATAAATTCGTTTTACTTTCTATATCTTTCTTTAGATTGTTTATAGTCTCTAAATACTCTCTAGTCGTTTCTGCATATTTTTCTGAACGTTGTTCAAACTCTCGACATGCTTTATCTTTTATTTCGTCATACAACCCTTTAATTGTAGACAATAACTCTGGAGGGACACCTTTGGTATCAATAGGTTGATGTTTTCCTTTCCAAGTATTTAAATGTTTATGAATCGTACTTCTAGAGCCTCGTTTAAGGTGAGCTAAAAGCCTGTCAACGGTAGGATTTTCTCCTCTACCATAAATTTCTGAGGCTGCATTGGATATTTCTAAATAGCTTAAACCTGGTCTTCCCATAATTAAAAATACCGTATAAGTGAGGTAAATCTGAGGTACGAATTGAAATTATATAACAAAAAAAATTTAAATTTTATATAAATCGTACAAAAATACAAAAAAAATTGAAATAACAAATATTGGGTGAATGATATATGTTTCCTATGTGTACTTAAAGTATTGATAATTAATAAATAATAAAAATTTAGCATTCAATTAAAAATTAAATGATTTTAAAGTAATGTAATACGTAATACATTATATATGAATATATTGGGTTGTTATTTTGGAATTTTTATTTAATTTATAACGCGCGATAATGTAATTTATCGTGCGTTATAATTTAATGAGTTTCTATTAATTATCCTAAAAACCTCAGTTGACTTCGTAGCGAGGTTTGGCCTGGGTGGCCTCGCACTAGTGAATGGACGGTCTCAGCTCCTGCTTCTCGCTGCATTCCCACCAACCGTTGCTAACAACCCACTTTCAATTTCAACACCTACCCTTGACTCATACGCATATAAGCAATTGGTTCCTAAAACTGTCACGACTTTATTCAAAAGACCTTTAGACTCCAAGTGCCTAACAATTGACGCGGTAATTTTTGGAACTCTATTAATATTGTAAGCAATACAAAGCTTAGATAATTATGCATTGTAAACCTGACTTACATCTATTTTTAGTCTTCTTGCATCATTACTTATTTCTTTCATAATAATTTGTTGCCGTGAACGAAAGGTATAACAAGTATAGTTTATAAGTTAATGATATAACATACTTTTCCATTCAATTTATCTAGGTATTAAAAATGAATGGAAAAAACAATAAAAACAACAAACTACGGGATTTTAATCAAAAATCATCTTTTCCTAGGAATCATCCGTGTAAATAACAAAAGAAATGGCTCATGGGGATTTAAGTCTGTAGGCGATTAGCAGCAAAAAAAACCTTTTAGTTTAATTCTTTCTCATAAACACTTATAAAATAAACCACTTACTTTTTAAGTTCGCTTTACCTTTGCGACCAAAGCAAGAATTTTCAACTACCTCCGGTAAATCTTCAATAAAGGAGGTATCCCAGGCGGCTTAATTGTTTTTTCGGCGATTTTTAACCGAATGGGTATTTTTTTATTCAATAATTGCCATTAACTTAGCTAAAGCTTCGTCAACAATATAGTCTGGCACAGACTCAGTTTTTGTCGCTTTTCTGGCATCAAGATCAATGCTGCGAATACCATTTACCAATACAGTGCCTTGCGTATCTATACCACAGCCATTTAATGAGACGGCAAAGCCGCGAACTCTTGAAAAGTCGCCGTCTTGGGTAATTGGAGCGACTAGTGCCATACCAAGTTGGTTAAAATCAGAGGTAGAAAGAACCAAGCAGGGCCTATAATCTCCTTGCTGTTCTGGACCTAAAACAGGATTTAAACAGACTCGTACAATATCACCTCGTTCATATTTTTTACGTTTCACAATATTTCTTGACCTACAGGCTGCGTTTCATCCCATTCTTTTATAGTTTCTGGTACCGGAGCATTTATATCACATTCATCTAAAAGTTCTTTTAATGTGTATTTAGGCTTATCAGAAATAGGTGTGAGCACAATTTGATTGCCATTTTCTGAGACTTCTATTTCGTCACCATTAGCCAGTTTTAGTTTTTTAAGGATTGTAGAGGGTAAAATCATACCCGAACTATTACCAATTTTTCGTATATTTGTTTTCATATTCATATCTCTTACTAATTACAATTAAGAGTAACAGCAAAGACTGGTTGTTGTAACTTTATTTCCACTAAATTGCATTCTAGGGATCTTTGTTCACTTCAAGTAAATTGTTGATCAGCATTTTCTCGTTTTTAAAGTAAATTTTGTATTTTGTGGTGTCTTTGTAAATATGTTTATATATATTATGATATAATATTTAAAGCAATATAATTAGAATTAAAAAAATAGAGTTTTATTTATATCTGATAAAATATTTTATATAAAGGGATGAAATAAGCATGAAAGTTCTAAAATTGTTGATCTTATTATTTGGCCTTTTTTTAAGCAGTAGTGCTTTAGCAGACAGGATTGGCGATATTATTGAGGATGAATATAGAATGCTTCAAATACAAATACTGTTTAACGATTTTTATCGAAAGTTTGGAATCAATGAAATTCCATACGATAAACATATTATCGAATTGGAGGTAAAAAAAATAAATAAAATTATGCAGATTAGTAACGCTGAAAAAGCTAAGCTTTCTGAGGATAATAAAAAGAATTTTGAAACCCGACATGTTAAAAAAAATGGTGAGCTAATCTATATCGTTTTTTTACTGAATGATAAAAAACAAAAAAAGCGATTCTTGCTTAAATCGGTTCATATTAAAACACTAGAAAACAGACTGCATTTAGAAATATATGCTGAAAACTTAGGTAAAAAAGGTGCGTTATTTGGCCAAAAACTACCTTCTATTCGACATCGTTCCGATTAGCAAACCAGCTCATAATAAACTAAATATGGGGTTCTTCTAAAGGACAATATTGTCCTTTTTTTTGCTAACATCCAGGATAAAATATCAATCCTCTTGCGTATATTTTCTTTATGCTTTGCTGATATTAAGCTATTTTCTGTTTTTTTTTAAGGATATGTGATTTTGTTGATAAAAAAACTTATAATACTTAAAAAAAACCAAACACAATGGGTAATAGAAAATATGATGCACACAAAGAAAAAACAAAAGAAAGGGAAAATTTTAGCGTTCACCCTAGGAACGGTGCTGATCAGCCACTCATTATTCATTTATGCTGAATCAGAAAAAGATTTTCCTGATCCGCTGACTCCCGATATGGTGACGATTAAAGCCAACGATATTTCACCCTGCTTATATCAAGGGGATAATAGCAATGCCAATCAAGACCTGCTGTTTGATCGGGCAAACGGTATTATCTATTATCAAGAGGGCCAAAAGACTCCCGAGGGCTATACCGTATCTTTAGATGCATCCACACAGTATCTTGAATCCGTGGTTGACCATAGCTGTGCTGATTATGATGCCTATGAAAATCGGCTTGAAGTGATTGGCACTAAAAACGTGGTGATGGCAAATGGACAAAGTATCAAGACATCCGACTATGTGAATAATCGTTTGCCAGAAATTGTGTTAGGTGCCAGTGGAGATGGAAACAACTCCTATAAAACGACATTTGCCAGAAATGAAAACCTTAGTCTGGTTGCTAAAATAGTAGCGACTAAACCCCAACCTTTAGACAATAATGCTCAAAATTTGCTTGCTGATGCCAAGGTAAACCTATACTATGTTGCCATACTTGATGGGAATGTGATCTATCAATTTACGGAAAACGGCGTTCAGCAAGTTGCCGATTTAACGAATTTATCGCCCTATAAAACCGCAATCTCAGTGTATGACACGGATGATAATATTTGGAATATGACCCAGAATTTTTCCTTAACAGGTATAGCGGAAAACTATTCTCAAATTAACATTTATGCAGGCTTTAAATACCCTGCAGGCCAGGTTCCTGGTAATCCAGCCTTAGAAGAAGTGATTTATTTTAATAGCAATCCCTTGACCATCGACTTAGTGTCTCCAGATAGCAGTCGGGCAAAAACCGTAGAAACCCATTATTATAGTTCAAGAAAAGATCGCATCTGGTATACCGAAACTTTGGTCGATAAAGTGCGCCATGGCAAATTAATCGCTTATAATTATCATGGCATTACTGCAGCGGGGTATACCAATGCACAAAATATTGCTTATGAAATTGACTATGACTACGGTTTGCCTATCAGTAAAAAAGTTTATTTTTCTGATCGATCATACGATTTATATACTTATGCCAATGGAGTTCCCATAAAAATGAATCGCTATGATAACCAGGATCGAATGATTTCCGATATCCCTTTAAATTATCAATATTCTGATATTACCTATGGCGGTGATTTAAAATCAATAACTACTGGTACAGCCCAAATTGAATATCTTGATAATAAGATGAGTGCTTATTATTATTATACGGATATTGATTACACCAAACCCTTAACCTTTTACCATTATCCAAGTGATGACCAGGTTGGCCCAACCATTGAAGTTGTAACTTTGGATTCCAATGGAAAAGCGATTGAATATGATGTGACCATCCCCGATAGTTATTATGCCAATAAAGAGATATTTCGCGATAAAGATTATATGGATGATGGTTCATTAAGGTCAGTATGTGATGCGGTTTATCTGCCTGCCCCTCTGGAAGATAAATCAGTATGTGTTAATAACCACACTGTGATATTTTATTCAGATATTTATGGTCTTATGAGTTATGATGAAATAATTGACACCCCATCTATTGATGCCTTAATTTTGGCTAATTTTAAACACCGCAATGTACACAATTATGACTATGATTATGAGTATGTAGATTTCTGGAAATATATACTGACCGTTGATAGTAACCATCAGGAACAGCTTAATGAGTTTCCGGATTATGTGCTAAATGATCCTAATTTTGTGGTACCTTTTTAATATTAGCAAAAAAACCAAGCATAAAATGTGCTTGGTTTTTTGGTCCATTTTATTGACAACGTCCAGGTCCATTTAATGGATGATTTACCGATGTGGCCAGATGGTCTGCCATAAATGTCTCACACTTGAAAGCAGGTTCATATTCCTCTAATTGTGCTTTGGTCATACTGGTACGGCCTATGGTTTGTATTTCGGGTAAATCTCTAGGATATTCACGACTATCATACCAATCATAATAACAAGTACTGCATGTCTCATTGCAGTTTTCACCACTACTATCACAGGAAAGACTACAATGACAAGGTCTAGAACGACGTTCATAGGTGTTTAAATAAACGGTCATTTGCGCATCATGGGCCTCTTTGGCAATTGTATAAGCCCTATCACGGGCGTCAATGACTTGAACTTCTTTTGTTTTTACTTCATCAAACATCGTTAGGCTATCATCGTATAAGGTATTGGCATTATTAACGCTATCCGTAACACTCCCCCAATGTTCTTCTTTTCCCGATATTTCAATATCGAACCGCTTAAGTTCTTCAGATAAACTAATAGTTCCTGTCCCTTTTTTTACATTGGTTAAATTGAGCTGGGTATTGGTTGATGCAATTGCATGGATCCCTGCTGAGCCTTTAATATAAATATCTTTGGTATAAAGGTTCGTAGGGTTAATACCATTGCTATAGCCCCCTTCAAAATTTTCGGCGGGTGGGCTGTTGGGATCATATTGGGTATTTAAAGTAATTATATTATCGGATTGATTTGCGATATATATATCAGCTTCAAACGTTAGATCCCCTGATTTAACAAACTCTACAAATCGCGTTTTAATCGTGATGTCATTATCGGCACTAAAGTTATAATCACCATTGATATTTTTAAAATCCATGGTTTTTGCATAAAGATTGAATGCCTTAGCATCTGGTACGTCGATTTTCCCATCGGTGTCAATATTTAGATTGCCACCGTCAATTCCTTTTGTTCCAATATTGACATTTCCCTTTTTTGATACAAAATCCATGCTATCTCCGGCTACCATTTCAATTGGCATTGAGTTAATAACAATATCTTTTGCCACATGCACTTGTAGATCATTTTGTGCAAATAATTCAATATTATTGGCACTTAATATCAGATTATCACTATGATAGTGTTGATTTTCTGTATAGAGAGAAGTTGCTAGTGCTGAATGAAAATTTAAATCTGGTGTATCAGTGGTAAAATTTGGTGATCTTAAGTCTAAGCGATTGGTTGCCTCTACAAAGTATCGATTATTGGCATTAAAGTTGGCCTCCTTGTTTTTAAAATAGTAACTGCCTTTGGCGGTTGAGTTGACCCAGTTATCGGCTTCCAGGGTAAGATCGGGAGAAGTATAAAAGGTATTGCCAATAATATCGACTTTTGTTTTCCCTAGGGATTCAATATGGTTAGTATTGGTCGCCTGGTAATAAATGGGGCCTGAAGTTGTATTGAATTGAAAGTTTTCGCCTTCAAATTTAATCTTATTGTCGGCTAAAAAATCAAGTGATGTGCGGGCTTTTAATCGAAAATTGGAAGTATTAGCTGCAATACTGTCTTGGGCCTGCATAAAATAATCGGTTTGCTCAAATAGGGCATTATTACCGGCTGCAATTTGCATGGCCTGGCCCTCAGCATAAAGGGATTTATCCGATGATATAGCCAAGTCCCCACCCATTGCATAGAGGCCAATAGAACTATTATTGGGTGCCGAAGTATAGTTAGGTCCACCAGAAATAAGAACCTGGTGGGTTGCATTCAGATAAAGCATATCGGCTTGCATGTCGAGTCCATTTTTACCATTGATATCAAAACGCCCTCCGTCTTGAATATCAAAAATTACAACATCGGTATTACTGGCTGTAAAATTAAGTGCATCAGCATCCCATATGCCATTTAAAGCATAGGCTTCAATACTGCTGTTGGTTTCGGATTGTGATATATCATCACCCGAATAATATTGAATCGCCCCATTTGCCTTTATTTGTGCCTGATTAGAACGGATATCCAATGCCTTAATTTGATTGTCTGTATTGGCAGTATATAAAGATGATTCATCATAAACTAAACCAATGCTTTTGGGATCGGCCATAACAATGCGACCCGATGACTTGGTTGTGAAATTGCCGTTGTTGGCATGAATAGATACTGATCCCGAATGGGATGCAATACCAATATCTTTTCCTGATTCCATATTGATGGCTTGTTGGTTAGATTTTATTTCTAAATTTTGGGTTTGTAAGCTTATATCTTTATCAGCCTGATATAAAATATCATCCCTTGCTTGCATATCTAGGGTTTGGGTTGATTCAAAAAGAATATCTTCAGAAATTGATAAAATATCTCCGTCCAGTGCTTGGAGACTGCTGTTTTCGCTTGAAGTATACTGATGAATATGATCTGATGTTGCCGTAATTGAACCATGCTCTGCACTAATTGTGATGTCCTGAACTTGGCTATTAAAAAAATTATGCCCTTCAGTATCGATAATGACTTCTCCCTGGGCATTAATAGAGACGCCATTGCTTTTGCTGCTTAATGCAAAGGCGTTATCTGAATCCAGTACAATATTTCCGGTGACCGATATGGGAGCATGACCTGCGCTTAGTCTTAAATTATCGCCCGCTGTTTGCAAGCGGGTATTATGAGCAGCTATATTAGTAAATATATTGCCTGAGTACAGTGAGACATGGCTTGGGTTGGGGCCGACACTATCAGCCTCTATAAAAAAGTTAGCATCAATATAAATATTGGATGAATTTGTGGCGATAGCTGAATGATTAGCGCCCAGTTCCAAATCTTGGTTTTCAATATTTCTGGCTCTATTCATACCGACGATTTCTTTGTCTTCATCATTGATAGGATTGTCAGTAGTATTTAATGCAAAGCGAATATCTTCTTGCATATTATTATAGCCATCCGTGTGCAACCAATCGTCATTATGCAAATGGTTATTGGATTCAATTTTAATTTGAGCACTGCCTGGTATAATGCTTATTGCGGCGTGGGATGAATCGGCTCCACCGGCAATGAGCTTTTGTGAAACGGAGCCAGGAACGGCATATCCCATGGCCGTTAATGCGGCCAATCCCGCCAAATCACTCCGTTTTCGTTGGGATAGGATAAGTTCAGGGAAAATAGTTTCGGCAATAATTCGCGGCTGTGAATAGTCATAGCCAGGAGGTAAGTTGGTGACATCCAATAGATTACCCGTGTTATCAAAAACTTTGAAATTGGTTATGCCCCCAATGCCAAAAGGCATACCACCCAATGTGGTCGTGCTAGGGAAATCACAGGGTAAAAAATTATGTGTGGCTGTATTAGTAGCTGCATTGGGACCACAGGTCGAATCTTTCTTTCTAAGATCATTAGTATGAATCGCACGAATAGCTGGATTACCCAAGTTATCGCCAACAACAATCTCTTGAGCATGTTCGGCAATATAAGCACGAACGGCATTATTATACATGGCAATTTCCTGCCCCAATGCTTTTGCCTTTGCTTGCTCATGTTCACGACGATTTTGCTGCATTTCATAAGCAATTAAAAACGATGTTGTCGCGATAATAAACACCATTTCCAATAATGAAAACCCCGATGATTTTTTCTTCATAATTTAAACCTCGATAATTTTAGTGTATTTATTAAATTCTTTAATAAATAACTTAATAACCAACTTAATCTTATTTTGCGCGATAATTATCAAATTCTTCCTTATTATCAGCAGCATCTCTAATATTTTGATAGCCAGCATCAATACCATCGTGAGCACTATTGATACCATCTTTTAATGCATTGGATTTTTTGAGTAAATACTTGGCTTCAGCATACATATTGGCAACACGTTTATAGGTATTTTCTACGGCATAATTGGCATCGATTCCTTCCTTAAGCAATAAATCCCCATCGGGTGTCGTTGGGTCGGCACTACCAAAGCCATCGCGGTCTATAAAATTGGTATAGCCTGTAATTTCAACGTTCTTGGCATTAATAATATTATGCTGCTGATTTGATCCAACATATATATTTCTAATTTGTTCACTCGTAAGCCCGAAAAACAACCTCGGTGATTTAAAATCGACTTTATTCCCATAATAGTGCATAAATTTGCCATCTAAGGTAATATTATTACCCTTTAAATTAAATGCATTGGAATCAAAATTCCATTGCTCTGCCTGATTAAGTAAAGGGCCTTGCTGGGAGAGGAGTATTTTATCGGCATTAACATCAACACCTTGCTCAGATTCAATTTTTATATAATTACCGCTTAAATTAACATCACCTTGTTGGGCTTGAATTTTTCCAGCACCGTCTGCATGATAACTGGTTCCGCTCCCGGTAGAGGTTAAATTAATTTCAGCTTCACTGATAAATTTGAAATCACCGTCGGCAGTATGAGCCGTCAATGAGTTGTAATATAAGCTAAAATCGTCATCAAGAGTAAATATAATATCGCCTGGTGCAGTGGCGGGTTTTGTTGGAGTGCCTGCATTATCAATGGTTAAAACTCGATCAGAACTAATATTTATATTGTTACTTGCCGAAAAATTAGACTTGCCATTAAATGGCTCAATCGTTATTGGCCCAGCAGAGTTCATTTTAGCAATAGGTGCTTTTATATTCAGTGTTGATGAACTTCCTGCACTATTTTTGTGATAAAGACCGCCCAAGCCTGAAGCCGAATAAAACCCGACGGAAAGCGCATCGATGGTTTCAAAATCCGCATTATATAAGAGGTCTGCCGTGTTGAAACCTTCATACTCATTGCTTGTGTTAATCCGGGTTTCTTGTGTAATATATTCTATACCCGTATCCGTATCAACATATTTACCTGCATAAATCCCAACAGGACCAACCATGTGGACCGAAGATTTACCAAAAATATCCAAATCATTAAGGGCATATAATGTAGTTTTTCCGGCTGTATGAAATCCCTCAGGACCTTGTGTATCACCGATAGGATTATAGGCATTAATATTAAAATCAATGGATGAGTTAATTGATTCAATATTAATGGTCCCATCAAAGCCGGAACCATCGTCTGAATTGATATTTAAGTTTTGAGCAGATATTTGCATCAGTCCATTATGCGCATTGTATTGATTTAAGCTAATCGATTCGCGGTGAATGTTGTTTCCAGATTCGTCAATATCATCTACTCCTACGATTGAAATGCCATAATCAACATATCCATTGTCAACCCAATATTTTGCTTGACCGTTACCACCAATATTGACGTTAGTATTGGCTTTTAAGTACACCAGCCCATTTTCAGACTCAATATCCAAAATACCGGATGCAAAATTATTAACTCCTACTCCAGTATGTAAACTAATATCCTGGGTAAATAAACCATCAATAATCTGGGCTTCAGTTGTTATATGGGCTGGTGCTTTTAAGTCAATATTTCCATGGGTTGATTCAAATTTTATTTCTTGGTTGGCGGACATATCAATGCTGTTAGTGGGATGCAAAATATAACTATTTGACTCGGTGATTAAATCATCAGAAGACTTAATATCAATCGTGTTTGCACTAATGGTGTAGCCCGTTTGGCCTATCGTATAAAGCTGTTTTTGCGCATTAACATTGAGTTGAGTAGTTGCATTAATATGGGCAGTATTTTGAGCTTCCATTGTTATACTATCCTCTTGGCCATTGATTGATTCTAGGTGGATATCACCCTGTGTTGATTGGGCATTAAAACCACCATTTAAGGCATTGAAGTGGATACCATTGGAGGCTAGAGAGTCAATATTGTCAGCTTCCAGTTTGGCAATTTTATCCGATTTAAATTCGATATTATTGTTATCGGAGTGAAAACTAATCCCTTGATCGGCATCATAAAATAATGCTGCATCAGCATTAAAATGGGTATTTAAATCACTATCAATATTAAGATTATTAAGAGCAGTATAAATCGTATCTGAATTGCTCTCAATTGTTGAGTTAGTATTTGATATAATATTTGTGTTTTGCTTTGAATACATTTCAATATCGGCATTATTACTTTTAAACAAAATATCATGGCCTGATTCAAAACTAATGGTATTTTGTGCACTAACGGTAAAGTTAGCATTGCCGATACCTGCACTATCGTTAACATCAATATCAATACCATCATAAGCCGCAACCTCAAAGTCAACATTTGAGATAATGTGAGAATTTAAGGACTTATCACCCAAGCTAATGTCTCTTCCAATATGATTTCCTCCTGCATCAATATATTTATCATAAATTCTAGAAACGCCTCGGATTTCCCGCATCGAAGGAGTCATTATTGGACCATGCTGGGTGGTTTGTCCATCTTCTAAAAAGGTAATGGCTGCCTCCATATTATTACCGCCATCAATTCGCAACCAAGGATCGTTAACCACTGAGCTAATTGCTACCATAGTAATGCTGCCATCGTTAGGATTGGAACGGATGTTTGAAAAAGTGGAGACGGCGGCACTGGTCCCGCCTATTGAATAACCTAATGCAGAGAGTGCGGCAAGACCCGCCAAATCGGTTCTTTGTCGTCCCCCTTTTTTTAGTGGTGCCAATTGGGTTATGGCACTTACCTCCTTTTCTCCTGGATTGGATTCAACCACTTCAAATCGGGTGCTATATTGAATGCCAAAGTTATTATTCGCGTCAAAGGAACAAGGCACAAAATGTGTTTTAGTGGAAAGACCTGGCTGTGAGCAAGAGCTATGTTTTAATTCATTAATCCCAATTGTAACATTGGGATCGACGTCATGAGCGGCTAAGACTTTGTTGATATCTTCGGCCAGATAGGCTCGAATACCATTATTATAGATGGCTAATTGTTGCCCTAAGTTAATTGCTGCTGTTTGTTCTAATTTAGCCGTATAGTATTTTGTTTCAAGTATGGCGACACTTGATAAGATACCCAATACCATTATTGTTTCTAATAAGGTAAAAGCCCTTATTTTTTGCTGATTTAATATATTCACAAGAGTTGTCCTTATATGATTTAATAGCTATGACTCATGGCATGACCGTGAATGACTTGAATGTCGGCATGAGTTTCTTCAATGACTTCAACGTTATCAGAAATTAAGGTATCGTATGTCTCTAAACACTCATATAAACCTTTAGTTAACTCACAAGTTGCATCATCTGCAAATCGTTTATAGGTGGTTAGGCGAGTATCGACTAAGGTACTGATTTTATTTAAGGCATCACCTACATTTTGCAGCTTACGATAGGCACCATCAGCATATGTATAACCGCCATATGGAGCGCTATTACTTAATGGTTCGCTGTCGTCTAAGATCATTGGTGCGGTATAATCAAGCTTATCTAAAGTTAATGTTCCGTCTTTGCCTTGTAAATCAACACTAAAAAAATGTGTCCCACTAGATTCAAAAGAAATGAATATTGGTGCGGTTAATGTCATTCCCGATTGGGCTGAAAACAATGAATAATCATTGGCTGATTTGTTGGCCTCAAACTCTAAACCCTGACGAGCATAAAATACGGATTCTCCAGCGGTAGTGGCATTATAGTCCCTAAACGTCAAGCCGATTCTCGGTGCATCAATATCAAAATCTTGATCGGCGTGAAATTCTACTTTGGTATTTGATGCCGTATCTATACCATTATAAAATTGAATTTGCTCTGTGGCATCAATATTGATTGTTCCGTTTGGGGCACTTAAGTCTAATGCATCGCTATAAACCAGATCAATATTTGCACCATTTTTACTGGCTAAAACCATGTCATTTTGTGCCGTAAATTTAATATCTCCATCTTTGGGCAAATTAATAACACCTTGCAGACCTGGATTTAAAATCAGCTCGTCCTGAACATAAAAAATTAAATCGTTTGTGCTGCGTATAGTGAGATCTTCAGGAGTGGTAAAAGTGGTGTTTGTTGGGCCAGTCATGGTTAACTCTGTCCCATAGATATTGAGTCTATCTCTTGAGGTAAAATTAATTTCTGTACTGGCTTCTATATCCATATTATCCAAATCATAATAGATATTGGCGACCTCAGAAACAATTTGATTCGTCTTAGAGCTGGTTGTTAATGTTAAGGCGTTGTTATGAATATCACCATCTGCCGTTTCATTAATATTGGCTGCTTTATTGTGTATTTTTTCACCTTCATAATAAAAATTAACGGATCGTAAATAAATGGACTCATCTGAGTGAAGCTTGCTGGTATTACCCGAAATTAAATTAGCACCCTGGTTTGCCGTTCCATACAACATAGCACTGCTGAGCAGATTAATGTCATTTCCCGCTTTTAATTGCGCACGTTGTGCGGCGACATAATCAAGTTTTTTTGATAGTGATATATTAACACTGCCTGCTGTTTTTTCGGTGGTTTTAGAGATGCTCTCAAAATCACTTGATGCGCTATAGCTTAGTTGGCCCCTTTCTGCTTTTTCAATAATATCATCGCTGGATGTAATGGTAACAGTACCCACTTCCCCTACCGATGCGGGTGATTGTCCTTCAATCCAGACTAATTGCCCTCGTGCCATGGTGTCGGCATTATAGGATTGATTAAAAACATAGTTACCTGAGGCTGAATAACGGTTGTTTGCCACCAGTTTGGAATTGGCATGGCCAGTTGTAATGATTCTATTCGTATCATTGGTTAAATTTCCAGACGTTGCAGAATAAACAATATCGGCATTATTAGAGGTTATTTTTTGGCCATTGCCTGAATTAAATTTTGTCTCTGTGATGGTATTAGAAATATGATTTCCTCCAACTTCTTCTAGATAGTCTTCACTAGCAATGAGTGACATATGCCCGTTAGATTCAAAAATAACATCACTATCCATAAGTCCACTATGGGTTTCGAAGTTTATGGATTGTGCGTTTATCATCATTTCATTAACCGAGCTTATGGCTATTTCTGCTTGCTCGTCTAAGGACTTAATAAAAATATCGCCCACTAAGGATTCTAACCCTATTTTATCTGTCCCTAAATCGGACACAGTCTGTATGGTCATACCATCCGCTCCTTGACTTTGAAATGATATTTGTCCTTTTGCTGTTACATCAATATTGGAGTTTGGCTCGCTAAGCCCTGAGTAAACACTGAAGGTTTGACCTGCATTGATACTAATATCCTGATGTGTAGTTTTAGCCATAAATTCGCCCCCCAAAGCATCACCATGGATTTCTGCATCGGCATTAATCACAATATCTTGATTTTGCGTGACAAGGTCGATTTTCCCCTCTCCGGTTACTTTACTGGTAAAATTTCCGTCCTCAGTAGTAATTGAAAAATTACCAGCACTACCTAATGTTGTATCTCCGCTATTTATTGTTACCTTACCCTTTGCTTCAATACGCGTATCATTGCCAGAATGGCTAGTAATATCTGCAAGCATTGAATTAACGTGGATCATTGCCTGTGCATCAACAGTATAATCACCAACACCATTAGCACCGGTGTCCATTATGATGCTGTTTGGTGCATTCACGTCCAAATTACTATCAACCAATACATGAGATAAAATATTGTATATGTTTTTATTTAAACCGTCGGGCTTGTACCCTAACTTCAACTCAGTTCCGTCGGTTTCTGATGAATTACGATTTAAAATTTGATTGACACCAACAATATCCCGCATAATTTTTTTATTGTTGGTATCAAATTGAATATCAGCGTGCATTGTGTTACCACCGTCAATTTCAAGCCAGGGAGCACTTATTTGAGCATCAAAAGCTTCCATTTGAATCACTTTTATACCTTCCGAATTGTCCACCATGGAAACACTGGTATTGACCTGTAACGAATTGCCTGAAATATTGAGTGATTGTCCTAGTGCCGTAATTGCCGCTAAGCCGGCTAAGTCTGGCCTGATTTTTCCCCCAATCATTAATACGTCCATGGTTGTTCGCGCACGTATTTCAGGTACATCTGTGGTGCCTTCTATTGATATGGTTGTAATATAGGTTAAATGACCAATGGTTGTTTTATTGCTTAAACCGCAAGGAACATAGTGATGATCTGTACTAAGGCCTCCGTTGCAATCAGTATGTTTTAAGGTTTTAATACCAATCGGTATCTCTGTACCAATGGGCTGCGCTGCCAAGTTTTTTATATTTTTTGCAATATAAGATCGGACACCATTATTATAAATGGCCAGTTCCTTACCTAATATTCGTGCTTTTTCTTGTTCTAAACGGCTTGAGTCTAATTGTATTTGCATCATAATAGAACTAGCCGCTATTGCCGCGACAATAATAGATTCTAATAATGTAAACCCTTTTTGTAATTTTAAATTTAAATGCTTCATAAAATTTATCCTAAATTAATCGTATTCATATTTTTTATATTACAATGCAGAATTCACGTTTTTTTCGAAAAAAATATTGCATTTGCATATAATTTAACTTATATTAAATAAGCCTTCACAAGTAAAATAGCTGAATTTAAGTTGAATCTTCTCAACCAGAAAAATAAAATAAGAAATTAACTGTGTTATATGGTATCCAGCAGATAACGGAACTTATAGTGCTATAGGGCATTGTTAATATAGTATAACTCTGACATGAATTGATGTAAATGGGTGCAATTACTCTTTCATCATAGTGAATTGTTGATGTTCTTATAAAGTAGGTTATTTGTTGCCGTTTTTGAGGCGGAAAAACTTATCGATATTAAGATACAAAATAATCTTATCGGCGTCACCCAAAACCAAATTGATTTTAATGCGAGCGATATAAATATTATATCACAAAATAATATTGAAACACACTCAGAAAATCTTAGTGTTCAAACCCAACACAACCTATCCTTATTATCCGACCAAGTCATGGCGTTTAGCAGCACTGGCGGTCAGGCATATTTAGATGGGCAACAAGGCATTCAACCTAGAAAACGCAGTTGACTTCGTAGCGAGGTTCACTTAAGTACTGAAGATTAAGGATTTTATGGGTTATTTTGGTTTTTCTTGTAGTCACCCTACTGGTGAATCCAAAATGTTCCAGAAAATCCTTAAGATTTAGTGCTTAAGGGGGCCGTAGTAGATGGCAACTGCTTTTTCTAGGTTCGAGCACAGAGCCAGTCGATTGATGTCTTATTGTCTGGTAATGCTGACTTTAATGCTCCTATTATTGAAAATTTAGCCTCTGGCGAACTTAATATTTATTCAAATGGTATCACCAATATAACCACTGGCAGTAATCTAAGGATTGGTGCCGATCAAGGTATTGCTAAACGTGGAACGATGACCATTAATCCCAATGAACAGCTCCATCTATATGGTCGAAATGGCTTTAAAAAATCCTCAGGGAGCATCCATACAGAAACGCGGACTATGAATTATTATTTAGCTAATTCAGGTGATCTCAATCTGTCAGCTTCCAATACCCTGCAGTTTACGACTCAAAACGGGACCTCTGACTTCTATTCCAATCAAGATTTATTGGTGCAAATGACGGATATTGGCGATTTTAATCATTCCACGGTGCAAGCACCAACCGGTTTATTAGAATTTTATGCCAATAATTCAGTAGAAATTGATTCTAATAAACATACCTTAATTCAGGCAAGCCAGGGACTCAATTATGGGATCCCCAGCAGTGATACCCAAATTTCTGCCGATACCAATATGGGTATTGATGCGGTTAGCTTTCATATTTTAGCCAATACTCCCGAGGTTCTGTTTGCCTCGCGTGGTGATATGCTTTTTGGGGCGAATTATATAAGTTTAAATAATAAGGTGGTTAACATTCATAGCTCCGAACATACCATGCTGGGATCGGATAACGGCATTTATATTCGCCCACGTACACAAAATGTCGATCTAGTCTCTCATGGCACTACCACGATTAGAGCACGCTTAGGGGAGTTAAATATTGACAATACTGGGACCCCTGATGGGGATCTTATTTATAATATTGCCAATGATATGATTTTGACCTATGACAATTTGGAGTATTCCGCTTTAACGGGGGAGCTAAAATTTCAAACCATCGACCAGCTGGAAATGACCGTTCCTGAAGATGGTTTTATTATGGAAACCGCACCGGGAGGATATATCAATTTTCTGTCTAAAAATAGCATTGATTTTGAAGGCAATCATATTAATTTAGACGCGCAAGAAAATAATTATGAAGTGAATGATACGGTATTATTTCGAGGAAATACCACCGATGGTAGTGTGTTATTTAAAAATGTGTCTCCTCAGAGTGAATTTTCAATCACGGCCAGCCAAAATATTCATATCAACGCCCAATATCAAGGATATGATTCGGATAATATAACCATGCAAGCAGACAATATTACCTTCCAAACCACGGGTGCCAGTATTGGTACTAAAAACTCCATTATTGGTACGCATAACCAAAAAAACGAATACTATGGACAAGTCCAAATTGTCGATACGCCTTCAGTACAATTTTATGATAATGATGGGAATAACCGTGATCAAGGGGAAGACGGAAACCTATTAATAAATGGCAAAGATATTAGTGCAAAAACCTACAATATTTATGCGGGGGTTGAGAATATGCTGATCGAGGCAATGCATTCTAATGAAGTGTCTAATATTGGTCTGGTTAATACACAAAATGCCCTAACTTCCGGTGATGCCGCTAGTTTTAATAGAGACGCCTATGAGAAAGCCGCAAAAGCCTTTAAGGATGCAGAAGCAGAGTACAATAATTATTAGTATTAAATTAGAGAAGAAAAAAAATGGTTAATTCAGCGATTTTAAAAAAGCAAACCGGATATTCTTTATTACAAGTAATGCTTGTTGCAGGCAGTATTGCGGTTGCGATGACGTATAGCATTCATCACCATCGTCAAGAAAATGAGCAAGCCCGAGCCAAAGGTTTGGGATTAGAAATTGCCCAATATAATAATGCCGTTCGTGCTTATATTGGTGAAAATGCGCAACAAATTGTACAGGGCGTAAAATCAGAAATTAGCATGGATGACCTAAAAAAACTCGGCTGTGGTTCGGGTAGGGCCATATACAATTACCTTCCTTGTGATTTTCCCGAAGCGACTACCTTTGGCCAATTAGAATTTGGTCAAAATGGCAAAACAACCTTTAGCGTCATACCCAGCGATGGTTTGCGTCCTAAAATTATTGCAGCGACTAAATTTGATGATTTAACCATTGCTAATAAAATCCGACCTGATTTAGCCGGTCTGGCTTCGATGGCGGCAATGGGTTATGCCTTACCGAATAAAACAGCCCAAAAATTGATCGCCGGTGGGGTTAAATCATCCCATGCCGATATTAATGTCCAAGCCGGTACGGCGCAAATACAAATCACCTCCAGTAATCACCTCAATAGCGATCAATGGTTAATGACCGATGGTTATAATGATATGAATGCGGATATTCATTTTGACACCACGTATGATGAAAGCGAACGTGAAATTATCGGCATGAGCCGAGCCAAAAACTTAGATGATTCCTCGCTTTACCTCGGCGATCAAAGCATCTCCTCCAATGTATGGGTCGAGAGTAATTTAAAGGTGAGTGCCGATAGTACTCCCACTATGGCAAACCCAGGGCAAATTATTTTGGCTTCGCAGGGCATTATGGATCATATTAGTGGCCAAGCCATGTCCTATACCACCAATATGGGAAATATTGATATTAAGGCCGATGATGCGTTTAGCAATTCCTCACAAAATATTGCCATCACCACTGAAACAGGAGACTTAATCGCGACGGCAAAGCATAATATTTTATTCGGCAGCAGCACTATGGGCAATGTCAGCTTGACCAGCAATACGAATAATATCTTATTAGAATCCAAATCCGATTCGATTGATTTATTCGCTCAGGGCAGTCATAACAGCCTAAATGCCGGGAATGATTTTCTGCTTAAAACAGGTGTGGATTTTTCAGCTCAGGCAGACCAAAACATTCAATATTCGGCGGCTCAAAGCCTCAATATCACCGCGGATACGGCAGCAGTGACGGCAAAAAACATGCTCTCTATCATAAGTACTGACCTATTGCTAACGGTGGCCCAACAATTATTGATGCAAGCAGGTAACAATATCTTATGGAATGCGGAGCATCAAATAGCGGCGATGGCAAGTCAGGCCATTAATATTCATTCTGCCCGAAATATCCTATTAAAAGACACATTGGATATTGATAATATTAATTTACAGGCGGATACGGGCCGTTTAGAAGCGGGCAATGCCATGCAATATACGGTAAATAATGACATTATTATCGAATCACAACAGGGAAATATCCATTTAGAGGCCGGCAACCGCCTACACCTAAGAGCAACTAACTTTGATGCGGATTTAAACCATGGCATTAGCACCGATGTGAACGCAGGTAACCTGAGCTTGTATGGGGATAACGGCGTTAATTTAACGGCCCAGGGGGATAATGAAATATATGCCAACCAAGTCTTAATCTCTGCGGGTATGGGTCATGCTGGAAATAACTACGAAACTGATTTAAATCTGGTGTCCAATGCTAAAATCGAAACGACTTCGGATGATTATTATACCGCGCAAGCCCAATCATTGGATATGCGTGCTAGAGATATGGTCTTTGAGCAAGAAACCTCCTTACAAGTGACCACCGATAAGGATCTCAGTATCCAATCCGAACAATTGGATTTTTATTCGGCTAAAGACCTGGCTATTAAGGCGGGAAATAATGCTGGAACCCAGGGAGAGGCGGTTCGATTTTATGCCGATCGAGTACCGATGAATGCCTATGGTGTCAATGAATCCATTACCCATTCAAAGCAAAATTTTTATATGCAAAGCTATGCCCTAACCGAAGTCAAAGCGGAAAACCGCTTTGAGGTGACGGCCAATACTATTTCTGGAATCTATACCCAGGGGGAAATTCTCCTTAATTCCCCTCAAATTAGCCTTGAATCCCGTGAATTGGGATTAACGGGCAATGATAGACTTGAAATTTTGAATGATGAAATTAACCTGGATACCCAATATTTATCCCTTGATGCCGAAAATAACATTCACTTATTGGCACAAAATCAAATTTATAATGTCACGGATTTCCATATTAAAAGTGCAAATATCCATTTTGAGGCGGCCAATGATATTATTGTAAATGTGGATCAGCCTATTCTTTTAAATAATGTCGGTATTGCTTTTTTTTCGGAGGAGTATTTTAATTTTGAAAGTGAGAACGCTGGAGCCACTGTGGAGGTTATAGCGAATGGGGATAGTGATATTACGATTAATGCGACTGCGTCTACCTTTGGTAATTATTTTAAAGAAAATGTGATTGATGATATTGATTTCATTGGAAATACAGATGAATATTTAACTGACAACATTTTATTAGAAGCACATACCATGACTTTTGAATCAGATGATATTGATATAAATACCAATAACCTAAACGCAGACGCAGCCTTTACCACCTTTACTGATAGTCATGAAATGACGATTACGGCCACAGAGGATATTGAAGTCAATGCGGATTTATCCTTTAATATTAATGGTGATGGACAGCAGTTAAGGGTTGAAGCAAAGAATCTCTATGCAGCCAGTGATAATGGCGTATTTATCCATATGATGGAGGGGAATTTAAATGACATGGGAGTGGATGATTGTACTTATGATAATAATTTGTGTGCTGGGGGGCTGGCCGCCG
>Ga0209692_10000279_pt1 | contig 152010 bp, 120 predicted proteins | sample tdDd472_FD_187129 | JGI IMG/M metagenome (GOLD analysis project Ga0209692, IMG submission 187129) | Marine sediment microbial communities from the Atlantic coast under amendment with organic carbon and nitrate - tdDd47.2 (SPAdes)... | ecosystem: Environmental > Aquatic > Marine > Coastal >... | reverse complement strand
GCCGGGGTCAAGGTGGCTCGCGCCGTATACTACGGGCGACACTTTCCGGACACCGACCGGATGGAGAGGAATGCAGCAGGAACCGCACCGAAGCCGGGAACGCAAAAAGGCCTCCCCGCGCGGCGGCGGAGAGGCCTTCGTGATACCGGAAGCCCGGGTCTACATGGGCGAGAACCCCTGGTCCGCCCAGTAGGCGTCCTGGTAGATCTTCTCCAGCTCCAGGAGCTGCTCCAGATGACCGTCTTCCCACTCCACCAGCCAGGTGAAGAGCTGCTTGAGATCCGGGTCGTCGGTCTTGGCCGCGTGTTCCTTGTAGTAGGCAATGGCCTTGTTCTCGAGGTCGCAGCCGATACTGATGACCGCCATCTCGAACTGACCGCGCTTGAGGGACTTCTTGAAGCCGTCGCTGATGACGTCCTGGGACCCGTGATCCACCTCGGCCGGATGCACGTCGTCCAGGTTGATGCGGCCCTCTTCCATCAGGCTCTTGTACTGGGTCTTGAGGATGCGGACGTGGTCGTCCTCGTCCTGCGCCAGCATCTTGAACATGGCCTTGGCGGCAACGTCCTCGGTCTGTTCGGCGGCGTGGTGATACAGTTGCTGGCCTTTGATCTCCACCATGATGGCGTCCTTGATGGCCTTGATCATCGCGTCTTTCTTCGGGTCAGTCATCGGGTTCCTCCGTCGCTAGAAGTCCACAACATTCACTTTGAAGTAACGTTTCGGATTGCGGCGCATGGCGTCCACAAGCCGCTTGACCGAGGCCATGGTCGAATCGGCCCGGTCGTACAGAAGGGGATCGTTCAGCAGCTTGCCGGCGCTGCCCTCTCCCTCGTCGATTTTGATCAGAATGCGGTCCAGCCGCTCGGCGGCGGTATTCAGCGTGGTGATCATGCTGTCGGCCTGGCTGAAGGCGTTCGCCGCATTGTCGATGACGCCCTCCATCTTTTCCGACTCCACCATGGCCCGCAGGCCCTCGGTGGCCACCACCAGGTTTTCCAGGGCCTGCTCGAAGTCGGCCCGGTCCTCGTCGATGAAGTCCTCAAGCTTGTTAAAGGTGATGTTCGCGCTGGCCAGAGTCTCCACCACCTTGCCCTGGGTCTTGATCTCGTCCACCAGGCCGGTCACCTCCGTGGTCAGGATCAGCATCTGCTCCAGGGCGGCCCCGGCAGCGTCTGTCATGGCCGCGATGGTGCCCGCGGTGCGGCCCTGGAAGATGTGGCCCTCGGCCACCGTAGTCCCAAGGCCGGGATCGATCTCGATGACCACCTCGCCCACGATGCCCTTCTCACCAAGGGTGACCACGGCCTCGTCGGTCAGCACCACCGTTTCGTCCAGGGAAATCTCCACCCGCACGGCCTCCGCCAACATGGTCATACCGATCACCTCGCCCATGCGGATGCCGCGCACCTGGACCTTGTCCCCGGAACGCAAGCCCTCCACCACGCCGAAGTCCACCTGGTAGAGCTTTTCACCCCGGGACAGGTCCACATTCTTGAACCACAGCATGCCGGCCACCAGAATGGCGATAGCCGTCAGTGTGAGCGCGCCCACCAGAAGTTCGTTGTATCTGCGCCGCATGACATCCTTCGGCGGGGCTTGCCGCCTGCCGGAAACCTAGAAGGCCCCCAGTGGCCCCCGGGAATTGCCTTCGATGAACTGTCGCACCATGGGATGGTCCGTAGTGCGTATCTCCTCAACCGTCCCCACGTAAACGATTTTCCCCCGACTCAGCATGGCAATGCGGTCGGCGATCTTGAACGCGCTGGGCATGTCGTGGGTCACGACTATACTGGTAACTCCCAGCTCCTTCTGCAACTTGATTATCAGGTCGTTGATGGCGTCGCTGGTAATCGGGTCCAGGCCGGTCGTCGGCTCATCGTAGAGAATGTACTCCGGTTTCATGACGATGGCCCGTGCCAGCCCGGCCCGTTTCTTCATGCCGCCGCTCAGTTCGCTGGGCAGCTTGTCCTCGGCATTCTCCAGACCCACCAGCCGCAGACACTCGCTGGCCCGTTCCATGACCCGGGCCTCGCTCCAGTCGGAGTGCTCCTTCAGCATGAGCCCCACGTTTTCACCGATGGTCATGGAGTCGAACAGGGCCGCCCCCTGGAAGAGAAAGCCGAACTTCTTGCGCAGCTCCATCAGGGGCGCCTGGTCCAGGCCGTTGATCTCCTGCCCCTCGATCCAGACGTGCCCTTCGTCCGGATCCAGCAACCGCACCATGTGCTTCAGCAGGACGGACTTGCCCTCTCCGCTGCGCCCGATGATAACCAGGGTTTCCCCTTTGTTCACCACCAGATCACACTTTTCCAGCACGGTTTTGGGCCCGTAGGCCTTGGACACACCCTCAACCACGATCCCGGCGAAGGTCGACGGATCGGCGACCTTCATGTCCGGCAGGGGATGGGTTTCGTGTGTCTGGTCCATGCCGCCCTACTTCTTGAAAAGGATCTGAAAAAGGAGAATGGCCAGCAGGTAATCGGCCACCAGCACGCTCAGGGCGCTGCCCACCACCGCGGTCATGACGGCCTTGCCCACGCCCTCGGCCCCGCCTTCGGTGTTGAAGCCGTTGTAGATCCCGCTCATGCCGATGATGCCGCCGAACACGAAGGCCTTGGCCAGCCCGCCCAGCAGATCGCTGTGCTTGTAGAACATCTGCAGGCCCTCGATAAACACGCCGCTGCTCACACCCAGAGTCATCACCGAAACCACGTAGGCGCTGAAGATGGCCACCCCGTTGCAGAAAATCGTGAGGATGGGAATCATGACCACCGCAGCCAGAAACCGGGGCAGGGCCAGGTAGCGCACCGGGTCGATGGCCATGATGCACATGGCGTCGAGCTGCTCGGTCACCTTCATGGTGCCCAGTTCGGCGGCGTAGTTGGCGCACAGCCGGCTGCCCACCACCAGGGCCATGAGCACCGGACCCAACTCGATGAAGACGGTTTTGGAAATCATGACGCCCAGGAATTTCAGAGGCACCATGGACTGCATCTGGTATACGGCCTGCACCGCGGTCACCGCGCCCACGAAAATGGACGTCAGCAGGACCAGGGGCAGGGACCCCACCAGCACCACGTGCATCTGATTGAAAATTTCCCGGCGCATGTGCCAGGACTGGGGCAGCTGGAAGATGATGGCCCGCATCAGCAACGCGCCCCGCCCCGCGCTCAGGGTGGACTGGATGACGAAACGTCCGATGCTTTCGGTGAGGGCTTTCATGATGGCCGAATATAAGCTCCCGACAGGGCCAAGTCTACATCAGCGGGCGGCCAGGTGGCCCAGGATCCCCCGCAGGGTCTGGCGCGTAAAGTCCTGCTCCCGCTGTCGGATATCCACCGGCAGGCGGTCCCGCCGGGCGAAATGGGGGTCGGCTGCGGCCAGGACGTCGGCCAGAGCCTCGAAATGGCCGGCACCGTGGTCGGCCGCCAGCAGGGCCTCGGGGCCGCCTTGGCGGCCGCAGAACAGGTCGGCCAGGGAAACCCACAGGGCCACCTGATCCCGGGCCGCAGTCAGAACCCCCACCGGGTCGGCGGTGTGCTGGCCATGGTGGGCGAAACAAAGCCGTTCCACCTGGTCGCCCAGCGCCAGCAAGGCCCCCACCGACCGTTGGTAGACTTCGGGCAGAAAGCGGGGGGGCGTGGCCGGCCGAAGGTAATAATCCAGGGTCTCAGGGCCCTGCCCCAGGGTGCTGAACGTTCCGGCCGCTTCGCCCAGGTAGAGATTCCCGTCATGCAGGAAACTCTGGTGATGGGCCGCGTGCCCGGGCGTATCAATGACGGTGAGGCCGTGCGCCGCCTGGATCTCGTCCGACGCCAGGGCCGATTCGGCCACCGGTGCGGGCTGTCCATAAACCTCAGCCTTCCGCCCCAGCACCTTCAGACTGCCCGCCCACAGACGGGACGGGTCCGCCAGATGGGGCCGTCCCCGCGGATGGCACACCACCTTGGCCTCGGGCCAACGGGCCAGCACCCGGGCCGTGCAGCCGGCATGATCGAGATGGACGTGGGTCAGCAGGATGAGATCCAGACGGGTCACGCCCAGGTCGTCCAGGGCGGCCAGCAGGGCGTCGGCGGTGCCGGCGGGCCCCGGGTCGACCACGAAGGTCAGCTCCGGGGTGCGCCACACCCAGCAACTGATGAACCGCCGCTGTCCGGGCAGGGGCTGGTCCAGGTCGATCAGATGCAGTCGGTCGTCCATGGACTCAGCGCGCCAGATCGTTGAAGCGCGTGTACTCCTTGTGGAAGTGCAGATCCAGTTGGCCGATGGGACCGTTCCGCTGCTTCCCGATAATCAGGGTGGCCATGTTGCGCAGGGTCTCGTCCTCGGGCTTGTACACTTCCTCGCGGAAGATGAACATGACCACGTCGGCGTCCTGCTCGATGGCGCCGGATTCACGCAGATCGCTCAGCATGGGTTTGTGGTCGCCACGGGCCTCGACGCCGCGGGACAGCTGGCTCAGAGCCAGCACCGGAATGTTCAGATCCTTGGCCATGCCCTTGAGATTTCGGCTGATCACCGAGATTTCCTGCTGACGGTTCTCCACCCGGCCCGAGCCCGTCATGAGCTGGAGATAATCGATGACGATCATGCCCAACCCGTGCTGCTGCTGAAGGCGTCGGGCCTTGGCCTTCATCTCCAGCACGGTGATGCCGCTGGTGTCGTCGATATAGATGGGCGCGCGGGACAGGGTTTCGCACGCGCCGGTCAGCCGGGTCCAGTCCTCGGCCCGCAGCTTGCCCCGCCGCAGGTCGTGCAGGTTGAAGGACGAACTGGAGCCGAGCATACGCATGACCAGCTGTTCCTTGGCCATTTCCAGACTGAAGATGCCCACGCCCACGTTCTGGGTGGTGGCCACGTTGTAGGCCAGGTTCAGGGCGAAACTGGTTTTGCCCATGGACGGCCGGGCCGCCAGGATGAGGAGGTCGGCGGGCTGGAGTCCGCCCGTCTTCTTGTCCAGTTCGGCGAAGCCGGTGCGCAGCCCGGTGACATCATCGCCGCTCTGAAAAGCTTCCTCGATGGACTTGAAGGTGTCCGGCACGATGCTGTCGACGGAGGCGAAGCCGCCTTTGCGCGAGTCCTGGCTGATTTCGTAAATGCGGCCCTGCGCCCGGTCCAGGATGTCGGCCGCCTGGTCGCCACCCTCGAAGGCCTCGCTGGCGATGGTGGACGACACGCTGATCAGGTTCCGCAGCACCGCCTTCTCGCGCACGATGTTGGCGTGGTAGGTCACGTTGGCGGCGGTGCCCATCATGCCCGACAGGTCCACCAGGAAGTCCATGCCGCCCACCGCCTCCAACAGATCCCGGCCCTCCAGGGCCTTCTGGCGCTCACGCCCCAGGAAGGTCTCGTTGGCTTTGCCCAAAGCGTCCGACACGGTGATGGGGTCGATGGCCTGGTCCGTCTCGTAGAGCTGACACATGGCCTGGTAGATCAGCTGGTGCTCCAAGCGGTAGAAATCGGCGAATTCGATGCGCTCGCGGGCCAGCCCCACCGCCTCCTTGTCGAGCATGGCGGCGCCGAGGATGGCCTGTTCGGCCTCCTCGCTGAAAGGCGGCTGCCGGTCGGCAGGAAGGCGATCGTAACCATAAGCGGACTTGCGGGGGCGCCCGGAGCCGGGGCCGTCGGGTTGGGAGCTGGCTTCCAAGGAGGATCAACTTTCGCACGAGACATGGGTTGGAATGGGGGCCAGAGCGGCCCGAACCCACAAGATACCACGCGCGGACGCCGGTCCCCAGCCCCGGGCTGCCGCCGTCGGCACAATCCTGTGGATAACCGGTGGACAATCCGGGGGCAGGCGGGGGGTCCCCTGTGCAAAATCCGTTTACAACTCCCGGTCCTGTGTGGAAACCTGCGCGTATCAGGACGCTGTCCTCCCAGAGACCGCGCCAAAACCCGCCCCGGCAACGGCGAGTTATCCCCAACCCGGTGGATAACCCGGCCCGGCCGGAGCCCACGCGATTGGACGCCATGACCCGCGAACAGGATTTCAGCGCGGCCCTGCAGCACCTGCTGGACGCCGCCCACCCGCCGTCACCGGACGCCGGGCCGGGCCAGATTCCCTGGCACGATCCCGACTTCAGCCGGCGCATGCTCAAGGTCCACCTGGACCCGGAAACCGACATGGCCAGCCGCCGGCCCGACCTCATCCAACACCACCTGGACTGGCTCACGTCCCAGCCCGGCCTGGACCAACCCGGGGCGCGTATCCTGGATGTGGGCTGCGGCCCCGGCCTCTACAACCACGAACTGGCACGGCGCGGCTACCGGTCGGTGGGCTTCGACTTCGCCCCCGCTCCGCTGGCCTGGGCCCGGGACACGGCCGCCGCCGAGGGCCTGGACTGCACCTTCCTGGATGCCGACCTCACCGACCTGCCCCCTGATTTCCCCGCCCAGGTGGGCCCCCTGGACGCCATCACGTTCTGGTTCGGGGAATTCAACACCTTCGACCGGGACCAGGCCGCCGCCTTCCTGCCCCGTTTGGCCGCCTGCCTCAAACCGGGCGGACTCTTCGTGCTGGAATACCAGCCCTGGGACATCTTCGTTCAGGAAGCCAGTACCCAGTGGAAGATGGTCCCCGCCTCCGTCTTCGCGGACACTCCCCACCTGTGGCTTCAGGAATACGGGTGGGACGAGGCCCTGGCCGTGGAAACGCATGTCCACTGGATACTGGACCAGAAATCAGGTACCCTGCAGCGATACGTTCAGCGGCACCATGCCTTTACCGATGAGGAACTCGTGTCCCTCTTGTCAGCCGCCGGCCTGGTCGAGCCCATGATCTTTCCACCGATCACCGGCCAGACCGACGAATTCGAATTTCCGGTGGTGGTCACCCGCCGCCCCCAAATCTGAGGTATTTAACGCCCATGTCCACGGGTCCCGGCCACCATGCGTAATCCGAAACGCCTGATTCCCTTCCTGCTGGGACTCGGACTCATGGTGGGCCTGTATCTCATGCCCGCCCTGCCGGACACCTTCGACCCCGACGGCCAGGCCGTGGTCCTGACCCACGAGGGCAAAGCCGCCCTCGGCCTGTTCCTGCTCGCCGGCATCTGGTGGGTGTTCGAAGTGATCCCCATGGGCGCCACCGCCCTGACCATCGGCGTGGTGCAGTCGCTGTGGCTGATCCGCGACACCCGCACCGCCCTGACCGACTTCATGGACCCGTCGGTGTGGTTCATCTACGGCTCGCTGCTCATCGGGGCGGCCTTCGTCAAAACCGGCCTGACCCGGCGCCTGGCCTACCTCATGCTCACGCGGCTTTCCGAGCGCACCTCGATCATCTATCTGGGCGCCTTCACCCTCACCGCTTCACTGACCCTCTTCATGGCCCACACCGCCGTGGCCGCGGCCGTGTTCCCGCTGCTGCTGGTCATTCACCACCTCTACGAACCCACAGGACGGCCCACCCGCTTCGGCAAGGGGCTGTTCATCGGCATGGCCTGGACCGCCGGCGCAGGCAGTATCATCACTCTGCTGGGCGCGGCGCGGGGTGCGGTGGCCATGGGGTTCTTCCGGGAGCTCACCGGACAGGAAATCACCTTCTTCGAGCTGAGCCGGTTCATGCTCCCGCTGGGGGTGGTGATGCTGGTGATCCTGTGGGGTTACGTGTGCCTGGTGTTCCGTCCAGAGCGCGACACGGTCCCCGGCCTGCGGGCCAAGGCCGGCAACCTGCTGGCCGACCTGGGTCCCGTCAGCCGCCAGGAAATCACCACGGTGGTGATCGTGCTCGGTCTGGTGGCCGTCCTCAGCCTGCGGAGCTTCGTCCCCGCCCTGGAGCCCTTCCACAAGAGCGCCATCATCCTGGGGGCCACGCTCCTGTTCTTCGTGCTGGGCATCCTGAACATCAAGGATCTGGAGAACGTGCCCTGGAACATCGTGCTGCTGTTCGGCGGCGCCATGAGCATCGGCTTCTGCCTGTGGCAGACCGGGGCGGCCAAGTGGATGGCCATCGGTTGGCTGAACCAGCTGCATGGCGCGCACTGGCTCGTGTTCGTCATGGGCGTGGCCTTCCTGGTGCTCATCATGACCAACTTCATTCTCAACGTGGCCGCCATCGCCATCACCCTGCCGGTGGCCCTGGTCATGGCGCCCTACATCGGCGTGGAACCCGAGGTCGTCATGTTCGCCGCCCTGGCCGCCGCCGGCATGCCCTTCATGCTCCTGGTGGGGGCCGCACCCAACGCCATCGCCTACGAATCCCACATGTTCCGTGCCCGGGAATTCTTCCTGTGGGGCATCCCGGCCAGCGCCCTGCTGCTCGTGGTCCTGACCCTCTTCGTGTGGAAGATCTGGCCCTGGATGGGCATGCCGATTCTGCTTTAGTCTTCCGGGAAATTTTTCAGGGGATACGGGGACCGGGTCAGACTTTGCCGGCCCGGGTGGTTTCGACCAGGCGGCAGGCCAGTTCCGCGGGCCCGGGAACTTCCATCAGGCGCTCGACATCGTCGCCGAAAGCGCCGTCTTCCCCCAGCACCAGGACGCGGCACCGGCTGGCGGCCGCCCGATGGACGAGGATTTCGCAGTCGATGGGATCGGACACGGCCGCGGCGTCATCCGCGATGACCAACAGGGCCAGGGTCGGTTCGACCAGGGCGTGAACGGCCTCAGGCAGGGTGGCGACTTGTTCAACTTGAAAAACTCCGCTAAGCCCGGCGGCCAGATCCCCGGCCAGAGCGCCCTTGCGGCCGTAGATAACGACGCGTCCCGGGCCCGGAATCGATGTGTCAAAGGAAACCATTCAGTAAAAACTTTCAGTCGCCACGGGCCTTTCAGCCCAACCTGCCCAATTTCAGGTGGAAGCCGGTTCTGATTCCGTCTGACTCTCGCCCAGCGCCATCCGGTACCATTCCCGGCTTCCACACAAAAACCCCCCACCGTCATTGTCACATCCCTATATAGGCAAGAGGCGGGCCGGATCCGGACCCGCGATCGAAAAATTTTTAACGTGTTTAATATGAGTTAGTTAAATTACAAACCAAGGTGCGGGCGATGGGGAGGGAAGTCCGGGAATTGAAACACCCCGGTTGCACCTTCGCGCACGCCATTCCGCAACCCGTTGAATGACTTGGTGTTGCTGGGGAACAAAGTTGTGGCAGGGTCAGTTTTTGAAATCCTCGGGGTCCAAACCCAGTTCCCGCAACAGGCGCTGGAAGCTTTGACGGGGCATTCCGGACCGTTCCGCCGCCTCGCTCACGTTACCGCCGGTGTCCTGCAACCGGGCCGCAACAAACTTCGTCTGCCACGCCCGGGTCACCCGCTCCTTGGCCTCGTTGTAGGTTTCGTTGCTCTGGGCGGCACCCGTATCGCCGGCGAACATGTGCCCGGCCCCGATGATTTGACCCTGACAGCGAATGACCGCCCGCTCCACCTCGTTGCTCAACTGGCGCACGTTGCCCGGCCACGGATGTTCGAGCAGCCATTTCTCCACCACCGGGGAGAACCCGTGGATGTCCCGTCGGAAACGACTCGCCGCGGCCGTGAGAAAGGTCCGGGCCAGGGGCAGGATGTCCCCGGGCCGCTCCTTCAGGGGCGACAGATGGATGCGATAGATGTTGAGTCGGTAAAAGAGTTCGGGACGGAATTCGCCCCGGGTCATGGCCTGTTCCAGATCCTTGCTGGTGGCGGCCATGATCCGCGTCTGGACCTCGAGGTCCGAATTCTCGCCCAGGCGCTGGAAGACGTGCTCGCCCAGGACCCGCAGGAGTTTCACCTGGAAGGCCTGGGGACCGTCCCCGATCTCATCCAGGAACAGGGACCCGCCGGCCGCCAGTTCCACTTTGCCGATGCGCAGGCTATCCGCCCCGGTGAAGGCACCCTTGGCGTGGCCGAAGATTTCCGATTCGATCATGGTTTCGGGCACCGCGCCGCAGTTGACGCCCACGAAGGGCCCCTTGGCGAAGGGACTCTGCTCATGGATCCGTCGCGCAACCATTTCCTTGCCCGTGCCGGATTCTCCCGTGATGAGGACGGTGGCATCGGTCGCGGCCACGAGCTCCACCTGCTGCAGCAGCTTGTAGGTCTGGTCGTCCCCCGCCACGAAGGCCCCCGTCAGGCGGCCCACTTCGTCCCGGTGCGCCCTTATCGCGCGGTCGGTCAGGCGGGTGCGCAGGGCCTTGTCCATGAGGTTGAGCAGTTGGGGCAGATCCGCCGGTTTGGCGGCGTAGTGGAAAGCGCCCATCTTGATGGCCTGCACCACCACCTCCAGATCCTGGCTGCCCGAAAGCATGATCACCGGCGGCGGATCGTCGAGAGTGCGGATTTTTTCCAGGACTTCCAGGCCCGTCATCCGGCCGGCGCCGAAATCCACGTCCAGCAGCACCACGTCCGGCGCCACTTCCTCCAGCCGGGCCAGCGCCGACGGCCCATCGGCAGCCACCTGCACGTTGAAACGGCCCTGCAGGATGAGGGACAGGTCGTCACAGATAGTCGGATCGTCGTCGATGAGAAAAATCCGGGCTCCGGGCATTTTACTCCCCCTCCGCCAACAGCGCGTCGTACAGGGCGCGCAGTTTCTGCACGTCGTTCCAGGTGTCACGTTTCCAGTTGGGATTGCGCAGCAGGGCGGCGGGATGATAGGTGGCCATGACAGGCACCCCCGCATAGAAGTTCACCGACTTGCGCAGACTGCCCAGAGATGCGTCGGTTTTCAACAGGGTCTGGGCGGCCACGCGACCGAGACAGCAGATCACCCGCGGCCGGATGATTTCCAACTGCTGATTGAGCCACCCCTCGCAGGCGGCCACTTCGACCGGCAGGGGATCCCGATTGTTGGGCGGACGGCACTTCAGGATATTGGCGATGAAGACGTCCTCACGTGCAAAGCCGATGGCCCCGAGAATCTTGGTCAGCAGTTGACCGCTGGCCCCCACGAAGGGTTCCCCCTGGAGGTCCTCGTCCCGCCCCGGCGCCTCGCCGATGAACATCAGGTCGGCGGCGGGATGCCCCGCGCCGAAGACCGTGCTGTTGCGCCCCTCGGCCAGGTCGCAAGCCGTGCAGGGCAAAACTTTTTCCCGTAAAACCGAAAGGGTCGCCACCGGGTCGGTGGCCGGGGCTGAGAAAGGGGCGGCTGGCTGACGGTGGATCAGGTCCAGCGTCTCGGTCACGAACGTGCGGCATTCCGCCGCAAAGGCGGGATCCGGATCGGCCGCGGGACCGGGGCGCGGCGTGGCCACGGCGGGTGGGGCCTCCACCGGCACCGACACGGGATCGGCGGTGGCGGGTTCAGCCGGCGCGGCTTCAACGGGCACCGGACCCTCGTCCAGATACCATTGGTCCCCACCGGGGTTGTTCTGATTGAGCCAGGTGAGGAAATCCTGCAGGACTTCATCCCGGGGCGCGGGGCCGTTTCCCATGTTTCGGTCCGATCGGAAGGCGAATAAAAGATCTATGATTCCGCGACGGCCAACCGCTCCAGGATCTCCCGGGCCAGTTGGGGCTTGGCCGTGGACGCGCTCTCCCAGAGCACGCCCTGCGCGCCCATGAGATTAACACGATGCGGGGTGTCCCCGAAACCGGATCCTGCGGCGGACGGATTGTTGGCCAGGATGTAGTCCATGTGCTTGGCCGTCCGTTTGGCGGCGGCCCGGGCGACCACGTCCTCGGTTTCCAAGGCGAAGCCCACCACTTTCAGGCCGACGGCCCGATGTGCGGGTACGACGTCCCCCAGAATGTCCGGGTTGCGGGTCAGATTCAGCTGCCACCGGTCCCCCAGATCGTCCTTTTTCAGCTTGCTGCCGGCGGCCTCGGGCGCGTAGTCGGCCACGGCGGCGGACATGAACAGCCAGTCGGCGTCGGCCACCGCGGCGGCCACGGCGGCGGACATTTCCTGAGCGGTCTGCACCGGGTGCAGGGCAGCCAGGCCCCGTGGCGCCGGCAGATCCGTCGGACCGGACACAAGGGTGACCCGGGCGCCGGCCTGCACGGCGGCGGCGGCCAGGGCGTACCCCATGGTGCCGGTGGATCGGTTGGCCACGTAGCGGACCGGGTCGATGGGTTCGTGGGTCGGCCCGGCGGTAATCACCACGGTCTTCCCCGCCCAGAAGCCGGTGGCGGCGCCGGGGGAGGTTCCGGCTTCGGCGTGGGTGGGCAAATCCGCCGCCATGTCCAGGACGACGGACATGATTTCCTCGGGTTCGGCCATGCGGCCTTCGCTCACCGTGCCGCAGGCCAGCCAACCGTCACCGGGGCCCACGGTGCGCACGCCGCGGGCTTGGAGCGTCTGGAGATTGGCCTGGGTGGCGGGATGGGCCCACATGCGGTCGTTCATGGCCGGGGCCATGAGCACCGGGCCGTCGGCGGCCAGAAGCAGGGTGGACACGATTTCGTCGGCCAGACCGTGGGCAGCCTTCGCCATGCTGTTGGCCGTGGCCGGGGCCATGACCACCAGGTCGGCCCACTGGGCGTAGTCCACGTGATCCAGGGGACGGCTCATGCCTTCGCCCCACAGGTCCGTAGCCACCGGGTGACCGGTGAGAACCTGGAACGTCATGGGCGATACGAACCGGGTGGCGGCCTCGGTCATGGCCACCTTCACGGAAAAGCCCGCCTGCACGAGCAGGCGGGCCAAAAAGCAGCTTTTGTAGGCGGCAATCCCGCCGGTCACCATCAGAAGTACCCGCTGGGACGACATGGGCTATTCGCTTTCTTCGGCTTCCTTCTCCAGACGGGCCAAACGGGCGCGTTCCTTCACATCGTACCACTCGACCTTGCCGGCGATCAGGCGATCCACGGCCAGGGTGGTGATTTTACCGGGCAGCGACACCCCGTACAAACGCGCACGCTCATTCAGCCGGCGCGCTTCCAGGGCGGCGATCTTGATGGCTTCGAACTTGTTGGGAATCAGGGCGATAACTTTTTGGCGCGGAATGTAGGTCATACGGCCGTCCTCACATAAATCCGGAGATGGGGTCCCTCACAGGCCCGTCCGGTGGCAAAAAGAAGGCGCCTCGCCGTACGGGCACACCTGTGCACGGCGTTGCAGCAACCGGTAAAGAGTAACCAATCGGTGAAAAAAAGCAAGTCAGGTGCCCAGAGGCGGCTCAAACCAGGATTCCCGTCGGCACTCCTCCGCGGTGATCACGGCCCGCATGCGGGCCACCGAGGCGTCCAGATCGTCGTTGACGATCCAGTAGCGGTAGCGATCCGCATAGCTCACCTCACTGCGGGCGGTGGCCAGGCGGTCGTTGATCACCTCTTCGGAGTCGGTGCCGCGGCTGCGCAACCGGCGCTCCAGCTCATCCCAGGACGGGGGAAACAGGAACACCGACACCAGTTCCTCGCCGTATTTGCCGATGACATTCACCCCGCCCTGCACGTCGATATCCAGCAGGGGAATCTTTCCGGCGGTCACCATGTCGTTCAAATGCTGACGCCGGGTGCCGTAGCGGTTGCGATGCACGTGGGCCCACTCCACGAAGGCGTCCTCGGCCTCCAGCTTGTCGAAGGCGGCGTTGTCCACGAAATCGTAGTCCCGGCCGTCGATCTCGCCCTCGCGGATGGGCCGGGTGGTGGTGCTCACCGAAAAATCCAGCCGCGGGTCCAGGGCCATGAGCCGGCGGACGAAGGTGGTCTTGCCGGCCCCCGAAGGGCCGGTGATCAGGACAATCATGCGGCCCTACTCCAGGTTCAGGATCTGTTCGCGCATGGACTCGACCTCGTCCTTCATGGCGATCACCGCCTGGGTGATGTCCATGAGGCTGGTCTTGCTGCCCATGGTATTGACTTCCCGGTGCATCTCCTGCAGCAGGAAATTCAGTCGCTTGGCCACCTGTCCGCCCTCGTCGAGGGAGGCGTGGAAATGATCGATGTGAATGGCCAGGCGCTCGCATTCCTCGTTGATGTTGGCCTTGTCCGCCAGCAGGGCCACTTCCTGGGCCAGGCGCTGGGGGTCGACGCCGTCGGTGAGGATCTTGTTCAGGCGTTCTTCCAGTTTCGCCTTCAACTCCGCGGCCGCGCCCGGTGCCAGGACCACGACCTTTGCCAATTCGGTGGACAGGGTCTTCAGGCGATCCCGCATCTCGTCCACCAGGGCCTGGCCTTCGTTGGCTTTCATGGTCATCAGGCCGGTGTGGGCCTGGGCCAGGGCGTCCATCAGGGCGGCGTGGACATCGTCGCGGGAAATTTCGGGTTCCTCGGCCCGGAACAGGTCGGGCAGGGCCAGCACCTGGTCCAGGGACAGGGTCTGGGGCTCGCCGGTGCGCTTTTCCACCATGGCGGCCACCCCCTCCAGAAGATCCAGCCCGGCAGACACGCGGTCCACGTCGAACCCGCCGCCGACGGCTTCCTTGTCCAGGGTCATCTGGGTGATGACCGTGACCCGCCCCCGGGAGAGGTTGTCCTTCAGGAACTGGCGGATGTCCATCTCCATGGCCGCCACGTTTCCGGGCAGCTTGAGACTCACGTCCAGGAAGCGGTGGTTTACGGAACGCAACTCCACCGTCACGGTTACAGGGCCTGACGTGCCCTCTCCACTGCCGAAACCGGTCATGCTCTGCATGGATATCCTCCGTCCAAAGGGTAATGGCGGAGGCAAGTCTAGGCCAGGGCCGGCCCCGCGGCAAGGTGAAGGTTGTGCGGGGACCCGAATCCTCCTACAATCGGCGCGCAATCCCCTGATCCAACCGGTTCGTGAAAGGAATCAGCCATGAAGAGAGGGATGATCATCCTGGCGCTGGCGGCGGGACTCGCCTTGGCGGGGACGGCCTCCGCCCGCACGCCCGTGGGGATCCGCGCGGGGTACACCGACTGGGACGGCCTCAGCCAGGCCCATTTCGGCGCCCACCTCAAGGTCGGAGAACTCTTTCCCAACGTCGACCTGACTCCCGGCCTGGAATTCGGGTTCAGCGGCGGCGCCACCGTGGCCACACTCAACGGCGACCTGGCCTACAAGTTCACCGAACTGGTGGAAGCTCCCTGGGGGTTCTACGCCGGTGGGTCCCTCTCCCTGAACTACCTGAAACCCGATGCGTTCGACAGCGACCTGAAGGTGGGGCTCAGCGGTCTGATCGGCGGGTCCCATCTGCTCAACAACGGGGACCAGATCCTGCTCGAGGTGCGCCTGGGCATCCTGGACAGCCCCGACTTCAAGATCACCGCCGGCTACACCTTCTTCTGATGGAGACCCCCGACCGGCCCTGGGCCGACCCCGCCCTGCTGACCGGTCTGACGGCACAATGGCGGTTGCAGTGGCGGGGCCGCGGCGTCTACCGGGTCAACCTGGGAACCGGCTGGTTGAGCATCGGCCTGGAGGGCGACGACCGCCCGCGCCTGGTCCTGCTGAACCGTCCGGGCGCCCAACTCCTGTTCAGTCACCGGGGTCTGCTGCCGGACCCCGTACACCGGGCCCTGGATCCCGTACGGGGATCACCCCTGCCCCCCCTGCTGGACGGAGCCTGTCTGGACAACGCCGGTTTCTTCCCGGACGACAAGGTGGCCGCCCTGCGCTTCCGGCTGGCGGACGGGAAGAAGCTCTACCTGCTGCACCAGCTCTTCGGCGCCAAGGGCAACACCGCCCTGCTGGACGAAAAAGCCACCCTGCTCTGGTCCCGGCACCGGCCGCCCCACAGCCTGCTGGCCGCCGTCCCGCCGGGCGGGGTGTGGACGGGCCTGCCCGATGCCCAGGCCGAAGCCCAGGTGTCCGGCACCGCGCTCGCCCACCTGACCGAGCGCCTGACCCAGGACCTGGAGCGCACCCTGCGGGGCCACCTGGACCGTCACCTCAAATCCGCCGACCGCCTGGTGGACAACCTCACCCGGGATCTGGACAGCGCCGAACAGGGAGACCTGTACCGCCGCCGGGCGGAAGCCCTGGCCGCCAACCTGCACACCCTGCGCCAGGGACTGGACACGGTGGACCTGGCCGACCTGCGGGACGGCCATCCCCTGACCATTGCCCTGGACCCGGCGTTGCCCCCGGCGGCCAATATGGAGGCCTGGTTCCGGAAGGCCCGCAAGGCCGATAAGGGCCGTGACATCATCCGGGATCGATTGGACACCGCGCGCGTCCGACGGGACGACCTGGCGAAGGCTCTGGACGATCTCGAAGCGGCCGGACCGGATTTAGCCGGCCTGCTCGATTGGCGCGACGCCCACCCGGACCTGACCGCAGCCCGCGTGCGCACCCGGCCGGGCCGCTCCGCCGACGCGCCGGCCCGGCCCTTCCGGCGCTACCTGATCGACGGCGTCTGGGAAGTGTGGGTGGGACGCAACAACAAGGAGAACGACCAGCTGACCCATCGGGCCAGCCACCTCCGGGACATCTGGCTCCACGCCCAGGGCGTCGCCGGCAGCCACGTGATCCTGCGCACCGCCGGCAAACCCGAATCCGTGCCCAAGGCCGTGCTCCACAAGGCGGCCGCCCTGGCCGCCCTGCACAGCAAGGCCCGGCATTCATCGCTGGTGCCGGTGATCCACACGGAGCGGCGCTATGTGCGCAAGCCGCGCAAGGCCGGGCCGGGTCTGGCCGTCTGTCTGCAGGAAAAAAACGTGTTCGTGGAGCCGGGCGTGGCGCCCGGAGTGACGACCGCCTGAGGCCGTCGGCCTACTCGGGGAACTGTTGGCGGATGCGAAGCAGGTCGTTGGGACGCGCCAGGAAGATCTTCAACAACTCGGGATCGAAGTGTTTGCCCGACTCCGCCCGGATGGCGTCGAGAGTTTCCTGGTGGCCCCAGGACTCCTTGTACACACGGCGACTGGTCAGGGCGTCGTACACGTCACAAAGGGCGAGAATGCGGGCGGCCAAAGGGATTTCCTTTTCCTTCAGGCCCTTGGGATAGCCGGTGCCGTCCCAGCGTTCGTGATGGCACATGGCCACTTCCGCGCCCATGGTGATCAGATCGTACTGGCCGAAGTCCCGGATCAGGCCCTCCAGCAGTTCGGCCCCCATGGTGGTGTGGCTCTTCATGACTTCGAATTCCGGGTCGGTAAGCTTGCCCGGCTTGAGCAGGATCGAGTCGGGAATGCCCACTTTGCCCACGTCGTGCAGGGCCGCCGCCCGCTCCAGGGTGGAGACGAAACCGGGATTGACTTCGTTGTAGCCCGGCCGGTCCATGAGCTTGTTGGCCAGGTAGGCCGACATGGCGCAGATGCGATTCAGGTGGCCGCCGATATGGGCGTCCCTGATTTCCGACAGGAGGGCCATGCCCCGGATCACCGCATCGCGGCTTTCGCTCAGTTCGCCCACCAGCCGGATGTTCTCCAAGGTGTAGGACACCTGGTCCACCAGCATGGAACACATGCCGATATCCTCGGGGCTGAAGGCCCCCGGCTCCCGGCTGCCGAAATCGAAGACGCCCACCGGGCCCTGATTGGAGATGACCGGCACCACAAGGTTGCTGCCGATCTCCGAGGACAGGACCTGGGCGCCGGGCATTTCCAGCAGGTTGTCCAGAGTCACCAGGTATTCCTCGTTGAAGGCCTGGGCGTGAATGCTGGCCGGGTCCTCGCAACTGACGCGCAGGTCCTCCGGCAGGCCGTCGTAACCGTCGCTGCCCTTCAGGAGCAGGTCGCCGCTCCGGCTGTCGAACAGGAAGAGGGCGCAGAAATCACAGCCCACCACCGTCCGCACGCCGTGCACCACTTCGTAAAAGGCCGTGATCTGATTCGCGTTCATGCAGAGCATACGCGTATTGAACGCCTGCATGGCCTGCAGGCGATCAGGACCCAACCCCGCCTGGATCTCCGGCGCGGCGGAGGTCACGGGGGAAGTTTTGTCGGTCACGGGGGACATATGCGTCCTGCTCGCTGATTGTTTCTGCGGCGGATACGAGTTATCACAACAGGGTAACAATCGGCAGGTTGGTCGCAGAACCTTAGCAGTAAAAGCGGTGGCTATTTAAGCCGTTCGATCTCCGCCAGAAGGGTCTCCTCCAAGTCGGCCTTCTCGATGGTCCGGTGCAGCTCGCCCTTGCGGTAGATGGCCACCTTGGTGGCCCCAGCGGCAATGCCCAGATCCGCCGACTTGGCCTCTCCCGGGCCGTTCACGATGCAGCCCATGACGGAGATCACCCGGTCGCCTGGCAGGTCCTTGGCCAATTCCTCCACCTTGGCCGCCAGAGCCACCACGTCCACCTCCACCCGGCCGCAGGTGGGGCAGGCCACCACGCGGGCGAACCCGTCCCGCAGGCCCAGGGCCTGCAGCATGTGGAATGCCGCGGAGATTTCGTGTACGGGGTCGTCCGCCAGGCTGATGCGCACCGTATCGCCGATGCCCTCGGCCAGCAGCACGCTCATGGCCGCCACCGAGCGGCTGGTGCCCGCCAGCAGGGTGCCGGCCTCGGTCACGCCCAGGTGCTGGGGCACGTCGCTGACGGCCGCGAACCGCCGACAGGCCTGGATGACCTCACCGGGATCGCTGCTCTTGAGGCTGACGGCCACATCGTGGAAGCCCACCGCCGCCAGGACCTCGATCTCGTCCAGGGCGCTCTGCACCAGGGCGCCGGCCGGATCGCTTTTCACCAGGTCGTCGTAGCGCTTGTGAAGGCTGCCCCGGTTCACACCGATGCGGATGGGCACGCCCTTGTCCGCGGCGGCGGCCGCCACTTCGCGCACCTTGTCCGCCGAGCCGATGTTCCCGGGATTGATACGCAGCTTGGCGATGCCCGCGTTCAACGCGGCCAAAGCCATCCTGTGATCGTAGTGGACGTCCGCCACCAGAGGCACGCTGGTGAAGGCGATGAGCCCGGGCAGGGTTTCCGCGGCCGCCGCATCGTTCACCGTGACCCGCACCAGTTCGGCGCCGGCGGTGGCCAGCTCCTTGATCTGTTGGGTGGTGGCCTCGAAGTCCCCGGTCTTGGTCGTGGTCATGGACTGGACCCGCACGGGCGCGTCGCCGCCGATGGTCACGCCACCCACGTTGATCTGACGGGTCTGGCGGCGAGGGGCGCACAGAGCGCGCTCGGGCTGGGAAAAGTCGGCCATCAGGTGTTCTCCAGAGCGGGTCCGGCCCGCCGTATATCGCCCTGGCGCCGGGTGACGCCGTTCTGGTCCAGGTATTCGAGCATGGGAATGCCCAGCTTGCGCGTCAGGCCGCTCACTTCGCGGAAGGTGGCAAAGGCCAGGTCCTCCTCGGCGGCGAAAAAGGCCCGCAGACGATCCAACAAATCGGCATAGGCCGTCCGGGAAACCAAGTAATCATTATTGACGGCGATCGCCACACCGTGGTCCACCAGATGGCGGGCCACTTCGGCCGGGGTGATGGCCTGCAGGGCGGCCTCGGCCGCCGCCCGCTTGAAGACCGGACTCTCGTCGGCCCAGTTGTCCAGGCCGGGCCAGTCCAGCCCGAATCCGGCCAGTTCCTCCCCCGCCCGGGCGACGGCCTCCAGGACCACGGGGGCCAACTCGGGCCCGGTGGCGCTGGGTCCGATGCGGTCACCGGCCACGGTCCAGACCGCGTCGGCCGCCAGGGCCAGGCAGACGGCGTTCCAGGTGTTCGCACCGTCCTTGAACTTGCATTTGCGCCGGGCCTCCTCCTTGGGAATGCCCACGCGCAGGGGAAACCGTGCCGCGTAGTCCGACACCAGACCGGCGATGTCCGCGCTCAGGGCCGTCAGGACACCCCGGTCGTAGACCCGCTTGCCGATCACCCGGCCGGCGGGGTCGTCCTGCAGTCCAAGGGTCTCACTCAGGGCCAGACCCGCCAGGCCCGCTTCGCGCAGATTCTGATGGTAGAGCTCCGTGGGATCGCCCGACTCCATGATTTCCAGCATGTCGATGGCCTTGGCGTCGAACCGCTTGTGTGGCTGGGGATCGGGGTCCAGCACCGTGGCGCCGGCCAGGCTCGTGACCGGAGAGTAGAACCGCAGTACGAGTTTGTCGCCGCGCCCGGCCACCAGGGCGTCCTCCAGGTGAAGCTGGGCCAACCCGGTGCGCGGATTGGTGTCGCCGCCCATTTCCGCGGTGTCCAACAGCACGATGCGCCCCAACACCTCCCGTCCGGCATGGTGCAGGTGCAACCGCTGCCGGTTCTTGAGAAGGCCTTTGTAATGGGTCATCAGATTCACCCGAATATCCAGACGGCGGGTGGATACCGCCGCCCCGTCGGCCACCACCTGGCAGCCCCGGGCCACCTCGTCCTTTTTCACCCCGTGCAGAGCCAGCGCCAGCCGTTGACCCGAGGCGCCCCGCTCACTCTTGTGACCGTGCACCTGAATTTCCCGTACCCGAACAGCCGCGCCAATGGGCTGGACCATGAGTTTGTCGCCGATGGCCACGGCCCCACTCCAGCAGGTACCGGTCACCACCACCCCCGCCCCCGGCAGGGTGAAAACCCGATCCACGGGCAGCCGGAATTTTCCGTCCTCCGCCCGCTGCGGCAGGGCCAGGGCCTCGGCCTTGAGGGCGGCCTTCAGGTCGTCCAGGCCATCGCCCTGGTGGGCGCTCACCGGAACGATGGGCTTGCCGTCGAGGAAGGTGCCGGCCACCAGTTCCATGGCCTCTTCACTGGCCACGCCCACGAAGTCCTCGTCCACCATGTCGGTCTTGGTGATGACCACCACGCCGCTCTTCACGCCCAGGCTGTCCAGGATTTCCAGGTGTTCCACGGTCTGGGGCATCACGCCCTCGTCCGCCGCCACCACCAGAAAGGCCAGGTCCACGCCGCCGGCGCCGGAAACCATCTGCTTCACGAATTTCTCGTGCCCCGGCATGTCCACCACGCCCAACTGCACGCCGTCGCCCAGGTCGAACTCGGCGAAGCCCAGCTCAATGCTGATGCCCCGCTCCTGTTCCTCCTTGAGGCGGTCGGTGTGGGTGCCGGTCAGAGCAGTGATCAGGGCGGTTTTGCCGTGATCGACGTGGCCGGCGGCGCCGAGGATGAAGTGGCGCGCCTCGCTCACGATTTCACCCGCTCGATTTTGGCACCCAGGGCGGCCATCCGCGCCTCGATGCGTTCGTACCCGCGATCGATGTGATACACCCGGTTCACGGTGGTCAGTCCCTCGGCCGCCACGCCGGCCATGACCAGCGCGGCGCTGGCGCGCAGGTCGGTCGCCATCACCGGGGCCCCCTGTAGCCCCTCCCCGCCGGTGATCAGGGCCCGCGAGCCGTCCAGCCGGATATCGGCCCCCAGACGATTCAATTCCGGTACGTGGCTGAAGCGGTCCAGGTAGATGGTCTCGGTCATGAGACTGATCCCGTCGGCCACGGCGCAGGCCGCCATGATCTGGGCCTGCATATCCGTGGGGAAACCCGGGTAGGGCCGGGTGGTCACCTCGACCGCCCGGGGACGGCCCGTCATTTCGATGGTCAGCGACTCGGCCTCTTCGTAACTGATGGCACAACCCATGTCCTGCAGCACGCCGCTCACGGCGCCCAACTGCTCCGGCTGCACGCCGTCCAGCTTGACCCGACCGCGGGCCATGGCCACCGCGGCCATGATGGTGCCAGCCTCGATGCGGTCGGCAATGACCTTGTGCACGATGGGCTTCAGGCCCGTCACGCCGGTGATGCGCAGGGTCTCGGTCCCCACACCCTCGATCCGGGCGCCGGCGGCCACCAGGGCCTCGGCCAGACAGGTCACCTCGGGCTCCATGGCGCAGTTTTCCAGCAGGGTCTCGCCCTCGGCCAGCACCGCGGCCATCAGCACGTTGGCGGTGGCCCCCACCGAGGAGGGCTCGAAGCGGTAGCGCCCGCCCTGAAGGCGACCGCCGGTTTTGCCCACGATATAGCCGCCGTCCAGGTCCAGGTCCGCCCCCAGGGCCTTCAGGCCCTCCAGATGCAGGTTCACGGGCCGCGGTCCCCAGGCGCACCCGCCGGGCAGGGATACGCGGGCGGCGCCGTCAGCGGCCAGCAGGGGCCCCAGGACGTAAATGCTCGCACGCATCTTGCGCACCAGATCGTAGGGCGCCTCATGCCCGCGGCGGTCAGTGGTGTCGATGATCAGGCGATGGTCCTCGAAGGTGCATTTGGCCCCCAGGGCCTCGAGGATGACCATGAAGAAGCGCACATCCGCCAGATCGGGCACATTGGTGATCACGGATTCACCGCGGGCCAGCAGGGCCGCCGCCATGAGGGGCAGGACGGCGTTCTTGGCACCGCTGACCCAGATGTTTCCTTCCAGGGTGGTGGGTCCGGTAATGAGGAATTTATCCATTTTCGGCCTCCTGCCGTCCCACCCGGGCGGTGACCACCCGGTCGCGGTGAGTATAGTCCTGGATCACTTGGATGTCCTCGCCCCCTGAAGCGGCGAAAATGGCGCTCACGTCCTCGGCCTGGTCGTCCCCTATTTCCACGGCAATGTGTCCGCCCGGCCGCAGCCACTGCCCCATTTTCGAGGCCAGGGCGCGGTAGAAGACCAGGCCGTCGTCCCCGCCGTCCAGGGCGGTGTGGGGATCGTGCTCGGCCACTTCCACCGGCAGGTCCGCCAGGTCGGCACTGCGGATATACGGCGGGTTGCTCACCAGCAGATCCGCCTGGCCCTTGAGATGGGCGGGCAACGGATCGAAGCGACTGCCCAGGTGGAAGTCCACCCGGCCGTCGACCCCCAGGCTGTGGGCGTTGTGCCCGGCCAGCTTGATGGCCGCCGGATTGATGTCGGTGGCGTGGACGGTGAGCTGGGCGATTTCGCAGGCCAGACTGATGCCGATGATGCCCGTCCCCGCGCCGATCTCCACGGCCACCGGGGCCAGCAGACGGTGATCCTCCGGAGCCAGCAGGGCCGTGCCGGCTTCCACCAGGTGTTCGGTCTCCGGTCGGGGAATGAAGACGCCCGGTTCCACACGGAAGGGGCGTGAGTAGAATTCGGTGATGCCGAGGATGGTCTGCAGGGGTTCGCCGGCGGCCCGACGCTTGACGTAGGCCCGGTAGCCGGCCAGTTCGTCGCCCAGCACCGGACGGTCATGCTGCATGAAGAGTTCCATGCGGGTCACGCCCAGCACGTCCGCCAGCAGCCGTTCGGCGTTCAGACGGGCCGACTCCACGCCCTTTTCGGCGAAGTAGTCGGCGGTCATCTGGACCAGGTCCCTGACGGTCCTGTTGGCACTGGGCGGATTCATGATTCCCCTGACCCGGACGGGTGGGTCCGGCAGCGGTTACTCCCCACGGGTGGCCGCGAGGGCTTCCTCCCGGCGATAGGCCAGGATGGCATTGACCACATCTTCGAGGTTGCCCGCCATGATGGCATCCAGGCTGTGCACGGTCAACCCGATGCGATGATCGGTGACCCGGCTCTGGGGAAAGTTGTAGGTGCGGATCTTGGCACTTCGATCGCCGGTGCCCACCTGACTCTTGCGCTCGGCGGCGATCTTGGCCTCCTGCTCGGCGATGGCCGCCTCGAGGATCCGCGATCGCAGCACGCCCAGGGCCTTGGCCTTGTTCTTGTGCTGGGATTTCTCGTCCTGGCACTGGGCCACGATTCCCGTGGGCAGGTGGGTCACGCGCACGGCGCTGTCGGTGGTGTTCACCGACTGACCGCCGGGCCCCTGGGCCCGGTAGACGTCGATCTTCAGGTCGGAATCGTTGATTTCGACGTCCACGTCCTCCGCCTCGGGCAGCACCGCCACGGTGACCGCCGAGGTATGCACACGGCCCTGACTCTCGGTGGCGGGCACACGCTGAACGCGGTGCACCCCGCTCTCCCAGCGCAGGATGCCGAAGGCGCCTTCGCCGCGCACGGCGTAGACCACTTCCTTGAAGCCGCCGGCGGTGCCCTCGGTGATGTCGATCACCTCGGTCTTCCAGCCGCGGGTTTCGGCGAACCGCATGTACATGCGGGCCACTTCCTCGGCGAAGAGGGCGGCCTCGTCGCCGCCGGTGCCGGCGCGCACTTCCAGGATGGCGTCGCGATCGTCGTTGGGATCGTGGGGCAGCAGAGCCGCCTCCAGATCAATGGTGACCTGCTCCAGGGCGGGTTCCAGCTCCGTGAGTTCTTCGCGGATCATGTCGGCCATGTCAGGGTCGGACTCCGCCTTGAGAAGCTCCTTGCTGTCCTCCACCTGCTGAATCAGATCCAGATACCGTTCCCCGATTTCCAGCTGCTTTCGCACCCGGGAGTGATCCCGCGTGAGCTGCTTGTAGCGGGTCTGGTCCTTGAGGGCGTCGGGGTCGGACAACTGGACACCCAGTTCCTCATAACGCTCACGCAGGGTCAGGACATTGGCTTTCATGCGGGGTCTCCCTCGGGGGTCATCACGGCAGGGCCCGGCTCCGGAAGGTCGAAGTAGGTGCGCTCCTTGAAATCGTCCGCCTCCGGGGTCAGGGCGGCCTTGAGGGCGGCCATGGCCACGGTGAGCTGGTCGTCGTCCGGCTCGCTGGTGGTGATTTTCTGCATCATGAGACCGGGCCAGATGACCGGCTTGAGGAACCAGGCCTTGCCGTACTTGCCGCTGAGCTTGATGGCCTCATAGGCCAGGCCGCCGATGACCGGCACGAAGGCCAGGCGCTGCAACCGGTCGGGGATGTCCTCGGGACGGCCCAGGAAGGAGAACACCACGATGGAGATGAGCATCACGAAGAACAGGAAGCTGGTCCCGCACCGCGGATGCAGGGTGGTGTAGTCGCGGGCGCCGTCGGCATCCAGGGTGCGGCCGTTCTCGAAGGCGTGGATGCTCTTGTGCTCACTGCCGTGGTACTCGAAGACCCGCGCCATGTCCGGAAACTTGCTGATGCCGAACAGGTACAGCACGAACATGGCCACGCGGATGATGCCGTCCACCACGTTCCAGGTCACGCTGCCTTCGCCGGCGGGCACCACCAGGTCCGTCAGCAGGATGGGCACGTAGAAGAACAGGCCCAGGCTCAGCACGAAGCTGAAGGCCACCGTTCCCCACATCATGAGGGTGTCCTTGAGGGAGGTCTTCTTGTTGTCCACCCGCTCCTCGCTGATGGCCTGGTCGGCGGAGAACATGAGGGCGTCGATGCCCAGCCCCATGGTCTCGATGAGGTGCACGCCGCCGCGCAGAACCGGGATGTTCAGGAACTTCAGCTTCCGCACCACGCTGTTGAAGATCTTTTTGCGGATGACGATGCGGCCGTCGGGGGTACGCACGGCCATGGCCAGGTATTTGGGACTGCGCATCATCACGCCTTCAATGAGGGCCTGACCGCCCACGGCCAGGTCCAGGCTCCTGGCTTCTTCCACACTCTTATCCAGGGATTGTTCGGAACTCATGACGGTTTGTCCTCCGTATTCCGCTATAAAAAGAGAGTGCCGGGAATATCCCCAGCACTCTCAACAGTTCTTCTATACCGGCTCCGGCCGGCACGCCGACCCGAGAAAACTGATCCTACTTCTTAGTGTAGGCGACCTTCTCGTAGCGCTTGCGGAAGCGCTCGACACGACCGGCCGTATCGACGATTTTCTGCTGACCCGTATAAAACGGATGACAATTCGAGCAGATTTCGACATTCAGTTTCTCTTTGGTCGAGCGGGTATTGATCACGTTGCCGCAGAGGCAGGTGATGACACAGTCGACGTAATTGGGATGCAGATTCTTCTTCATTTCTCTAACTGCCTTTTTGCCTGAAACGATTTACTCAGGTTGAGGCCAAAAAGAAATAAGGAATCACCCATTATGCAAGGACAATTTTAATCCGAGACCTCTTGATTCCTCAAAAAACCGCGAAAAACAGCCCCCAAATCAAGCGTTCATGGCCGCCAGGAACTGCTCATTGGTCTTGGTCTTACCCAGTTTGTCGATGAGGAATTCCATGGCCTCGATGGGATTGTAGTCGCTCAGGTACTTCCTGAGCACCCAGATCTTGGTCAGGTCCTTCGCCTCGATGAGCAGGTCTTCCTTCCGCGTTCCGGACTTGAATATGTCCAGGGCGGGGTACACGCGGCGGTCGGCGATCTTGCGGTCCAGCACCATTTCCATGTTACCGGTCCCCTTGAACTCCTCGAAAATGACCTCGTCCATGCGACTGCCGGTCTCCACCAGGGCGGTGGCCACGATGGTCAGGCTACCGCCGCCTTCGATGTTACGCGCGGCGCCGAAGAAGCGCTTGGGCTTCTGCAGGGCGTTGGAATCCACACCACCGGAAAGGATCTTGCCCGAGTGGGGCACCACGGCGTTGTGGGCGCGCGCCAGGCGGGTGATGGAATCCAGCAGGATCACCACGTCCATGCCGTTCTCCACCAGGCGCCGCGACTTGGCCAGCACCATGTTCGCCACCTGCACGTGGCGCTCGGCGGGCTCGTCGAAGGTGGAACTCACCACTTCGCCGTCCACCGAGCGGGCCATGTCCGTCACTTCCTCGGGCCGCTCGTCGATGAGCAGCACGATGAGATGCACTTCGGGATGGTTGTCGCTGATGGCGTTGGCGATCTGCTGCAGGATCATGGTCTTGCCCGCACGGGGCGGCGAAACGATGAGCCCGCGCTGCCCCTTGCCGATGGGACACAGCAGGTTGATCAACCGCGTGGTCATGTTCTTGGGCTTGTGCTCTAGGTTCAGGATGTCCTCGGGATACAGCGGCGTCAGGTTGTCGAAGAGGGTGACCTTCTTGGCCACCTCGGGATCCTTGTAGTTGACGCTCTCCACCTTCAGCAGGGCGAAGTACCGCTCGTTGTCCTTGGGCGGACGCACCTGGCCGCTGACCGTGTCACCGGTCTTCAAATCGAATTTCTTGATTTGGGACGGGGAAAGATAGATGTCATCGGGACCGGGCAGGTAGTTGTATTTGGCGGCGCGCAGGAAGCCGTAACCCTCGGCCAGAACCTGCAGCACGCCTTCGGCGTAGATGAGCCCGTTGGTCTCCGTCTGTCCCTCGAGAATCTTGAAGATGAGTTCGGATTTGCGGAGGGTGCTGACGGCTTCGATGTTCATTCCGCGGGCGACTTCCACGAGCTCGTGGATGTTCATCTCCTGCAGTGTCTTGATGTCCATTGTACTCCTCGAACGTGATTGAATGATAACCGGGGAAACAAAGAATTTTTGAGCATGTGAGCCGCTGTTCGGATGGACACCGAACATCGGCAACGCTGAATTCCTGAATAGGTGTGCTGGTTCCCCTGGGGTTAAGACCGACCGATGGTACCGGCTGGTCCGGAAATACTAGCACATGGGTGCCAGAATGTGAACTGAATCTTTATCGCCAACGGTGGCGGGAATTTTATCCGACCCCGGTCGGGAAGACCGGGGTCGGTGACAGACAGGTCACGTCAAACAGGATAAGCCATGCGGGGCGAACCGCCAGATCAGTTCTGGCCCGACAGCTCCTGGTACGTCTTGAAGTTGGCGTCCGACGCGTTGAATTCGCCGATCTCCACCTGGGCCATGCTGAGGTACAGGAAGCCCTCGGAGTTGGCCACGAAATTGTTGGTCATGGCCGTGCCGATTTCCACCGCACGGTTGAAGTTGTCCTTGCTCAGACCGTCGAACTCCGCCTTGGCCACGGGATCGGTTTCGGCCGTCGCGTCGTCCTTGAGCTTCTTGCCGTACTTGTAGAAGGTCTTCAGACGCAGCAGCATGGTCCGCTCGGTGGGAATGAGCTCCAGATTGGCGGCCCGGTCCAGGACCGCCAGGGCGTCGTCGTAGCGCGCGATGGAGGTCACGGAATACCAACTGCCGGCGGCCAGCAGCATTTCCTTGTTCTGCCCATCGTTGCTGGCGTCGGTGTCGCCCTCGTTGATGTCCACCACCATCACGTAGAAGTCGGCGGCGCGGGCGTAGTCTCCGTCATCGATGGCCAGTTCGGCCACGTCCAGCAGGAGGCCGGTGTCGTCGGCGTGCTCGCGCAGCAGGGTGTCGAAGATCACGAAGGCCTCTTCGTTGCGCCCCAGGGCGTTCAGCACGTTGGCTTTGTTGACCTGCAGGAAGTAGGCCTCGGGGTTGGCGTCCAGGGCCTGGTCGATGAGCACCAGGGCCTCCTCAAGCAGAGCGGTCTTCTGCTCGGCGTATTCGGGCTTCTCCGACATCTGCATTTTCATGCGGGCGATGTTCTTGACGGGCGCCAGGGAATCGGGCAGGGCGGCGTAGGCCAGACGCAGGTGCCCCTCGGCCTGCTCGAAGTATTCCTCGTCCCAGTCCAGCTTGGCCTGACGATAGCGGTTGCCGTAGTTGTACTTCAGGGAGTCCTCGACCCGATCCACCCAGCTGTCGTAGTTGATGTCCAGCGAACGCTGGTAGGCCTGGTAGGCCAGTTCGTAGTTCTTCCGGGCTTCATCGAAGTCATCATCCTCGACGGCTTCCTCGGCCAGGTGACTGTAGGCCTCACCCAGGTAGTAGTAGGCGTCGGGCTCGTTATCGTTGTACTGGAACCCCTCGTGGATCACCTCGACGGCCTTGTCGTAATTCTGCTCGTCGATGTAGAGGATGGCACTGGTCGTGTGGGCGGAGCGGCAACCGGACAGACCGACCGCGGCCACCAGGACGAGCAGACCCAGCAACAAGATGTAACGCACTTTAATCATTAAACAATCTCCCTCGAGACGAAGCGGCGGGGCGCTGCTCGGGATGTACCCGGATGGGGTGGGGAGTCGGGCGTAGTCAACCGCCTGGAAACATGGATTCCGGACGCGGAAAAACCGCGCCATTGCCTGTAATAGATAAGAAGTTGGCAGGTTGGCTGTCAACCTGGATTATTGCCGCCCACGGGGGCCCTGCCCCCGATTTGGGCCGAATCGCTCAATGGCCCCGGCGATTCCTTCCGCCACCGGGCCCTTCGCCCCGCCCAAACCCCCCGCGCAGAGGGAGATTTTCCAGGTACAAAGCCCTCTGGGAATCGTCCAAAAGCTCCATTTCCGACAGCACCGTCTCGGTGGTCAGGGAATCCATCAGGCTCTGCTGACGGCTGATGGCGTTGATGGCGGCCCGCACACTGTCGGCGTCCCCCGCCCCCGCGGCGATGAGTCCGTGCAGGTGAAGCCGGGCCCTGGACACCTCCCGGCGCTGGGCCAGAAGGTCCGCTGCGGCCTCGGCGTGCCTTTGGCGGAAGGCCGCGGCCTGCTCCGGCGACAGGTCCAGGCGTCCCGCCATTTTGGCAAACCGGCGCTCCATCATGCCCTGCCAGAAAGCTTCCTTGTCCTGGCCGGGGCCCGGGCCGTCGCCCGGTTCCCGGTTGAGTTCCCGGCCCCGGAAGGGCCGTTCCGTCGGCTCGGGCCCTACATCCGGGCGGATCACCTTGTAGGCCAGGCCGATGTTCAGACCCACCGAAAGCAGCAGGAGAAACAGGACGATGTTCTTCATGGGCGGGTCCCTTCGGAGGAGTCTTCCTCACTGAACAGAATGGAGGTCATGCCGTACCCGTTTTCGGCGGCGCCCCAGGAGGTCTCGGTGAGCCAGTAGGTTTCCGGGTCGACGGTCTCGGCCAGAGCACTGCCGCCGGACCCGTTGGAGAAGGGCCCGCTCCAGGGCAAGGCCACGCCGAGAATCAGGCCGGCGGCCACCGCGGCGGTGGCCAGGGACCCGCCCAGCAGGCGGCCCATACCGAACACCCCGGGCCGCGCCTCCGGCTGCAGGGTTTCACGGCGCACGGCGTCCCACACGCTGGGCGCGTCAGCGGGCACGGGCTGGGCGGCCGCGCCCAGCAGGTCCCACAGCGCGCGCGCCTGGTCGGCCGCGTCCGCGCAGGCGGGGCAGGCCGCGAGGTGGTCCGTCAGGACCTCCACCTCGGTCGGCGCGAGTTCTCCGCCCAGCCAGGCCTCGAATTTGTGCGTAACGTGAGTCATGACCTGTCAACCTTTCCCGTCAGATCCTTGCGCAGCCCGGACAGGGCGCGCTGAATGAGGGATTCCACACCCGACACCGTGGTCTCCATGACCGCGGCGATTTCCTTGTACCGAAGCCCCTGGAACCGGTTCAGCACCAGGGCCTCCCGCTGACGCACGGGCAGTTTTTCCAGGGCCCGGCCCACCGTGGCGGCATCCTGCCGGGCGGCCATTTCGTCCACGGGGTCCACCTGGGATCCCGCCCGGTCGTGGTAGTCCGGATTGAAACTCACCCAGCCCACGATCCGCCGCCGCCGCAACCGACTGCGGGCGTAGTTCCCCGCGATGCGCAGCAGCCAACTCTTGAATTTCCCGTCCGGTCGATAACTGCCCGCCTTGCGGAAGACCTGAACGAAGGTGTCCTGCGTCAGATCCTGGGCCTCCTCCAGCGAGCCGGTCATGTGGACGAGAAAGGTTTTCACGTCCGTTTCCCAGCGCTCGACAAGGAGACGGAATGCCGTCTCCTCGCCGCGTGCTATGGCCACCATCAAGGTGTCGTCGTCGGGAATCCTGGCCACTGAAGTTCGCCCTCATCGCTTACTTGTTGGAGCCACGGCCATTGCAATGGCGCGGACCGGAACCGCAGCCCCGCTCGCCCTCACAACCGCCTCTGCCCTGGCGTCCGCCCTTGTGTCCACGGCCGCCGAATTCGCCCAGGGAAAGCATCTTGTCCTGCTGCTCCTCTGTCAACTGTTCCCGCACGGCGAAGCGCATCTTGATCCGCTCGGCCTGCACCTCGGTGCGCAGTTCGCCCAGCTTGGCGTTGAGATCGAGAAGGGCCTTCTGCGAGGGCTGGTCCTTCAGCCGCTCACCCTGCATCTCGTTCCGGACCCGCGCCATGTCCTTGTGCAGGGCGCGTCCCGCCTCCCGGCTCTCCTCACGCACCGCCTCGATGGCCTTGACCTGTTCCTCGCTCAATTCCAGGTGCTCCGCCATGCGCGCCATGCGCATTTCGGACCGGGGACCGTCGCAATCGCCCCGCGCGCCCTGGCCCTTGCCCACGCCCTGGGCGGCCGCCGCACCCAGGCCGATCACCAGAAGGGAAACCACCGCGTAGAGGGTGAAGGTCGTGAATCGTTTCATGGGTCGTGCTCCTTGTTTGGCCCGCAGGCCGGTTGGTCGATCCTGCCCTGTTCACGACACCAAACGAGGCACCCGGAAAAAACCTGCGGGGATCTTTAAAAAAATGACGCGTCAGCGATCGGCGGCCACCAGATCGAGGTTGCGCAGAAGGGCGGGATGACCGGGATTCCGACGCAGCCCCTGGCGAAAGACATCCGCAGCGGCATTAAGATCCCCCGCCCGGGCCAGCAGCACGCCCAGGTCCACCGCCCCCTGCGGATCCTCCGGATGCGTTTCGAAAAGACGTCGCGCCATGACCAGGGCCGCGTCCATGTTGCCGAATCCCGCCAGCAGGACCGAGGCGTTGTGCAGGGTGTCCGCGTCGCGGGGGTGGTCCGCCAGGATTCGGCGGGCAAGTTCCAGAGCGTCGGAGCGATGTCCGTCGGACAACATCAGGGTCAGGCGCATCTTCCGCGTGGCCAGATGACGGGGCAGGACTTTCTCCGAGTCCAGGAGCACCCGCCGGGCCTCCGGGCGGTTGTCCCGCGCCTCAAGGACCGCCGCCAAGCCGAGCCAGGGTTCGGCACTGTCCGGGCCCGTGGCCACCGCCGACCGGTACAGGGCCTCGGCCTTGGCCAGGTCCGCGTCGGACCCGAGGAACTCTCCCAGAATGGCCCAGCGCCGGCCCTCGTTGGCCTGGATCAGGGGGCGCCACCGGGCGCGGGTTTCCGTCAATTGCCAGGGGGTGATGACCAACCCACCCAGAACCAGGGCCACGATCACCGCACGGGGAAACCGCGCGCCCGCCTCCCGGCGGCCCTGCCACCAAAGCCACAGACGGCCGAGGCCGGCGGCCGCCAGGAGGCACAGCAGCGGCACCAAAACCAGTCGGTACCGGCTCACCACGAAGAACAGGCTCTGTCCCGTCACCAGCAGACCCACGGCCGCCAGCCACATCTGGACTCCGGACAGCCTCCGCGCGCCGACGCCCGTCAGACCCAACATCACCAGCAGCCCCCAGGGCACCCAGAAGGCCTTTAGCAGCGGCACCTGGGATGTCCAGGCCGCCAAAGGCGTGAGCTGGTCGATTTCCCAGGCCTGCAGGTGCAGCCAGACTTTTCGCCCCCACAGCCCCAGGCTGCGCAGGGGATTCTCCCGCACGGCGGCCAGCCCCATCCGCCACCAGGCGGCGTCGGCCTCGGCGACACCGGCGACGGCCCGGCCATAGCGGTTACGCAGGATGGACACCCCGGCCGGGTCCGACCGCCAGTCCAGATCCGCCGGGGCGGTGTAGAATCCGTTGGCGTCGGGCCCGTTGCCGATGTGGAAATTCAGGCCGCCGTTGAGCGTGGGCCCGGCCAGGTGCCCCGCGTGACGGGAGTTCTCCCCTGAGGGCACCGCCAGCGGCAGCGCCGTGGCCAGGAGCAGGAGCCCCACCCCCGCCAGCCGCCGGCGCCCCGCCATCAGGCCCCAGCCCTGCCACAGGAGCAGGGGCCACAAAACCAGGGTGGACGTGCGCAACAGGCCCGCCACACCGAGCACGAGCGCGGCCAGCGGCAGGGCCCAGGGTCGGTGTCGCCCGTGGGGCAACAGGTAAAAAAAGAGGGTGACCAGGAAAACCAGCGGGACTTCCACCAGCAAAGTGAGGGTATAGACGGCCGCGGGCGCATACATGGCGAACAACAGCGGCGGCAGCCAGGCCAGACCCAGCCGCGCCCGGCCCGTCACGCCCAGGTCCGACATGACCCGGCCCGCGATCAGACGCAGCAGCCCCACCGTGCCCAGCCAGCAGAGGATCTGGAACAGGCGCATGGCCCGCAAGGCCGACGGATCCTGCACCAGGGCGTCAGGCACCGGCCCCTCGACCCCCGACAGGCGGAGCAGCCCGGGATACAGGGGACTCATGAAGTGGGGAGGGCCCTCGGGCGCAACGGCCTGATCCAGATACCAGAGCTCGTCCAGCAGAAGCACCCGGGCCATGGGAGTGGGCTCGGCCTGGCCCAACAAGAGAAGCCACAGGAGGCCCAACAGCAGCAGGACGGCCCAGCCGGGGTCCGGCCAGGTCCGTCGCACCCGGGCCGTCTTTCGCCCGGGGCTGGCCATTACACCGAGAACCTGATTTCCAGGATGTCCCCGTCCTGCACCTCGTAGCCCTTGCCCTCCAGCCGCACGTGGTTGGCGGCCTTGGCCGCGGCCATGGAACCGGCGGCGATCAACTCTTCGTAGGGCGTGACTTCGGCGCGGATGAATCCCCGCTGCAGATCCGAGTGGATGACCCCGGCCGCCACCGGCGCCAGGGATCCCTTGCGCACCGCCCAGGCCCGGCATTCATCCGGCCCCACGGTGAAAAAGCTCTGCAGGTTCAGGGCGCCGTAGCTGGCACGGATCATGAGATTCTTGGCGGGCTCGGCAATGCCCAGATCGGCCAGAAACTCCGCGGCCTCGGCGGGATCCAGCTCTGCCAGTTCCTCTTCCATGGTGGCACACACGCTCACGACTTCGGCGCCACTGGCCTTGGCCGCAGCCACCACCTCGGTGGGCGGGTCCTCGCCTTCGGCGGTGTTGAAGACCACGATCATGGGCTTCTGGGTCAGGAAGGTGTAGCCGGAGGCCATCTTGACCTCATCGGGGTTGAGCTCCAGGTCGCGCAGGGGCTTATCATCCTCGAGCTGCTTGCGGAACCGCTCCATCATGGGCGGCTCCAGCGGGCTGGCCACCTTGCCCATGCGGGCCTTTTCCTTGTCCAGTTTTTCCAGGCGGTTTTCCACGATCTGCAGGTCGGCCAGCCCCAGTTCCAGGGCCAGGCTTTCGAATTCCCCGGCGGGGTCCGGCGTTCCGTACCCGCCGTCGAAGCAGCGAATAACCTGGGCCAGGGCGTCCATTCGCCGGCCGTGCTCCAGGAAACGGGTGGCTTCGCGGGCACTCCCCATGCCGCCGCCGCTTTCGAACCCCGGGATATCCACCCACTCCACCACGGCGTTCACCTGGCGTTTGGGATTGAACATTTCGGTGAGACGGTCCAGGCGGGGATCCGGCACCTGCCCCACCGCCAGATGGGGCTCCACGCCGCCCTGGCCGGTGGGCTGCTGGGCGCCCGTGATCACGTTGAACAAAGTGGTCTTACCGGTGAACTTCACACCGATGATGCCTATCTGCACGTCAGCCTCCAAGTCCACGCGCGGCGCACACGCCGGCGTGGGATCAGGTCCTGGTCTGGGTGGATGTTGTTATTTACCGATGCGGGGCGGCCCCAGTTCGGGTGAGAAGGGCTCGGACCAGACGGAAAACGGCCCCTGGACGTCCGCCGAATCAACACCCGCCACCCGGAATTTGTACTTGTTCCCATAGTGGAGGACCTTGGCGTCCTCGACGGGCCCGCGGTGGACCTCGATGACCAGGGCGGGGACTTCCACCGGGTCCAGGACCACAACGTCCTTCTCGTTCACCTGCATTTCCACCACATAGTGGTGAATACCGGTGCCGTATGTGGGGGGCGTCCAGGTGTAGCGCTCTGTGGGAGGGTTTTCCTCCTGGGCGAGAGCGGACGGAACCCGCCCCCATCCGGAAAAAAACACCGCAACGAACAGCGGTAGAGCCAACACCAAAGATGACACAGATTTCCTAGCCATGATTAAGAACCACCTTTAAACAAAAGCCTTGGCGGGACTTCTGACCGGATCCTCGTAATTCCAACAGTATAGAGTATTTCGGACCAGATAGCAAAACGAACCTTTTTTCCGGAATTCCCGCCAAACAGGGCCTAAAGTGGTGGATTTTCAACTTTACTGTTGCCCGTGGCCGACCATGGACCGCATATTGCATTGCGGGTTGGAGAGCCGTTCTGATTGTTCGAAATCACGGATTGAGCTCGAACAAGTGCGTTGTTTCAAGGAGGACCGGTCCTGATGAAAGGCAAATTCCTGACCGCGGTCGGTGTGATGTGGATCACATGGGCCATCGGTTCGGTTGCCGAAGCCGCCACCCTGGCGGTCCCCAGCGACTATCCCACCATTCACAGTGCCCTCAAAGTCGCCCAAGCGGGTGACCGTGTTGAAGTTGCGCCCGGAACCTACACCGTCAACAATCTGGTCCTGCCCAACGGCGTCAGCCTGGTGGGCATCGGGAGCCGCCCCAACTACACCGTCCTCAACGGCGGCGGAGAGGGCCGGATCCTCCTGTGCGAGGGCGTTGACAGCCGCACCCTGATCCGCAACCTGACCTTTACCGGTGGCCGGGCCCAGGGCGCCACCAGCTACGATTGCAGCGGTGGAGCCATTCTCATCAGCAACGGCTCCCCGGTGGTGGAAGACTGCATCTTCGTGGACAACCGGGCGGACACCCACGGCGGGGCGATCCGCTGCAGCCACGCCTCCCCCATCCTGACCAACTGCCTCTTCCTGGAAAACACGGCTGAAGAAGGCGGCGGCGGTCTGGATTGCAGCTACGACTCGTCTCCCACGGTGACGGACTGCCAGTTCATCGGCAACACCGCGGCCTGGGGCGGGGCCATCGCCTGCCGCGACAACGCATCCCCCGCGGTGACCCGGACCGGATTCGACGCCAACACCGCCGGCGGCAACCTGGGCTTCGGCGGCGCCGTGTTCGCCGACTACGAGGCCACCCCCGGCTTCGTCTCCTGCACTTTCTACAACAACCGGGGCACCTACGGCGGCGCCATCGCCTGTTTCGAGGCCTCCCAGACCAATCTGTTCCAGTGCACCCTCATCAGCAACAGCGCCTCCACCCTGGGCGACGGCGTGCTCAGCCACGCGTCCGCCCCGGTGATCCGCAATTCCATCATCGCCTTCCACGAAGGCACCGGCATCAAGAGCACCGGAAATCAGATTCCCCAGATCTCCTGCTCCAATCTCTACGGAAACACGGCCGGCAACTGGGTGAGCGACATTTCCGTGGAGAGCGCGGCCACGGGCAACATTTCCAGCGACCCCCTGTTCTGCAGCCGCACTCCCGGCGTGGATTTCACCTTCCACCTGGACGGCGACTCCCCCTGCGCCGAGGACAACACCGGTTGCGAGCAGATCGGCGCCTGGCCCGTGGGCTGCAGCCTCCTGCCCCAGGCCCTGACCACCTTTACCGCCCGCTGGGAAGACGGCATACCGCGACTGGATTGGCGAATCCCCAATTCGGGTGGGGACTTCATCTTCAAGCTGGCCCGCATCTCCTCGAACAACCCCGGCATGGAAACCCTCATTCCCTACGCCGATCTTGGCGGCGGCCACTACACCGCGGTGGACGAGGATCTGGCCCTGGCCAAGTCGTTGGAGTACACCTATCGCGTCTTCCTCGTCCCGGCCCAGGGACGGGAAATCCAGATGGGTGAAGCCACCCTGAGCAACGCCCCCATCGTGCAGCCCCTGACCCTGACGGGCACCTGGCCCAACCCCTTCAACCCTGTGACCACCGTGCACTTCGACCTGGGCAAGGCCCAGCGGGTCCAGGTGGCCATCTACGATGTTTCCGGTCGCCGGGTGCGCACCCTGGCCGACGAGGTCTTTGCCCGCGGGGAGCGGAGCGTGGTCTGGAACGGCCAGGATGACAGCGGTCGCACCGTGGGTTCGGGAACCTACTTCGTCCTCCTGAAGGGGGAAACCCAGACCGAAACCAGCAAGGTGACCATGCTCAAATAGCCTGGCCCAGGCGGATAAAAAACCGGGACGCGCTCAGCAGAGCGCGTCCCTTTTTTGTTTCGATGAGCGGCGTTACTTGACCAGGGTCAGTTTTCCGAGCACCGACTCGGCCCCCGCCGCCACCTTGTAGAAGTAGACTCCGGACGAGGCCTGCTGGCCGGCGTCGTTGCACCCATCCCAGGTCACGTGGTGGGCCCCCATGTCCCGGGCCTCGTCCACCAGGGTGCACACCCGCTCACCCTTCAGATTATAAATCCGCACTTCCACCCGGGCTGCGGCGGGCAGATAGAAATCGATCCGCACCGCGGGGTTGAAGGGGTTGGGATAGCCCACCGCCGACAACACGGCCGCCTCCGGCACCGGATCCCAGGGCTTGTACGGTGCGCCGATCCAGGTCAGCAGGTTGAGCAGCACCCCGGGCGCTCCACCGACCGGCGGCGCCAATGTATCAGCCGGAAGCCCCACCACGGCCAGGTCCTCGATACGCTCCAGGGCGTAGGGCAGGCTGGCAACCCGGGCATCGTCCATCTCGACATGGTGACCGGTGGCCGCGGAATAGGGGTAAACATCGCCGGTCCCGCCGGGGGCCAGGAATTGGGCCAAACGCACGGCGCCCGGCCCGGCGGTCACCGCGGAGAAATCCCGGATCACCGGACAGCCCCCCGCAGCGAACCAGGCCAGTCCGTACAAGTCCGTCCCGGGCTCACCTTCCACCACCGGTGACGTCTGGTTGCCAATCAGCGGTGTCAGGTTGTCCGCCACCCGGGACACGCCCACCCGGTTGGTCAGGAAAGCCCCGCCTTCCACCGAGTCCCCCAGATTGTAGAGGACGGCGTCCCCCGTTATCAGCAGGCCCTTGCCGCCGGACTGCAACCAGGTTTCCAGCGCCTGGATGTCGGGACTGAGCCCGCCGCCGGCGGTGCCGTTGCCCAAGGGGGATTCAGGCCCCTGACCGCCGCTGTTGTAGACGATGAAATCGTAGGCGGCCAGTTGGTCCTGGGTGGCTGCGTGTCCCAGGCCCGACTCCGAGGACGTGTTGGAAAAATAAACGTCAAACTTGTCCCGCAGCCGGTTGTCGCAAAAGGCCAGAGCCTCCGTCCAGACAGGGATCTGCTCCTGGGTGATGGCATCGTCCCACCACAGGATGCGCGCCGCCGGTCCCACAACCTCTCCGTATTTCACTTCCAGCGTCGGCAGGGCCCGGAAGCTGAATACCTGGTCGTAGGACCCGATGTTTTCGAAGCTGCTGAAGCCCGTGGTGTCGGCGGGCAGGTGACTGCTGGTCACCCCCAGGATGGGATCGTACTGCGTGGCCTCCAGGTAATAATGCAACTGGTCCCCGGGAAAGAGGAAACCCTCGTCCGGCAGGGTGAACTGGAAGCGGTTGCTGAGAGCCATGCCGTCGACCCGAACGGAGTCGCCGTAAACATACCCTTCGTTCGGGAGACCCGCGGTGCGGTGGGGGTCGAACAGCGGATTGGCCTTCAGTTTGTAGTACAGCTTCGGCAAACCGATGAGGGAACAGTCATTCCCCGCCGGTGAGATCCCGCAGACGATGGAATCGCCCTGCACGATGCCGCCCAGTCCGGATTGGTTGATGTTGGCGGCCATGTTGAAGGGCACGCTGTTGGCGCTCAGGTCCACCAGGTCAAGTCCCCCGTTGGCCGGGAAGGCGTCCTGCGCCAGGTTCATGGGCTGGGCTGTCATGCGCGGACCGCTGTAGCGGTAGGCCGACAGCCGGACGTTGTCGAAGTACGGGGCCGGGGTTCCATCGTCCCCGTTGAATCCCCAGACATAGCCGAGTTCGTAGGCCCCCATGGCCACCTGCACGTGGGTGGCGTTGTCGGCCAGCTTGGACCCGATCTCCCAGCCCAGCCGTCGGTACCCCTGGAAAAAGTAAATCATGGAGAAGTCGTTCCAGCCCGCATACGCCAGGTCGGCCGGGTCGCCGGTGTTGACCGAGCGGAACCGGACGTCGGCGAAGATGCCGGGATCATTAATACCAAAACTCGCGTGCAGGTAGGCGTCCAGAGCCAGCCTGCCGCCGTTGCGCCCGCCCGCCGGCCAGGGAATGACCGGCGAGATGACATAGTTCTGCAGGTACTTGTCGTTTTCGGACAGGCCGCCCGAGTTGTTGAGAATGTACCCGTTCGGGCCATAGCACCAGGTGATGCATTCGGTGCCGCCGGTGCCGGGCACCACCAGACCGTCATCCACGAAACAGACCTGCCAGGAGTAGTTGGTGGCGCACGGGTCCACGTCCTCCAGGTTGTTCAACAGTTGCGCAAAGTCCCCGACGCCCGGATTCAGGAAGGCTTCCCAGTCGCCCAGGGTGCCGTCCTCGAAATCGGTGAAACTGACGGTGCCGCCGTTGTCCAGGGTCACCGTGATGTCGTCCACCTGGCAGGCCCCCTTGGAGTAGAACCAGCAGTCGGAGTCGGCAAAGGCGGCATCGGTCACCACGTACAGGCGCACTTCGACCTGGTCGCCGTCCGGTCCACGATAGTCACCGGGCGTCAGGTCGAAACCGGTTTGCAGGTGAAGATTGGCGGCCGTGCCGGTATAGCTTTCCAGGTCCACGAAATTGTCGTCGGCCAGCAGGACGCGGACGTGCAGGTAATCATAGCTGGGTTCCAGGTCGTAGTTGAGCCAACCGTCGAAGTCCACCCGGCAGCCCGCGTTCGGGTCGGCCACCGTGCCCACCCAGCGCAGGACTTCCCGGTAATTGGTGGCATAGCCGCCCACGGTATCGCCGGTGGCGCAGGCCGGGATGGCCGCATCCCCGCAGAAAGCGGCCAGATTGCCCTCTGGATGTCCGTTCAGATAAGCGGCGTTATAGACATCGACATGCCACGCGGACTGCCCGGTGGTGGTCCAGTCCTCGTGGGTCCAGCCATTCCAGTCGGCGTCGCCGCCGGCGGTTTCGAACTGGCCGTTGAAGGGGGCGCCACTGCCCCAGGGTCCCATCAGGAGCGTGGTGTCTGTCACGGATTTGTGGAGGTCGGCCGGACCGCCCTCCAGGACGGGATCCGCAATCGGCCGGGGCGGCGGCGTGACTTCGGCGGCGAAAATGAAATTGGCGGCGAAGAGGACATAGAAAAGAAGATATGGGACGGCGAACATCCGGAGCGAACGGATCATGGCAGAAACCCCCTTATAACGGCCTGCGGTGGTCGCATGGCCGAGAAATGATTATACGGCCATTGACAGCGCCTGGTCAAATCGGGCGTAACTCCGACCTATTTCAGCATGGTCACCTTGCCCAGCACCTTTTCCCCGCCCGCGATCACTTCATAGAAGTAGACACCGGACGCACCCTGACGGTCAGAATCATCCTCGCCGCTCCACAAAATGTGGTGAAGGCCCGGTTCGCGGGGTTCGTCCAGGAGAGTCCGCACCAGCTGGCCCTTCAGATTGTAGACCTTCACCTGCACCCGGCCCTTCAGAGGCAGGTTGAAGTCGATGCGAACGGCCGGGTTGAAGGGGTTGGGATAGGCCGCGGCGGACAGGACGCCGGCGTCGGGTGGCGTGTCCACGATCTTGCCGGGGACCTGAAGGTATTCAAGGAGGCGGCTCAGGATCTCGGCCCGCACCGGTGTGAGAGTGAAAGAGCCGTCCAAGGCTTGGGCACCCTCCACCCGTTCCAGAGCATAAGGCAGGGTGACCACCCTGGATCCGGACGTCGGGTCCCAACGACCCGCCCCGGCCGCGTAGGGATAAATCCCGGCCGTCCCATTCGGACTGAGAAACTCGGCCAGAGACTCGGTCCCGGGCAGTGCCTCAACGGCCGCAATTGTTCGGATATCGGGGCACCCGCCGAAGACGGTCCAGGCCAGGTCTCCCAGATACGGGTTGTCCGTCCCGGCCACCTGCGGCGATATTTGGTTTCCGATCATCGGCCCCACGGGGTCCGGCACATAGGACAGCCCGCACCAGGTCTCGCGAATGTCGGGATTCCAGATGACATCATCCCCACTGAACAGCATCCCCTTGTCGCCCAGCCTCAGCCAGGCATCCAGCAGGGGAATGTCCGGGCTGAAGTCAGCAAACTGACCCGTTCCCTCCCCCAGGGGCTGCCGGTCACATTGGCCGCTGTTGTGGAGGATGAAATCGTACCCCCCCAGTTGGTCCACGGTGGCGGAATGGCCCAGACCCGCCTCCTCCGCCCCGTCGGTATTGGAGTAGAAAACATCGAATTCGGCCTGCAATCCGACGTTGCAGAACTCCAGGGCCTCTTCCCACTTCAGCAGTTGATCCGCCCCCACACCGGTATCTTCCCAATACAGGATTTTCGCGCGTTGGCGGAGCAGACCACCGTCCTCAACCACGTCGGGCAAAGCCCTGAAACTGAAGAGGGGGCCATAGGCGGCGATGGCTGAAAAGTCGCTGAAGCCGGTGGTGTCCGCGGGCAAGATGCTGGTGGTGTACCCCTGGACCGGATCCCACTGGGTGGCCTCGAAAAAGTAATGAAGCTCGTCGCCGGGAAAGAGAAAGCCTTCGTCCGGCAGGTGGAATTCATAATAACCGGGTTCAGGGGCCCCGTTGTTGACCACCGAATCCCCCTCCACAAATCCCACCGACGGCAGACCGGCTGTTCGGTAGGGATCGAAAACAGGATTGGCCTTCAAGCGGTAATACAGACGGGGCAAGCCCTGGAGGTAATTGTCACTTCCTGTGGCCGCGACATAGCAAACCAGGGAATCGCCGTGAACAACACCGTCCACACCGTCGGACTCGATCCAGCCGGGGGTATCAAAACCGACATGATTCGACCCCGGGTCCGAAAGGTCCAGGAGGCCGTGGGTAGGGAAAGCGTCCTGGGCCAGGGTGTTGGGCCACGTGTACATAAGGGGGCCGCCATGCCGGAAGGCGGTGAGGCGCACATTGTCGAAATAGGGTGCGGGGGTTCCGTCGGGGAGGTACCAGCCCCACGTGGACATCTCATACACGTCCATCGACACCTGAAAATACGTGACGCCTTCGACCAGATACTGACCGAAGTCAAAATCCATACGCCGATACCCTTCGCCGTAATAACTGAAGGGGGGTCTCACCCACGCCGCATAGTCCAGATCATCCGGATTGGTCGAGATCGTTGAACGGACCTGAATAAAAACCAGGATTCCGGCTGAGTCGCCTCCCAGTGTTTCATGATAATACGCATCGAAATTCCAGGTTCCGCCGTTGTATCCGCCGTCAGGCCAGGCCATGGGAGGCGAGATCAGCGTGTTATGCAACCGATCAGGGCGGTCATACTGTCCATTGGAGTTGTAAACAACGTAGCCCGAAGGCCCGTAGCACCAGGTAATGCACGGCGTGCCCCCGGTCCCGGGCACCACCACCCCGTCATCCACGAAGCAAACCTGCCAGGACGTGTTGTCCACGCACGGATCGATGTCCTGCAGGTTGTCGACCAGGTGGGCAAAGTCGCCCACCCCCGGCATGACCACTGTTTCCCAAGCCCCAAGGGTCCCATCCTCAAAATCCGTGAAACTGAACGTGCCGCCGTTGTCCAGGGTCACCGCGATATCGTCCACCTGGCAGGCGCCCTTGGTGGGCCACTTGCAGCCCTGATCGGAGTAGGCGCCGTCGGACGTCACGATCAGGCGCAGCCTGACACCATTGCCCGCCTCGCCAACATAATCCCCCGGCTGCAGGTCGAAGCCGACCTGCAGGTTTTCGTTGGCGCCCCGCGAGGTATAGGACGCCAGTGTCTCCACGCTGCCGTCGCCCAGAACCAACCGGACCAACAGATAATCATAACCGGGTTCCAGGTCGTAATTGAGCCAGGCCGTCAAATCCAGTCGACACCCCTGAGTCGTGTCCGCCACGGTGCCCTCCCATTGCAGAACCTCGAAATACTGGTTGAGGTAGCCGCCGATGGTGTCGCCGTTGGCACAGGCGGGAATGGCCGGGTCTCCACAGTAGGCCGCCAGATTGCCCACGGTTTGTCCGTGGAGAAAGGCGGCATTGTAGGGACTCACATGCCAGGCCGATTCTGGACGGGGGGCTGTTTTGTCAAGATGGGTCCAGCCGTTCCAGGCCGCCTCACCAACGGACGTTTCGAACTGACCGTTGTGGGGGGCATCGCTCCCCCAGGGCCCCATGATGATGGCCGTATCGGTGAGGGCCTTGGCCGGGTCGGCCGGGCCGCCGTGGATGACCTCGATGGGCCGCCGGGTCCGTTCCGGCTGTGGCAGATCTTTGGCGGGGCTCAAATGGAAAACCATGAGTAGAGACAGAACGGAGAACAGGATGAACGGGCGATTCATACAAACCCCCTATCAAATATTTTTCAGCCGTTCGTTTGCAATGAACCCAGTATACCCGCAGGTCGGATTTAAAGTCAATTCATTAAAAAACAAGGACTTACAGCAATCCTTAACGCCTGCGAGCGGCAATGGCCGCCGCCGGTCGCCCATCCGGATCAAAATCCTCGGCATGGGCCAGCACATCAAATTGGCCCCGGGGAACGGCACTCAGCAACTCGCCTCTGGCCAAACGATGACGAGGGTGAGGATGTCCGCCGTAGCCGGGCGCGTCGCGGAAAGTTCGCAGAAGGACCAGCCCGCCGGGTTTGAGCAGGCGGGGTAAAAGCGGCAGGATATTTCTTTGCAGATAGCGGAAATTCAGGATCACCGACCAGGGTCCGGCAGGAATCGTGGACAAATCCCGAAGATCCGCCGGCAGGAATTCACAGGCCGTCCCCCGGGATGCCGCCAGAACCCGTCCCATCTCCAGGGCTTCGGCTTCCCTGTCCAGCCCCGTGACGACGTAGCCCCGTTCGGCCAGCCACACCGCCGCCCGGCCGCTGCCGCAGCCCAGGTCCAGCACCGGACCGGCGGCCGGCGGGGGGAGCAGGCCCGCGTGGTCCACCAACCAGTCCGGCGCCGACCACAAATGGGCCCGCGACAGCCCCTTGGCCAGGAGGCCCGGCGGAATCCGGTCCGCGGTCAAGCCCAGCCCCTGCACGGTCTCCCGGCCGCGACCGGCCAGGTGACCGGCCAGGTCGTCGGCCTCGGCCTGGGTTCCGGCCACCACCAGCAAGGGGGCATGGCGCGGGGGCAGGAAAATGCTGGGCAGGGCGGTTTCGAAGGGCCCAGCCGCCACGGGATGAGAGACGGCCCCGGCCAGATGCCCGGCCTGGAAATCGGCCTGCGGCCTGACATCCAGCACCGGCCAGTCCCGCCACCCGGGATCGGTGTACCAGGCCGCGGCAATGTCCTCAGGACTGAACACCATGAACTCCCTGTCTTTTCACGATTTGCCCCCATCCGCGCCCCGGGGGCTGTAAACGGTTGCCACCCGGACCGGATTGGGTCTAAATTAGGCGGACAATAAGACTTTAATAAGCGACGCGGGCGGCCGAAGTCAATTCACCGCTTACGTCGCCAGTTTCGCTGACAATACCCCGCCCTCGGGCCCTGGGAGTAAAAAAATGCCGTCGATCCAGAAATTTACCGTCACCCCCAACCTCCCTGAACCCCTGCAGCCGTTGCTGGAAATCGCCAACAACGTGTGGTGGACCTGGAACGTGGAGGCCATCGGCCTGTTGCGCCGGGTGGACCAGGACCTGTGGGACAAGCACAAGGGCAATCCCATCGCCGTGCTGGGGTCCCTGTCGGCGGAGCGGGTGGCCGAACTGGAAAAGGACCGCGCCTTCCTGGCCCACCTGGAGCGGGTGGCCGGCGATCTGGAACGCTACCTGAACCTCACCTCCTGGTTCGAAAGCGAGCACGCCGACCACAACGCCAATCTCATCGCCTACTTCTCCCTGGAGTTCGGGCTGCACGAATCGCTGCCCCTGTACTCAGGCGGCCTGGGCATTCTGGCCGGCGATCACCTGAAGTCGGCGTCGGATCTGGGACTGCCCCTGGTGGGTGTGGGCCTAGCCTATCAGTACGGCTATTTCCGTCAGTACCTGAATCACGACGGCTGGCAGATGGAAGAGTACACGGCCAACGACTTCCACAACATGTCCATGCGGCAGGAACTGGACGACGCGGGCCACCCCGTCACCGTCGAGGTGAACTATCCCGGGCGTGTGGTCAAGGCCGCGGTGTGGCGCGTGCAGGTGGGCCGCAATCCTCTCTTCCTGCTGGACACCAACCTGCCCGAGAACCGTCCCGAGGACCGCGACCTGACCAGCCGGCTCTACGGCGGCGACCACGACATGCGCATCCGCCAGGAAATCCTGCTGGGCATCGGCGGCCTGCGCGCGCTGATCACCCTGGGCCTGGAGCCCGACGTGTGCCACCTCAACGAGGGCCACTCGGCCTTCCTGGCGCTGGAGCGCATCAACCTGCTCATGAAGAACCGGGGGCTCAGTTACGAAACGGCCTTCGAACTGGTGCGCGCGAGCAACGTGTTCACCACCCACACGCCGGTGCCCGCGGGCAACGACCACTTCCACCCGGACCTGATCCGGACCTACCTGCGCCGCAAGGCCGACGAGATGGGCCTGGATATCGAGGACCTGCTGGCCCTGGGCCGTCAGGACCCCACCAACAAGTCCGAGACCTTCTGCATGACCGTACTGGCCCTGCGCCTGAGCCGCTTCACCAACGGCGTGAGCGAGCTGCACGGCCACGTGTCGCGGGACATGTGGAAAGCCATGTGGCCGGGCGTGCCCACCGAAGAGGTGCCCATCAGCCACGTGACCAACGGCATCCACACCCGGAGCTGGCTGTGTTCGGAGATCGCGCGTCTTTATGACCGCTACCTGGGCCCCCGCTGGCACGAGGAGCCCACCAACAAAACCCTGTGGGACCGGGTGGACCTCATCCCGGACGCCGAGTTGTGGCGCTCCCACGAACGCATGCGGGAACGGCTGGTGGGGTTCGTCCGCGGCCGGCTGCGTCAGCAGTTGCGCAACCGCGGGGCCAGCCGGGCCTGGGTCAAGCAGGCCTCCGAGGTGCTGGATCCCGAAGCCCTGACCATCGGCTTCGCCCGCCGCTTCGCCACCTACAAGCGGGCCGCCCTCATCCTGAGCGATCCCGTGCGCCTGGCGAAGATCCTGAACGACCCCGAGCGCCCCGTGCAGCTCATCTTCGCGGGCAAGGCCCACCCCAAGGACCAGCCGGGCAAGGAAATCATCCGCCAGCTGATCCACATGGCCGAGCAGGAGGAATTCCGTCACCGCCTGATCTTCGTGGAAGACTACAACATCGAAGTGGGTCGCTACCTGGTGCAGGGCGTGGACATGTGGCTGAACAATCCGCGCCGGCCTCTGGAGGCCAGCGGCACCAGCGGCATGAAGGTGCCGCCCAACGGCGGTATCAACCTGTCGGTCATGGACGGTTGGTGGTGCGAGGCCTATGAGCCGGGCAACGGCTGGTCCATCGGCGCCGGCGAGGACTACGACGACCAGGAGTACCAGGACGAGGTGGAAAGCACCGCCCTGTTCGACCTCCTGGAAAACGAAATCGTGCCCACCTTCTATGACCGCGGCAGCGACGACGTGCCCCGCGAGTGGACCCGCATCATGAAGCGCTCCATGCAGACGGTGAACGCCGAGTTCAACACCAACCGCATGGTCGAGGAATACACCCAGCGGTTCTACGTGCCCTGCCTGGACAATGCCAAGCGCCTGGGCAAGGACGAATACGCCGCCGCCGCGGACCTCGCCGACTGGCGCGGTCGCGTCCGGGCCGCCTGGCCCAAGGTGGAGATCTCCTGCGTGGAGGCCCCGCCGGTGGACGCCCAGCCCATGGGCACCGTCCTGGAAGTCACCGCCCGCGTGGCCCTGGGACCGATTCCGGTGGAAGAAGTCCTGGTGGAGGCCTATCACGGCCTGATGGACTCCAAGGGCGAGATCGTGGACGGCGAGACCGCCACGCTCTTCGCCGGCGAAACCGACGCCGAGGGCAACGTGGTCTTTACCGGCAGCATTCCCTGCCGTCGGGCGGGCCAGCGTGGATTCACCGTGCGCATGGTGCCCCGCAAGGACGGCTATCCCCTGGACCGGTTCGAAACCGGCCTGGTGACCTGGTGGGAGCAAAACGGCAAGCAGCCCTGTGACGTGAAGACGGGGCCCGTGCCCGGCGCCAATCACGCTGTCTGACACCCTTCAGCCCGAGGCAGGCCCATGTCCAGCACCTTCGGCACGCTCTGGCGTATCACCACCTTCGGGGAATCCCACGGCGGCGGGGTGGGTGTGGTCATCGACGGCTGCCCGGCCGGCCTGGCCCTGGACCTGGACGACGTGCAGGCCCAACTGACCCGACGCCGTCCCGGCCAGAATCGCCTGGCCACCCCCCGTGACGAACCCGACGCGGTGGAAATCCTCTCCGGGCTGCAGGACGGCGTGACCCTGGGCACCCCTCTGGCCATGCTGGTGAGGAACAAGGATCAACGCCCGGCCGACTACCGGGATCTGGCCGCGGCCCCGCGGCCCTCCCACGCCGATTTCACCTACCGCGAGAAATACGGGATCACCGCTGCCAGCGGCGGCGGACGGGCCAGCGCCCGGGAAACCATCGGACGCGTGGCCGCCGGCGCCGTGGCCGAAGCCTGGCTGAGAGAAAAGTTCGGCGTGAGCATCGTCGGCTGGGTGGAAGCCGTCGGACAGGAACCCGGCGCCGAGGTGGACCCCGAACAGGTGACCCGCGCCGAAGTGGACGCCCACCTGACCCGATGCCCCGACGCCAAGGCCGACACCGCGTTTATCGCGGCCATCGAGGCGGCCCGCCAGGCGGCCGACTCCGTGGGAGGCCTGATCTCCTGCGTCTGCCGCGGCGTGCCCGCCGGCTGGGGCGAACCCGTGTTCGGCAAGCTGGAAGCCGAACTGGGCCGGGCCATGCTGTCCATTCCCGCGGCCAAGGGCTTCGAATCCGGGTCCGGCTTCGACGGCGCCCGCCGCTGCGGCTCCGACAACAACGATCTTTTCCAGGGCGATGGGGACACCCTCACCACCCTGACCAACCACAGCGGCGGCATCCAGGGCGGCATCAGCAACGGCCAGCCCGTGCTCTTTCGCGTGGCCTTCAAACCGCCGGCCACCATCGGACAGATCCAGCAGACCGCCGACTTCACCGGCCGGACCGTGGATCTCCAGGGCAAGGGCCGCCACGACCCCTGCGTGGTGCCCCGGGCCGTGCCCATCGTGGAGGCCATGGCCGCGCTGGTTCTGGCCGACCTGGCCCTTCAGCAGCAGGCCCGGCGCTAGTCCAGACCCGGCACGATTTCCCGCAGGTCCGCCACATACTGACGGAACAGACGCCGCCCCTCGGCCGTGGGCTTGACCAGGGTTTGCGGACGTTTGCCCACGAATCTCTTTTCCAGGGTGATGAGCTGCCCCTCCTCCAACTTGGACAAGTGGACGGAGAGGGCGCCGTCGGTGACGCCGAGGGCTTTGCGCAGATCGATGAAGGAAACGGCGCTCCTGGTTCGCAGCAGGAAGGACAGGATCAGCAACCTGGCCCGGCCGTGAATCAGCGGCGTCAGCGGAATCCGGCCTTCCGGACCGGAATCCGCGCCTGTATCTTGCGCCACGCCCAAGGCCTCCTTGCCGGGCGTTACCGGTTCGCGCACATCCCCGTCTACATCCTTGTAAAGCGGAAACGCGGAGAGCGGTCAAAGCGGGGGCCGACAGCGCGACGTCTGTCGGCGTCGGCCCCCTGAATCCAGGAAGAGTCGTCCCGAATCTTCCTGAATCTGGTTCAGCGGATGATCGTCGGTCTCTGACCCACCAACGTTCGGCCCGAATCCTTTCGAAACCGAAATTTGGTGCGGGGGCGGCTGGCACCCAGGACCAGTGAGTCCGCCCCCATTGCCGTCCGGAGTTCCTTCTCCAGCTCCCTCGCGGGGATCCGTCGCTCCGTCAGGATCCGGCGTCAACCATCTGATGAACCTGACCCGAAGTTGAAAGTCCTCCGAGTCGATCCCGGTGCGGCCCGTCCGTGCGGAAATCCTTTTCCGCGAACCGGAGGTCCCTGGGCCACCCGCAAAGACTTTATAATCCAAAGTCCTTTACTTTGTAAAGCTAAAAAACACAAAAAGACGAACTTTTTTTCGCAGACCGTTCCGCAAGGCTTTTCAGGCTGGAATTTGGCGGCCCGCCGGTTATCTTGGGGGCGTTACCGGCCCGACGGGACGGACCGACCAGCGGTTTCCCCACAGCGGCTGCAGATCCATAGAAGGAGGTTGCCATGAAGACCGATAAGCTCATCAAGATGGAAGACCAGTTCGGCGCGAACAACTACCACCCCCTGGACATTGTCATCAAGAAGGCCGAAGGCGTTTGGGTTGAAGACGTGGAAGGCAACAAGTTCATGGATTTCCTGGCCGCCTACAGCGCCGTGAACCAGGGCCATTGCCACCCCCGCCTGCTCAAGGCGTTGCGCACCCAGGCGGCCAAGGTCACCCTGACCAGCCGCGCCTTCCGCAACGATCAGCTCCCGTTCTTCTGCCAGGAAGTCTGCGAGATGACGGGCTTCGACCGCGTGCTGCCCATGAACTCGGGCGCCGAGGCCGTCGAGACCGCCATCAAGGCCGCCCGCAAGTGGGGCGAGAAAATCAAGGGCATCAAGAAGAACAAGGCCGAGATCATCGTCTGCGGCGACAACTTCCACGGCCGGACCACCACCATCGTGGGCTTCAGCACCGAGGACCAGTACAAGGACGGCTTCGGCCCCTTCACCCCCGGCTTCAAGGTGATCCCCTTCGGCGACGCCAAGGCCCTCGAAGCGGCCATCACCAAGAACACGGCCGCCTTCATGGTGGAACCCGTGCAGGGCGAGGCCGGCATCAACGTGCCGCCCAAGAGCTTCCTCAAGAAGGCCGCGGCCCTGTGCAAAAAGCATAACGTGCTGCTCATCGCCGACGAGATCCAGAGCGGCCTCGGCCGCACCGGCAAGCTCTTCGCCTACGAGCACGACGGCATCAAACCTGACGCCGTGATCATCGGCAAGGCCCTCAGCGGCGGGTTCTACCCCGTGAGCGCCTTCCTGGCCAACGACGAGGTCATGGGCGTGTTCAACCCGGGCGACCACGGTTCCACCTTCGGCGGCAACCCCCTGGGCATGGCCGTGGCCCGCGAGGCCCTGAAGGTCCTGGTCGAGGAGAAGCTGGTGGAGAACAGCGCCAAGCTGGGCCCCTGGTTCATGGATCAGCTCAAAGCCATGCCCTACAAGAGCATCAAGACCGTCCGCGGACGGGGCCTGTTCATCGGCCTGGTCCTGGACCGTCCGGCCCGGCCCTATTGCGAGGCCCTCATGGCCGAAGGCATGCTCTGCAAGGAGACCCACGAGAACGTGATCCGGTTTGCTCCCCCGCTGACCATCAGCAAGAAGGAGCTGAACATGGCCCTGCGGCGCGTGAACAAGGTGTTCAAGGCGCTGGGCTAGATCGTCCCCGCAGCCCGGACGAAAGAGCGGGGCCGTCGGGTCCCGCTCTTTTTCCTGAAAGGGATCTCTGGTGCCCACAGCCTTCCACGTTTCAGATCTTCACGGCCGCCCCGGCCGGTACCGGGCCCTGTTTCAGGCCATTCGCCGGGACATCCCCCAAGGCGTTTTTCTCGGGGGCGACCTGCTCCCCCACCCCATGGACCTGTCCTGGTCGGAAAAATCCGCGGCCGTCGATTTCGTGGAGGATTTTCTGGTCCCCGGTTTTGCCGCCCTGCAAAAAGACATGGGCCCCGCGGCCTATCCCCAGGTTTTCCTGATACCGGGCAATGACGACCCCAGGGCCGTGGAGCCGTCCCTCAGGGGCGCGGAAAGCCAGGGGCTTTGGCGATACATCCAGGACCAGGTGGGGGATTTCGCCGGACACCCGGTGTTGGGCTATGCCTGCATTCCACCGTCCCCATTTCAGCTCAAGGACTGGGAGCGCTACGATGTCTCCCGGTTTGTGGACCCGGGATGTCTGCCCCCGGAGGAGGGAACCCTGTCCGTGGCCCGTCCGCGGCGGGAAATCCTCCACACCACCATTGAGGCGGAACTGGCGGAACTGGCCGGACACCGGGACCTTTCAAACGCTATCTGCCTGTTCCACTGCCCGCCCTATGGCGGTCAATTGGATGTGGCGGATCTGGCCGGTAAAATGGTGGACCATGCCCCCCTGGACCCTCATATCGGAAGCATCGCCATCCAGCGGTTCATCCAGGCGCGTCAGCCACGGGTCACCCTCCATGGACATGTTCACGAGAACCGGCGCCTGACCGGAGTATGGCGGGAACAATACGGGGCCACCACCTCATTCAATGCCGCCAACGACACACAAGACCTGGCCCTGGTCAGATTCGACCCCGACCATCTGACCCAGGCCACCCTGGAGCTGATCCCACCTCAGGCCAACGGCAGCGCATAGGCCGCGTCCGTCACCGCCCCTATTTTTACCGCGTAACTGGTGCGGTTCTCCAGATCCTGATCCGTCAGCAGGTGAACGTCCAGCAACCCGTCCGAGCGGTATCCGGTTTTCAGGTAGTTCACTTCGGCCAGACACCGACTCCAGCCGTCCAGCCAGGTCATCAAGGCCGCCCGCTGTTCCCCGTCCCCCCTGAAATGAATCAGAAGGTCGATATCACTGGCCGGCCCGGCCGTCGCGTTTTTGACGCTCCCGTAAACATACACCCCGACCACGCCCCACTGGTCGTGAGGCATTTCCAGGGCGATCCGCTCAGCCATCTCCCGGCGCCATCGCCAGTATTGCACCGGCGCCCCGACCTGTTCCGAATCCGGGGTCATCACCGACTCGGGAATGGACCCGGGCACGGTGAAACAGGCCACCGCCTCGTCCAGGTCGGCGTTCAACAATACCCGGACCACCCGGCCGTCGGTGGCCTGGTTCACGTCGATGACCCGAATGACCGACGCGAGCTCCGCGAACTCAGGCAACAGGTCCGCAAGGGCGTTTTCGCTGCGCAGGAGGAAGCGCTCCGCAAGCGTCACGCCCTCGTCGTCCGGGTACAGGGGCAGGTACCCGATGTTGGCCTCGACCAGGTCCTGGAAAAAATGGGTCCCGAAGGACACGTCGGGAACATAGTTCCCCTTGCGCCGGGCAATTTCGATGAGCATGGCCGTGTTGTTGATGTCCGCATAGGTGACACTCACGCCCAGCTTGATGTCGCCCCGGCTCCCCCACCGTCCCGGCCCCATGAGAAGGAACTGCTTCTTGGGCAGGATCTTGTTCAGGCGTCCAACGGCCCGCCCCACCGACTTCATCTGCTGCGCCGTGGCCAGAGCGCCATAGGCCTCCGGGTCGACGTAGACCAGGTAGGTGATTTCTCCCACCGCGCTGTTGGAAACGAACTTCCGGGCCGTGAAGACTATATCCTCGCCCGGGATGTCCCTGGGAATGGGCGCCGAGGCCACGAGGCTGCCCTGGCTCTGGGGACGGCACTGCAGCAGGTAGAGGTTCGTCCCGTCATGGGCGAACTCCACATCCACGGGCGTTTTCAGGGTGTCTTCAAGAACCCGCAGCAGGCCCTTGATCTGAGGCAGGAACCTGCCGTCCTGACGCAGTTCATCGAAAGTGGGAATCATCCGGATGCTGCCTGGCTCGTCCAGCAAACTGACCGGCTTGACCAGCCGCCCGTCCTGCAGAATGGAAAAGATCAATCTCTGGCCCGCGTACTCGTCTCCCACCTCCGCCAGCAGATCCGCAATCTCCACCGTCTCGAAAGCGTTGGCCTCCAGGTTGATGAGGTCCATGCGGCTGGGGGAATACCGCACGATCTCGTCGACGGCAACGTTCACCCTCAGCTCGGGTTTGCCGGGCACCACCAGGACCGGATAGTCGTCCCCGGTGCGATCCACTGCGCGGGTTCCCAGACCGGGCACCAGGCGCACCAAGCCGTCTTCCCGCTCAATCCGGGGGGACCAGCGGAACTCGTTGTTGGAGAAGATCACCCCCGCGAAGGCCGGGAAGTAGTATTTTCCGGCCCGTTTCCCCACCACCTCCTGGATCAGGATGCCCATCTGTTCGTCGAATTCCAACACGCCCCGCTCTGCCCGGTATTCGATGGGGTCCGGGCCGAACATGGACGCGTAAATTTCGGCCACGGCATCCAGCAACGCAGCCAGGCAGACCTGTTTGGACCCTTGGTTGGCCAGGAACAGGCTCTTGTACTTGCCCGAAAACGCCGTGCCCACCCGGTCTTCCAGCAGGCTTGAACTGCGGATGACGATGGGTGCGCCGTCGAAATCATCCAGGGCCGCGGACAGCCCGTGAACCAGGCTGGGCGGAAAGGCGGAATTCTTGAAAAGCCGGATGATGTTGGGGTAGTCCCGCCGCACCTCGTTGATGGGTTTGTATTTCTGGTGCAGGACTTCTTCCAGGTCGTTGTAGAAGATAAAGTTCAGAATGGCGTCCGAGGCGATGTGCCAGGTGCGGGGCACCCGGATATCTCCCAGCAGGGCCTTCTCCCGGTCGGACAGACCCTCGGCGACCGACACGCCGTCCGGGGTGTCGGCTGTGACCTGATTCTGAAGAATACAGTGGGCCAGCAGCATACCCGCCGCCTTGCCCCCCAGCTTCCCGTGACTGTCCGTGGGCATGATGATGCGGTCCATTAAATCCCCGAAGAAGGGCACACCCACCTGGTCCTTGGCCATCTGCACGAATTCGAGTTGTTCGGTCAAGAGGCGCTGAGTCAGGGAAACGCGAAGACTTTTTCGGGTGGAAAGGGAGAGGCTGTCGCCCCGGGAAACCTGCTGGAAACGTCTCAGGGCCTCCTGGATTTCCACCAGGGTCGAGCCGGGGCTGTCCAGGACGTTGAGGAACAGGGACGCCTTGTCCTCCTGGATCCATTTCTGCACGTAGAAGATGATTTCGCCCGCGGTAATGAAGCGGGCGGCCAGGTTGAAGGGTTCCCCCCGCACCAGAAGCCCCGTGTCCACCGGGCGGACTTTCTCCGGAACATTGCGCTCGCCGGTCCCCGTTTCCAGAGGATCGTACCCCTGATCCAGATCTCCCAGCATGACCTGGGCCTCGTCGATGCCGATGGAACAGAGGAAGTTCAGCATCTTGCGGGAAATCCGGACGAACAGCTGGTCATCCGTTTCGCGCAGCAGATCCACCACCACCCGCCAGTTACCCTGATCTTCGGTGTCGCCCATTTCACTCAGTTGACGCCATTTTTTCCCCATGAACTGGAGCTTCTTGAACAGCATGAAATGTCCCAGCCGGTCGGCCAGGCTCTTGATCAGCTCCACCTCCTCCTTCAGGAAGGGTCCCTCGTCCCCCGGCGGACAGTCCTCGACATACAGAACCCGCAGGTGCCCCACCTCCTCCTTCTGGACCTGGATCTCGGTCTTCAGCATGCAGGTTGATTCGACAAATCCGCTGGAACGAAAAACCTCACCATCGAGGACCACCTCCACCTGGCAAACCTCGGGGAACTGCCACCCCGGTCCGATGACATCCACGACTTCCGACATGACCTCCTGCAGGGGCCGGTCGATCCCGGTGAGGACTTTTTCCACCTCGTAGAGGCAGCGCAATTCCTTCGCCCGCTCTTTCAGACTGGTGATCAACTTGTCGGTCGAACTCATGCGTCACCTCCGACTTTGCAGACGGCCAGCCCCGCCAACCCGTCCACGCGGATCTGAAGGGGTTTGGGAAGCCGTACGTGTCTCACGAATTTCGTTTCCTGTTCCACCGGTTGCCGCTGGAGCCAATCCCACTCCACCCGACTGCTACCGCGTCCCCTCACCGTCAGGTAGAAAGCCCCCACGGCAATCAGGTTGTGGAAGAAGTGGGCCCCCTGGCTCGGGTCTGGATTCAGGTCCCGGAAGGCACATTCAACGATGACCCGCGCTCCGTTGATCTGGCTCCAGTCCACCGGAACACCCAACCAGGGATCCGCGCTTCCCCAGCGCCCGAAGCCCACCAGCATGTAAGGCCGGCCGGAGACCAGCAGCCCACCGTTGAGGCGGTTGATTTCCAGGGCAATGGCCGGGGTCTGGGACGTCTCAAATGTTTCCGGTTTGAGGTAGACGATGTCCGCGATGTCCGTCTTGATCCCATGGCCGGTGGCCCGCTCGGACGCCACCACGACACCCGGCTCGATCAATTCCACCGGTGAAACCCGGGACTCCCCTTCGGGGATCGCCATGGACCGCATCTGCAAAAGACAAAGGCGGTACACCCCGTCGGGCCGCCGGTCGATGGCAAACTCGAGTTCCACGGGGCACCCGGCGGTCCGTTCGGCCAGGGGCAGCAGTTTTTTCATCAGATCGCTCAAGGGCAATGTTTCGCCGACGAGAATCGGTCCGAAATCCAGGACCCGAGGCCCTTTGGCCGCCAGCCCGAGACGCAGACGGTCCGCCCCGGGGTCGTAGGTCGAAACCAGGTGGTCCAGGATCTCGTCCTGCTCCCCCACCGACAGGTCCGGGTTCAGCAGGAATTCCGTTTCCCCCATGGGATCCGGCGGCGGCGGGGGCCCCATGTTCACCGCCCAGAAGGCCGTCTGGGTATTGCGCAGGCGGTCGCCCACGTCGTTGAACGGGGGCGGCGAAGCCGGACAGGCCGGGCAGAAACTCCAGGACCGGTCACCGTTGACAATTTGTCGTCCCAGGCCCAGGGCCAGGTTGACCACGCCGTCGGTGGTTCGGGCCGATCCGTTGGGGTAATAGTTGAAAGACCGGGCCACCCCGGAAATCTGGGGATAGAACCGCGTTCCGTACCGGTTTCCCGCCACCTCCTGGATGACGAGGGCCATCTTCTCCTCGGCATGGTCCTCCTTGAGACCCTGGAAATATCCACGCGCCGCCTTCATGTAGGTGGTGGCGTAGACAAAGCGGATGGCTTCCACCAGGCGGTTGAACCGGGTGTCCACGTCGGGCTGGTTGTTGGGCAGCATCTTGGTGGCGTAGACCCCGGCGAATGGATGGGCCAGGGCATCTTCCATCCGGCTGGAGGACCGCACCGCCAGGGGGACCTCCACCTGGCTGATGAAGTCCCGCAGGTCTCCCAGGATTTCCGGTGGAAGGGCCGCCCGCCCGAAGGCCTGAGCCACCCGTGCGTCACTGACGGGAGTCTCCAGAAGAGGACCCAGGTTATTCATGGCGATGAAGGAATCGAAAATATCGGTGCCCAGGATCACCATCCTGGGCACCGCTACCTCGAACTCGGGATGCACAGCCTGGTCGACCCCTGCCAGCAGGTCCCGGGACAGGCGCATCAGACCGGTCGCTTTGCCACCAATCTCTCCCCGTCCCAGACGGGAAATGATTTCCCCGGATTCCCAGGTCCCCCGACTGAAGACGGGGATCGACGTGTCATTCCTGCTCTTCATGCCGACCTCCCCGTTAGACCCAGCCGCGATCCCTGCACGCCACCGCCACCCGGTTGATGGCCAGCATGTAGGCGGCGTCACGCATCCCCACGTTCTTCCGTGCGGCCAGTTCGCTGACCGAGTAGAACGCGGCGGTCATCTTCATGTCCAGTTTGCTGAGGACTTCGCTCAAATCCCAGAAGTAATTCATATTGCTCTGCACCTGCTCGAAATAGCTGCAGGTGACACCGCCGGCGTTGGCCAGGAAATCGGGAATGATGAAGACACCCTTTTCCGCCAGAACCTTGTCCGCCTCGGGAGAGGTGGGTCCGTTGGCGCCTTCGGCCAGGACCTTGACCCGGTCACTGATGGAATTGACGGTGTGGGCATTGATCTGGTTTTCCAGGGCGGCGGGGATCAAAATGTCCACATCCTGCGCCAGCCAGGCCCCTCCGTCCAGGATCCTGTAGCCCAAAGCCTGGGCCTTGGCCCGGTCGATGCCCCCGAAGCTATCGGCGATGCCCTGGAGTTCGGCCAGATCCACTCCGCCGGTCCGGGCCACGCTGAAAGACTCCTGGGCCGTCTGGTCCCAACAGGACACGCACTCCACCGTGCCGCCCAGTCGGTTATAAAGCTCAATGGCGTACTGGGCGACATTTCCGAAGCCCTGAACACTGGCCGTGGTCTCCTCGGGCTTCAGTTCCAGTTCTTTCAAGGCCTCCCGCAAGGTGTAGATCACCCCATAGCCGGTGGCTTGGGTCCGCCCCAGGGATCCCCCCATGCCCACGGGCTTGCCCGTGATGGCCCCCGGGAAGTGCCCCCCATTAATCGTTTCAAACTCGTCCAGCATCCAGAGCATGTGCTGGGCGTTGGTCATGACATCGGGGGCAGGTATGTCGCGAACGGGTCCCACGTTGCAAGAGACCTGCCGCACCCACCCCCGACAAATCGCTTCCTGCTCGCGAGGGCTCAGGTGATGAGGGTCGCAAATAACCCCACCCTTTCCACCTCCCAGGGGAAGATCCGCCACCGCACACTTCCACGTCATCCACATGGACAGGGCCCGAACAGTATCAACGGTTTCCTGGGGATGGAAACGGATACCGCCCTTGCACGGTCCGCGGGCGTCGCTGTGCTGAATGCGATACCCCGGAAAAATTTGAACGGTCCCGTCGTCCATCCGCACGGGAATGCTGAAATGGTATTCACGCATGGGATTCCGCAGCAATTGACGCGACCCCTCATCCAAACCAATGAGGTCGGCAATGCGGTCAAATTCCCGCTGTGCACTTTCGAAGGGATTGAAGCCTGAATTTTTCGTCATCACCAAACTCCTGGTTTTGGGGGCCTTGGACACCGCTCGTTCTCGGGTTTCCCACCCAGATAAGGCAAGAGCGGAGCCAATTTGATTTTTTTGAAATTATTTTATAAGATGTTGATATTAAACATTTTAAATATCAGATGCATTGACGGAAGAAGATTTGAGGGCAGAGGGATGAAGCGCTAACACATCATTGTGCCATCAGGATGTAGCACAACTGCATCAAAGGTGAGCTATTACGAAGAATACTTGGTCCGGCCGTCCACGCCGGGAGGAGAAATCCCCAGGCGCTTGAGTTTGCGCTGCAAAGTGGTGCGATGAACCCCCAATTCAGCCGCTACCCGCCCCCGGTGCCAACGGTGCTTTTCCAGGACCTGGAACAGGAATGCCGCTTCCACTTGTTTGAAGCCGTCCGGGCTGCCGTCTGAAAGGCCTCCCGACCGCATCCGCAAACGCTTGGGCAGGTCCCGCACCTCCAGAACCGGGCCCTTGCACATCACCCAGGCATGCTCGATGATGTTTTCCAGCTCCCGCACATTGCCCGGATAATCGTGGGTCATGAGCGCCTCGAGGGCCCCCGAAGCCACCCCGGCGACGTGTTTGCCGCCGGCGACGGAAAAATTCTCCAGGAACTTGTGGGCCAGAAGCGGAATATCCCCCTTCCGATTGCGTAAGGGCGGCACTTCCAGACTCAGGACATTGATGCGGAAATAGAGGTCGCGCCGAAACAGTCCCCGATCCACCCGGTCCAACAGGTCCCGGTTGGTGGCGGTAATCAGACGAATATCACAGGGAATGACCTTGTTGTCGCCAAGACGCTCATAAACTTTTTCCTGCAGGACCCGCAGCAGTTTCACCTGCATGTCCATGGGAATGTCCCCCACCTCGTCCAGAAACAGGGTGCCTCCCTGAGCCGCCGCGAAGCGACCGGGCTTGTCGCGGTTGGCCCCCGTAAAGGCCCCGGCCCGGTAACCGAACAGCTCCGATTCCAACAGCGTTTCCGGCAGGGCCGCGCAGTTCACCGTCACCAGGGGCCCGTCGGACCGGGGACTCAGATTGTGGATCGCCCGGGCCAGGAGGTTTTTTCCGGTCCCGGTTTCCCCCAGGATCAGCACACTTGTTTCACTGCGGGAAATGGTGGGCAGGGTTTCGAACAGGAGACGCATGCCAGGGTCGCCGGTGATGATGCCCTGGGTGGACGGGGTGGTGTCGTGGTGCCGCAGCAGTCGCTTGGCTTTGGTGAGATTCACGAAGGTTTCAACCCCGCCAACAATCCGGCCCTCATCGTCCCGCAGCAGCGCACAGGACAGGGTGACGGGGACGCGCCGGCCCAGAGAATCCTTGATGGAGGTGCCAAGATTCACAAAGGGGGTTTCCGACTCCATGGCCTGGGCCATGGGGCACTGGTCTCCGCAAAAGCGGGCGCGCAACACTTCCTGGCATTTTTTACCAAGCACCTTGTTGCGGGTGGTTTCCAGGGTCTGCAGAGCGGCATCATTGACGGCGGTGACCCGAAAGTCCAAGTCTACGGCCAGAACCCCGTCTGTCACGCTGTTGAACATCTTCAGCAGCAGGTCATAGGGCACCCGTTCCAGACCCTGATCCCCGGGCCGTCGATGGCTGTTGTCGGACATGACACTCTCCTACGTGATGTCAGAACTCCCCATTTCTGAAACTTAGGCCGCTTCCCCCAGCATTCAAAAATATATTCACAGGCCCGACTTTCCTATTCCCAGTGGCATTTGCCCGAATTCGCCGTTAAAATGCTCATCAGAATCAGATCTTCCCCGCAGGTCACCCCGGACCGCCCCCCTCTTCCTTTGTTAAGGAGCCGCATTCCCTTGAGGTACCTCATCCTCTGCCTGACCGCGCTCGTCCTGATGACGGGCTGCGGCAACCCCATTGAAAATCGTACATATTCACTTCCGAATGGCCCTAACGCCGAACTGGACGCCCTGGTGACCGCCGCCCTGGCCGACGGCTACACCTACGACAAACTGGGTGAACTCTGCGACACGGTGGGCCACCGGTTGGTGGCCTCGGAGGGCATGAAGCAGGCCATCACCTGGTCGGCCCAGGCCATGCGCGAGGCGGGTTTCGACAGCGTCTGGCTCGAACCCGTCACCGTGCCCCACTGGACCCGCGGCAACGAATGGGCGCGCTGCACCGCTCCGGTGGCGTTTGACCTGGATATTTCCGGTCTGGGCCGCAGTGTGGGCACCGAGGGGGAAGTCATCGAAGCCGAAATCATGGCTGTGGCCGACTTCGACGAGCTTGAAGCGCGCGCCGACGAGGCCGCGGGCAAGATCGTCCTGTTCAACCCGGATTGGCGGGGATACGGCTACAACGTGCAATACCGGGTGAAAGGCGCCAGCCGGGCGGCCGCCCACGGCGCCGTGGCCGCCCTGGTGCGCTCGGCCACCGGCGTGAGCCTGGGCGCCCCACACACCGGAACCATGTCCTACGAGGACGAGATTCCCCGGATTCCCACCGCCGCCCTGACGGTGGAGGAGGCCGGGCGCCTGTTCCGCATGTGCCGGCGGGGTGAAACACCCGTCGTGAAGCTGTACATGGAAGCCGAAAACCACCCGGATGCCGTCAGTTACAACGTTATTGGCGATATCCGCGGCACCGAGACACCCGAGGAAATCGTGCTGGTGTGTGGACACCTGGATTCCTGGGATGTGGGCACGGGTGCCCACGACGATGCCGGTGGCTGCGTGGCCGCCCTCGGGGCCGCCAGAATGTTGTTGCAACAGGACCTGCGTCCCCGACGTACAGTCCGGGTCGTCCACTTCACCTGTGAAGAAATGGGCGGCCACGGCGGCCGGGCGTACAAGGAGGCCCATGCCGCCGAACTGGACCGTCACATTGCCGCCATCGAGAGCGACGGCGGCGTTGCTGCGCCCCGCGGTTTCTCGGTGCGCGCCGACAGCCTGGTCATCGTCCGCCTTGAGGAATTGTGTCGTCCCATGGCCTTTCTCGCGCCCGGGCAGTGGCGGGTGCATCCCGGCTGGGCCGGGGTGGACATCGGTCCCATCGTGGAAGCCGGCGTCCCCGGGATCGGGCACCGTGCCGACGGCACGCACTACATGGATGTTCATCACAGCCGGGCCGACACCTTCGACAAGGTGGATCCGGACGAACTTGCCGGGAACGTAGCCGCCATCGCCGGTCTGCTGTTCCAGGTCGCCAACAGCCCCGCTTCGCTGCGGGATTTCAAAAACCCTGACGGAGGTCATTGATGCGCGTCGTGAATTCGCTTGTTAACCCCATCGCCCGGCTGGTCCTGACTGTGGCCTGCCTGGCCCTGGCCGGAGGCGCGCTCGCCGCCGATCCGGTCTTCGAGTCCCCCGACACGTCCGACATGCGCCTGCTGCGCTTCCCGGACATTCACGGCGACAGCATCGTCTTCACCTACGCCGGCGACCTGTGGACCGTGTCGGCCCAGGGCGGCCAGGCCGTGCGCCTGACCGCATCGGTCGGCTACCAGAACCAGGCCAAGTTCAGCCCGGACGGCAACACCATCGCCTTCTCGGGCAACTACGACGGCAACAACGACGTGTACCTCATTTCCGCCACCGGCGGCGAGCCCCAGCGCCTCACCTGGCACCCGGGCGGCGACCGCGTGATCGACTGGCAGCCCGACGGCCAGACGGTGCGCTTCCAGTCCCGGCGCGAGAGCCGCACCGGCCGCGACCTGCAGCTGTTCACCGTGGCGGCGGGCGGCGGCCTGCCCCGGCGCGTGATCCTGCCCACGGGCGGCCTGTCGAGCTACTCCCCCGACGGCAACGAGATCGCCTTCAACCGGATCTCCCGTGAGCACCGCACCTGGAAACGCTACAAGGGCGGCATGGCCCAGGACATCTGGATCTACAATTTCGACAAGAACGACACGCGCAAGATCACCGAGTGGATCGGCAGCGACAACTTCCCCATGTGGCAGGGCGACACCATCTACTACAACTCGGACAAGTCCGGGCGGCTGCAGATCTGGGCCCACGACCTGAAGACCGGCGAGAGCCGTCAGGTCACCGACCACGACGAATACGACGTGAAGAATCCCAGCCAGGGCCCCGGCGCCATCGTCTATGAAAACGGCGGCTGGCTGTACGTGCTGGACCTGGCCACGGAACAGACCCGCAAGGTCACGGTCAGCCTGCAGAGTGACAAGCCCCTGACCCGCCCCCGCATTGAAAAGGTGGGCGCCCGCGTGGCCAGCGGCGACCTGGCCCCCGACGCCAAACGCGCCGTGTTCGGCGCCCGCGGCGACATCTTCACCGTGCCCGCCGAGAAGGGCAACATCCGCAACCTGACCGCCACCCCCGGCATCCGCGAGCGGGGCGCCGTGTGGTCCCAGGACGGGAAGCAGGTGGCCTACTTCAGCGATCGCAGCGGCGAATACGAAATCTGGCTGAAGAGCGCCGACGGCAAGGGTGAGGAAAAACAGCTCACCAAGGGCAGCAAGACCTACATGATGGAAATCGCCTGGTCGCCCGACAGCAAGCACCTGCTCATGAACGACGCCTCCATGAACCTGTGGCTGGTGGATGCCGAGAGCGGCAAGAAAAAGCAGATCGACCAGAGCGTGTCCGGCGAAATCGAGCAGTACGCCTGGAGCCCCCGCAGCGGCTGGGTGACCTACGCCAAGGGCGAGGAGAACAACTTCCGCTCCATCTTCCTGTACAACGTGAAGAGCGGCAAGACCCACCGGGTGACCAGCGACTTCACCGACGACACCGCCCCCTGCTTCGACGACGAGGGCAAGTACCTCTTCTTCGCCAGCAGCCAGCACTTCAATCCCACCATCGGCGGCTACGACCTGAAGCCCATCTGGGCCAACATGGACGGGCTCTACCTGGTGACCCTGCGCGACGACGTGGAGAACCCCTTCCCGCCCGAGAGCGACGAAGTGGAAGTCACGGCCAAGGATGAGGACGAGGATGAGGACGAGGCGAAGAAGGACGACGACGACGGCGACAAGAAGGACGAAGACAAGGACGACGAAGAGAAAGAGGAAGAGGCCCCCTACGAGATCCACCTGGACGGCCTGATGAACCGCATGGTGGCCCTGGACGTAGGCCCCGGCAACTACTTCAACATGCAGTTCGCCGGCGGAAAGCTCTTCTACATGAGCCGTCCCTTCACCCCCGGCGGCGGCCGCGGCAACAACGCGGCGACCAGCGCCATCAAGCTGTTCGACATGGAAGAACGCGAAGAGAAGACCGTGCTGAGCGGCGCCTTCGGCTTCACCCTGTCCAAGGACGGCGGCAAGCTGTTGTACGCCAAGAACGGCAGCTTCGGCATCATCGACGCCAAGCCCGACCAGAAACCCAGCGAAAAGCCCCTGCGCACGGGTGAGATGGAAGCCCGCATCGACCCCCGCGCCGAGTGGCGACAGATGTTCCGCGACGCCTGGCGTCAGGAGCGGGACTTCTTCTACGACCCGGGCATGCACGGGGTGGACTGGGACCACATGTACCAGCGGTACGGCCAGCTTGTGCCCTACGTGGCCCACGGTGCCGACTTCACCTACATCCTGGGTGAACTTATCGGCGAACTGAACAGCAGTCACTCCTACGCCCGCCCCGGCGATATGCCGCGGCCCAAACGCGTGGGCACCGGCCTGCTGGGCTGTTATTTCACCGAGGATCGCGAGAGCGGACGCTACCGCTTCGGCCGGATCTTCAGCGAGCGCGACTGGGACTTCGACACGGACACGCCGCTGCACAAGCCCGGCCTGGACGTGAACACCGACGACTACATCCTCACCGTGGACGGCATCGACCTCACGGCCGGCACCAACCCCTACAGCCTGTTCGAGAACAAGGTCGGCAAGCAGGTCGTCATGGAAATCGGCCCCAACCCCGACGGCAAGGACAGCCGCGAAGTGACCGTGGTGCCCATCGCCCGCGACGACAACCTGCGCTACCACGCCTGGGTGCTGGAAAACCGGCGCCGGGTGGACGAGTTGTCGGACGGCCGCATCGGCTACCTGCACATGCCCAACACCGCCGTCGGCGGCCAGAAGGGCTTTGCCAAGGGATTCTATCCCAACCTGCGCAAGGACGGACTCATCATCGACGAACGCTTCAACGGCGGCGGGTTCATTCCCACGTTCTTCATGAGCATCCTGCGCGACAAGCTGGTCAACCTGTGGAAGCCCCGCTACGGCCAGGACTGGCGCTCCCCGGGCAACGCCTTCGTGGGCCACATGGCCATGGTCAGCAACGGCTACGCCGGCAGCGGTGGCGACGCCCTGCCCTACTACTTCAAGTACTACGAACTGGGTGAAGTGATCGGCACCCGTACCTGGGGCGGTCTGGTCGGCATCAGCCGCGGCATCGGCCTCATGGACGGCGGCGGCGTGACCTTCCCCGAATTCGGCCTCTTCAACATGGACGGCGACTGGGACGTGGAGAACTACGGCGTGGATCCCACCATTCCCATCGACAACCTGCCCCACGAGGAGATCGACGGACGCGATCCGCAGCTGGAGAAGGCCGTTGAGGTTCTCCTGCAGCAGATCAAGGACGAGCCGCGCAGCGTGCCCACCAACGGTGCGTTCCCGCGCGACAAGAAGTAGATTGTAGAGCTACGGGCGCCGCCGGGGTCTCCGGCGGCGCCTTTTTTTTCGAACAATCCGCGGAGGAATCATGCCCCAGAACGTGGAAATCAAGGCGCGGGTGCGGGACCACAAGGCGCTGCTCTATCGCGCCGAACTGACCGCCGACCGCGGACCGGTGACCCTGGTCCAGACCGATACCTTCTTCGAGGTCCCCACCGGCCGCCTCAAGCTGCGGGAGTTTCCCGGCGGCCCGGGCGAGCTCATCGCCTACGATCGGCCCGATGCCGCAGGCCCCAAGACGTCGACCTACGCCATCAGCAACACCGACAACAGCCCGGGCCTGCTGAAGGTGCTCAAGGCCGCCCTGCCGGTGATCGGCGTGGTGAGCAAGACCCGTCAGCTGTTCATCGCCGGCCGCACGCGCATTCATATCGACGACGTGAAGGGGTTGGGCTGGTTCATGGAGCTGGAAGTGGTGATGGCGCCGGACGAGGACCCGGCCGTGGGCGAGGCCGAAGCCGCGGCCCTGATGGATCAGCTGCATGTGCAGGCCGAGGATCTGGTGACTGGGGCGTATCTGGATTTGCTGAGCCAATAGGGCAGTCCTGATTTAATCCGCTTCCCATTCTCGAAGGGAAGAACTTATTATCCCATAAAGTCATAGCCCATCCGACCGACAAGTTTACGTGGTTCTGAATGGGTCAATTCACCTAGGGGTCATTGGCCCTCTTTTGTGTATTGAAATGAGTATCGCCATGAGTTTGGTTTTCCCGGACCTGATTGTTGAGTCCCCAAGCCCAAAACGGTCACCCGGGAAAATGGGGTACAATACCTTGCCGAACATTCCGAACAACCGCCCTTCCGGCCCCACCTTCAAGGACAGTCCGGGTTTCTGGGGAGAAACCTGGAATATCGGGGTCGTGCCCCATTCCGCCGAGAGCCTGGCCATGGCACCTGGCCGGTTGAAAGACATTCAGTGGCTCTTTGCCGACACTCCGACTGACTACTTCAGCGACCCCTGCCTTGTTTCAGACGGTACCCGCATGATCCTGTTCTTCGAACGTTTCAATCGCTCCTCCGGGCTGGGTACCATTTGCGCAGGTACACTTTCCCAGGCGAATGGCCAATGGCGTCTGGAAAACCAACAGACCGCACTGGAAGCGCCCTACCACCTCTCACACCCCTTTGTTTTTGGCCACCAGGGGAAGTGGTACCTGATTCCCGAAGCCGCTGATTCCGGTCATATCCTCATCCACGAGGCCCTGGATTTCCCGTTTCGATGGAAGCCTGGCAAGGTCCTCCTGCCAGGTGTTCGGGGTTTGGATCCCGTCGTGTTCAGCCATGACGGCCTTCTGTGGCTCATGTTCACAGATGCGGCCGGAGCCCACAACGCCAACCTGCAGGCCTTTTACGCCGACTCGGTTTTTGGGCCCTGGAAGCCCCATTCCGCCAATCCCATCGTGACCGGTTTGGGGGTTTCCCGGCCGGCTGGAGTGCCTTCCCTTTACTCGGGGAAATTCCTGCGCCCTGCCCAGGATTCCCGTTTTACCTACGGCCAGTCTCTGGTTTTCCGTGAAATTCAGGAATTGTCCCCTACCAGGTTTCGGGAAATCACTCATACAAGCATGTCATCCCTTCCGGACTCCCCTTACCCACACGGCCTGCATTCGCTCTCGGGAGCTGGTGGCTTGTGCGTCATCGACGGGAAATCCTTCACGGGCCTGAAGAAGATCCTGGGGCCCGGGATGGTCTACTTGAAGCAGGCGCGCCAATGGTGGCGGGGCCGATATGCTTAGGTTTCTGGCCGAGATCCGTCAGGTCAGGCGAAACAACTCCACGAATTCGCCTTCGCCGACGTCCATGCTCATCAATATCACCGGCCAATGCCCCTGCCGTTGCTGGCATTGTGAAAAGGCCGACGAAACCGCTGGCGACCACCTGCCACGGGCTGCAATTTCCCGCTACCAACACCTGGCTGGGAAATGGAATTGTCCGGTCCTGTATTCGGGTGGGGAGCCAATGGTCCATCCCGACTGGCAACAGATCCTGCAATCCGGCCTGGACTTGGGCCTTTCCCAAAAAATCATTACCAGCGGCGTGGGCTTTCACCGGCTGAGCGCTCCGGATACCGACCTGATGCGCCGTTCGCTATCGGACCTGTTCATTTCCCTTGATTCTGCAGATGGCCCCACCCACGACCGTTTAAGGGGTGTCAGAGGGCTCTACGACCGGATCATGGGCTACCTGGACCAATCTCACCGTCCCGCCAAAGTCTGGTTGATTCACGTGCCTCCCCCTGATTGGAATGGTGTGGAGGCGGTCCTGGAGTTGGCCCGAGCCAAGTCCGCGGGGGTTCTGGTGCAGCCGCTGATATTCGTATCAAATTTCCCGGACCTCCCCGTCATTCAATCCTGCGACGATCTCAGGACCCGGCTCCCTCTCCTGGCCGATCAGGTCGCCCACCGGGTCGCCGAACTGACCGGATTGGCCCGCACCCTGGGAGTCCCTTCCAATTTGGATGAGGTACAACAGTATATCCGCGACTACTACCGTCTTGCCGACGGCCCGACGTGTTTCAGCGGGGAGGCCCTGCCCCGTTTCGAGTGCACGGTCCCTTGGCAACAGATCACCGTTGACGAATTTGGCCAAGTCCAACCCTGTGTCCTGTTGAAAGGTCAGCCCGTTCCCACTGACGGGGACCCGGAAGAGACTTGGCGCGCACAGGCCCTGGATTTCCGGGCTCAGATCCAGGGCGGACAAACCTGGCCTGAATGCCGAGCCTGCTGTTGCCATTTCGGCAGTAACTACCGGAACAGTGCCCTGACCCACCCTTGGTCAAATCGCAGGGGTTATATGGTTCTGGGCCGCAAATGGATCCTGAACGCCTGGGCCCGGATCCAGCGGGGAGGCCTGGCCCGTCATGTCAATTAAACGGACAGCCTTCACCCTGGCGAATCAGGCTCTTGACCGCTTACCCTCACCTATCCGCCAGTTGACTCTCCAAGGAATCGCCACGCTGCCCCTTGAACGGATGCGGCCCCGCTTCATGGCCATCGAGCCCACCAACGCCTGCAATCTGAAGTGCCCTCTGTGCCCGGTTGGCGCCAGCACCATGACCCGTCCCCGCGGCTTCATGGACTTTGACCTGTACCGGAGCCTGGTTGACGAAATCTCATCCCACGCCAATCAATTGCTCATGAATTTCGCTGGCGAACCCCTGCTCCATCCCCGCATCGGCGACATGGTGGCCCACGCGGTCGGGCATGACCTGAGGTTGACCCTGGGCACCAACGGCAACATCGACAAAATGGAAGAAATGGTGGAAGCCGGCCTTCCAGAGATCCTTTTTGCCATCGACGGAACGACCCCGGAGACTTACACACGTTACCGGGTAGGCGGTGACCTGGATTCCGCTCTGGCCAATCTGGAAAAGTTGATGGCAGCCCGCTCCCGGGCTGGCACCGGGACCCCCCGGGTTATTCTCCAATTCGTCGTCATGCGTCATAACGAGGCTCAGATTCCGGAACTGGTGGAAATAGGACGCCGGTTCGGCGTTGATGAAATCTCCCTGCAACCGGTCTGTGTGAATGATTTCTTCGAAACCGACCGCGCTGATCTGCTGGAAACCTGGGTGCCGCCCGCGTCCCAAATCGTCCTTCATCCCGGGGCCGACGACGACGCCGTTTTGAAACCGCCACCGCTGTGTGTCTGGCCATTGCAGTCGGTCGTTTTATTCAACGGGGATGTCACCATGTGCTGCTTTGATGCGGATGGAAAACACGTGGTGGGAAATGCTTTCCAGCCGGGCGGATTCAAACGGGTCTGGGAGTCTCCAGAGTACCGGACCCTTCGCAAGGAAATGATCCTCCAGACTCCCAGCTTGTGCCGCCAGTGCGACATCAGCCTGGTCAAGCCCTCCCGCTTCTCTCCAGCCGATTACAGTCCCCACGCCGAGGGGGCGAATGCATGAGCGCCATCGGGCAGCCCCAAGAGCCGACCCGGATTGTCCTGCTGGACATTCTTCGCGGACTTGGTGTTATGATGATCCTGGTGTCCAACATCCAGGAATTTTCCATGCCTCGATCCGGGTATTTTTTCCCAAACGTTTACGGAGACTTCACAGGGTTCAACCGCATTGTCTGGCATTTGGACAACCTGTTGTTCAAAGGTAAATCGCTGATGCTCTTCTCCCTGATATTCGGCGCTGGTCTCATTTTGCAGAAAGCCCCGCGAACCCTGCACTACCGCCGGATGGCGATCCTGATGACCCTTGGTCTTGCCCACGCCGTCCTGCTGTGGGACGGGGACATCCTGGTGACCTTGGCCCTGGGAGGCATGGCGGTGTTTCCCCTGAAGCGCCTGTCGTCCCGTGGTCTTATTTGGGCCGGGACTATTGTCATCGTGGTCGGCCCGGCTCTCGTTCTGGGGGCCAATTCTTTCCTCCAGATCTGGGATCTGCCCCACTTCGCCAGTTTCGGCAGTGTACTGATCCGGGAAACCGGAGATCTGGAGCGGATAATTGCCTGCCTCCGGGGATCCTGGATCAGTCAAGAAGCCCATCGACTCCAGGCCTGCCGGGAGATGTACGGCTTTGCCCTGCCGGTTTACCTGTTCTGGTTCGTAGCCAGTGCCATGCTTTTGGGTATGGGGATTCTGAAGGCGGAATTCGCCAATCGCCCGGACCGGGTTCGCCATCCGGCCCTCGCCGTAACCGCATTCATGAGCCTTGGCCTGGCTGGCACATATTTCAATTTTCACCACGGGATACTTGCCGAAGCCGGTCCGTCGCTGTCGTTCTACGTGTCCACTCAGTATGATTTCTGGCTGGCCCTGTCGGTTACCCTGGGGATATCCGTGCTGGTCACCGCCGGCCTCAACGGGTATCCCAACAACCGGTTGTTCAGCCCGGTCGCCGCCCTGGGGAAGACGGCCCTTTCAAACTATTTTGTCCAGTCCCTGATTTGCACCACGCTGTTTTACGGACATGGGTTCGGGCTATACGGGCAATGCAGCCGCACAGTCCAGTTCGTGTTGGTCGTGTTTATCTGGGTATTGCAAATGGCCGGATCGGTATTCTGGTTGCAACGCTTTCGCCACGGCCCCCTCGAATGGGCCTGGCGGTGTGCCTATCTGGGTCGGCGCATTCCCATGTCGCGCTGAATGCCCGCCCCTACTTTTCCCCGCCCCACCGCATGGACCAGGCCAGACTGACCTTGTCGAAATCCGCGCCCACGCGCGTGCGCAGGCCGTTGATGTAGACCAACTTCAGGCTGTGGCGCCGGCTGACAGGCATGGAAAAGATCCCCGCAAAACGCGTGCTTTTGCGATAGGTGTCGGAGGCAACACCATTGGTCTTGGCCTTGCCGCCCCGGGCGCCGCCGGCCCCCACCCCCAGCCAGATTCCCGACGGCCACTGGTAGACGGCGCTCAACTGACTTGACCAGAGGGCATCCTGTTCCAACAGGGCGCCGCCGAGAAAGTCGTCGTTGGCCGTGAACAGCCACACGCTGGCCATGGCCTCAAGGGTCCACCCGCCGGATTTCCAGGAGGTGCCCAGCCGCGGGCGAAAAGCCCAGCGGTTGGTGCCGAGATTCAGCAGTTTGTCCGCGTAGTATTGCCCCAGGGGCATCGTGACCCTGAAACTGGCGCCCACCACCCACGTCTGGTTGTAGCTCCGCATCTCACTCATCTTCATGGCCGGTGCGCCAATGAAGTTCACCGACAATTCCGCCGCGGGGTCGGCAAAGCCCCGCCGGCTGGCCGTGGCGAATTCACCCTGGTACATGCCCTTCCAGTCTCCCCAGACAAACGGCACCACCGCCGACGCCTTGGCCGACAGGCCGAAGAAATCCAGGGTGCGGAGGTAGCCGGCGCCCACGCTGGTCATTTCCCCGGTGACATCCTCCAGGGTGGTCCCCTGATCGAAGAGCATGCCGCCCTCCGAATGCCCCGTGGCCAGGACCGCAAAGTTCATGTCCACCGGGACCTGGGAAAAGAAGCGGGGCTCCAGGTCCTGTCCGAGAGCCGATCCGGTTGCCAGCAGAGCCGCGCACAGGAAAGCCAAGCGAATCCGATTCACAGTCGATCCCCCTACAGGTAACGCCGCAGCACCTTACGGATGGTCAGGCCCTGGACGATAATGGAAAACAGCACCACCATGTAGGTGGCCGTCAGAATCAGATTCTTCTCGGGTATGGGCGGCAGCGACAGGGCCAGGGCCACGGAAATACCCCCGCGAAGGCCCGCCCAGGTCAGGATGCGGGACACGCCATTCGGGAAACGGTTCCGCAGGCCGATCACCGAGATGGGCACCCACACGCTCACGAAGCGGGCCAGCAGAACGATGCCGATGGTCAGCAGGCCGGCCAACAGGCCCCGTCCGCTGAAGGCCACCACCACCACCTCCACGCCGATGAGCATGAAGAGCAGGGCGTTGAGGATTTCGTCGATCAGTTCCCAGAACTTCTCCAGATAATCGGCCACTTCCTCGCTCATGGCCAGGGCCCGCCCCCGGTTGCCGATGAGAATGCCCGACACCACCATGGCGATGGGACCGGACACATGCAGCGCCCAGGCCAGGCTGTAGGTGCCCATGACCAGCGCCAGGGTGAGCATGACCTCTACCTTGTAATCGTCGATGCTCAGCATGAGACGGTAGGCGAAGTAACCCGCCACCAGCCCCAGCACCGCGCCGCCGCCGGCTTCCTGCAGGAAAAACAGGGCCATCCCGCCCGCGTTCATCTCACCGTGGGCGCCGTGCCCCGTCTTGGCGCCCAGCATGGCCACCAGGCCGGTGAACACCACCACGGCCACGCCGTCGTTGAACAGCGATTCCCCCGCGATGTTGGCCTCCAGGTCCTTGGGCGCCTCGAGGGTCTTGAGCGTGCCCATCACGGCGATGGGGTCGGTGGGGGAAATGAGGGAGCCGAAGATGAGGCAGGCCAGGAAGCTCACGTCGAAACCCAGCCAGCGGAACACCAGCCAACTGAGACCGCCCACCATGAAGGTGGACATGAGCAGGCCGATGGTGGCCAGCGACGCAATGGTGCCCTTGCGTTTGATGAAATATTCCAGATCCACGTGCAGGGCACCGGCGAAGAGCAGGAACCCCAGCATGCCGTGCATGAGGGCCTGATTGAAATCGATGCTGCTGAGGAGGGTCTGCAACTGGGTCACGATTTCCAGGCGGGGAAAAACCCAGTGCAGGGCCATGATGCCCAGACTGCTGGCCAGACTGATCATGAGCAGGCCCACCGTGGGCTCCAGCTTGAGCCAGCGGTGATTGATGTAGCCGAAGAGGGCGGCCAGGGTCATGAGCAGGGCGATGATATCGAAAAGGTTCATGAACAATCCGTCCGGAGCAGGCTATTTTCGCTTCAGGAGCTGGACGCGCTGCAGCAGCCGGCCCACCTCGGGATGGCCCGGGGCCAGGCGGGCGGCCTCGGCCAGATCCGCTTCGGCCTGATCATAGTTCCCCGCCTGCAGATGCATCAACCCGCGATTGTACCAGACGGTGGCGGAGTCGGGCGTCAGCCGGATGGCGTTGGTCAGAGCCTCCTCCGCACCGACGCGGTCCCCGAGCTTCACCAGACACAGTCCCAGGTCGCCCCAGACCTGGCCGTTGTCCGGGTCCAGGTCCAGGGCCGCGCGCAACCGGGGCCGGGCCAGCCGGTAGTTCTCCTGCTCGAGGTATAGGTGTCCCAGGCCCGCCTCCACGCGCAAATCCCGATATCCCGCCTCTCCGAGCAGACGGGACGCGCGGCGCAGATCGTCCACCGCTCTGGCGGGCCTGTCCCTGTCGGCGAACACCAGGCCTCTCGCGCGCAGCGACCAGGCCGGGTGGATCCCCCGGCGCAGCAGGATCCCGGCGGCGTTGACCACCTGTCCGGCCCAGAATTCGCGCGCCTCGGGATCCTTTTCAGTCTGGTAGCGCTCCTTGGCCAAGGCGGTGTAGGCCGACAGGGACCCGGTGATGTAATAACGGTCGAAGGCCAGCCAGACCGGCATGCGGCCGTCTCCGGAGCCGGGTTCCAGGCGCAGGTGGGACGTCTGGCTGAGAGCGGACAGGGACCGGAAGGGAAGGGCCCGGGCGGATTCCTGGTACCACCGCTTGGCCAGAGTCCATTCCTCCAGCAATTCCGCCAACTCCCCCCGGTCGCGAAAGAATTCCGAAGCGCGATCATGTTTGGGCGTGAGCTCGGAGACCAGGCTCAGGGCGCCCCGATAGTTGCCGCGCCTGCGCTCCACCGCCGCCCGGATCCAATGGATGAAGGACATGTCCTCCCGGGCGTTGCGGTACAGGATGTCGGCGTATTCGGTCGCCTGGGTATAGTAGTCCTGTGAGCCTGCCAGCAGGCCGCAGATGCGGGTCATGTCCCGACTGCCCGGGTCCACCTTGAGCCCGGCCTCGGCCCACTCCAGGCCCTCCTGCCATTCTCCGCGGTCCCAGTGGAGCCAGGCGCGGGTCAGGGCCGTTCCCCGCTGGGCCTCCTTGCGGTAGGACGGCGGATGCAGCCCACCCGCCCCGCCGCTGGCATTCAATCCGCGGACGGCCGTGGCGGCGTTATCCAGGCTGGCCGAGGCCCGCAGATAATCCCCCAGCCAGCGCCAGATGTTCGCCAGCAGGAGCCAGGTCTCCGGATCATCGGGCGCCAGGCCGGCGGCCCGGGTCAGGGAGCGGATTCGCGCGGCCGGATCCTCTTCCGCCTCCGACCGGTTCCGCCAGGTGCCCGCTTCGGCCCGTCGCCAGGCCTGCACCTCGGGCGCCAGAGCCAGGAAGGCTTCAAGTCCGAGGGAATCGGCCTGGGCGTTCACCATGGCCGCCTCCGGCAAGGCCGTCCCGGTCTCCCGTCCGCCCGCACACCCGAGCAGGCTGCCCAACAGGAACACCACACACCCAAAACAGCCCCACCTCCAAAAGAAGGTGAGGCTGTTGGAGTTGAACGCAAGGCCGGTCACGGACACCTACTTTTCAGGCACATAGTGTTTGATCTCATCCCAACGCGCGGCAAAGTCGAACGCCTTGAAGGTGGGACTTTCGGCATTGTGACACTTGACGCAGAATTCCTCGTTGAGGTTGCGTTCCAGACCCGCGGCCTTGGAGGCGGCCGGGTCCTCCATGACCTTCTTGCTCTTGTAGTCGGAGCCAGGACCGTGGCAACTCTCGCAGCCCACACCCTCGGCGTCCGCGTACTTGCCCTTGGCGTAGAGAACCACGTCCCGCCCCAGGAACCCCTGGGTGGTATGGCACTTGAGACAGGTCTCCTCGGTCTGGGGGTCCCCCAGGCCTTTCTCGGCCGCAATTGTCTTGGCGGCCTCGGTGCCCAGGGTGGTGAAGGCCCCGGCGTGGGCCGACTCGGTCCAGATCTTCCACTGGTCCCCGGTCTTGGCCTTGTGGCACATCTTGCATTTGGGCGCCCCGATAAGTTCAGGATCGGCCGTCGCCGGACCCGCCATGAGTCCGAGCACGACCAGCAGGGCCGCCGTGGTCAGGATATGTCGTTTCATGATTCCTCCCTTGACCCGGTGGATGGGGTTTACCCCCGCCGGGACTCTGGTATTCAGCGCCGGTGTCGCGTCAATTCAGCAATCGGTCCCACCAGCTGCCCTTGACCACTTCCTCGGCCAGAATGACCGGAACGCTGCCCAGGGATCGTCCGTCCAGTTTGACGACCGCCCGGCCAACCTCCGTGCCAAGGGTCTGGGGCGCTTGAACAGCCTCAGGCAGCATGAGTTCCACCGTCAGGGCGTCCTCCTGGCCGCGGGGCACGCTGACGGTGAGGGATTCGCCGTAGGCCACCTGGGCCGTCTTCACCTTGCCGTCCTTGATCTTGACGGGATCCGGGAGCACTTCACCCGGCTGTTTGATGACGGTTACCTGGGTGTAGGCGTTGAACCCGTAGGTCAGCAGGCGGGTGGTCTCGGTGGCCCGGGCCCTGTCGGTGGGGCAGCCCATGACCACGGAAATGAGGCGCTTGCCCTTCTGGGTGGCCGACGCGGTCACGCAGAACCCGGCGCCTCCGGTATAGCCCGTTTTGATGCCGTCGAGCCCGCGGTAGTTGCCCACCAGCTTGTTGGGATTGTAGAGGGTGAATTTCCCACCCCGGAAAGGCGCGGTCTTGGTGGACGCCCACTCCAGGGCCATGGGATGCTTGACGATTTCCTGCCCCAGCCGGGCCAGGTCGCGGGCCGTGGTCATGTCGGGTTTCTGGCCCCGTCCGGCGGGCAGACCGTGGACCGAATGGAAATCCGTGTCCCGCATGCCCAGCTCCACCGCGCGCATGTTCATGAGGTCCACGAAGGCATCGGTACTGCCGGCCAGGTGTTCGGCCAGGGCCACGGCGGCATCGTTGGCCGAATGGATGGCCAGGGCCTTGAGCAGTTCCTCCACCGTGAAGACTTCCCCGTGCTTGAGGTAAACCTGGGACCCGCCCATGCGGCTGGCCTTGGCCGACACCTTCACCTCTTCCGCCAGGGTCATGTCCCCGTCGGCGATATGCTCCAGCACGATGAGCTCGGTCATCATCTTGAGCATGCTGGCCGGCTGACGGCGCACATCGGCCTGGGTGGCCACCAGGGTGACCCCGGTCTCGGCATCCATCACGTAGGCCGACTTGAACTCGCCCGCCAGGGAGGGTGTTTCAGCCCAGGCTCCGGCCTCGGGGGCCTCGGTTTGAGCCAGGGACATCAGGGGGAAAACGGCCAGGAAGACCGTCATGAAGGCGAAAACGGGGCGGAGATCCATCTTCCGCATGCTTTAATCCTTTGTCTGGTGCGGGGTGCCCGGCGGCAGGCGCTGTGTCAGGACAAGAAATACCAGCGCCTAAACCATAATGCAAGGTCCCGGTTCCAGCACAATAAAAAGGGACCGGAGCAGCCAACTCCGGTCCCGTCCGCGACTCACCGAACCTGTTTCAACAGCCATTCTTAGACATCAACAGAACAGCCCGCCGGGTCGTCCGCCACCGTCCCCGTTCCGGGCCTGAAGCTGGTCCGAGAGCTGACGGCGGTGCATGAACTCGTCCATATCCTTGTCCCCCCGGCCGGAGAGATTGACGATGATCAGGGTTTCGGGATCCATTTGGCCCTTCTTGCCCTCCAGGTACGCCAGGGCGTGGGCGCTCTCCAGGGCGGGAATGATCCCTTCGTGACGGCACAGGGTTTCGAAGGCCACCATCACCTCCGCGTCGGTCACTGCCGCGTAGGTGACCCGCCCCAGGTCCTTCAGGTAACTGTGCTCCGGCCCGATGCCAGGATAGTCCAGCCCCGCGGCGATGCAGTGGTTGCCGCCGGCGGTCACGGTGCCCTCCTCCACGCAATAGGTTTTCATGCCGTGGATCACCGCGGGCTTGCCCTTGGTCAGGGTGGCCGCGTGGCGATTGGAATCCACCCCGGAACCGGCCGCCTCCACCCCCACCATGGACACGCTCCCGTCTTCCAGGAACGGGTGGAACAGGCCGATGGCATTGCTGCCGCCCCCGGCGCAGGCCACCAGCAGGTCCGGCAGGCGATCGTACGCTTCGAGCACCTGACGTCGGGCCTCCTGGCCGATGATGGACTGGAAATGGCGCACCATGAACGGATAGGGGTGCGGGCCCACCACCGAGCCCAGCAGGTAGAAGGCCGTGTCGACCTCCGCCACCCAGGCGCCGATGGCCTCGTCCACGGCCGCGCTGAGGGTGCGGTCCCCACTGGTGGCCGGCACCACCCGGGCCCCCATGAGGCGAATGCGGGTAACGTTGGGCAACTGCCGGCGCATGTCCTCCTCACCCATGTAGATGTCGCACTCCAATCCCAGCCGGGCCGCCACCGCCGCAGTGGCCACCCCGTGCTGCCCGGCCCCGGTTTCGGCGATGAGCTTCTTCTTGCCCATCCGCTTGGCGAGCAGGGCCTGGCCCAGGCAGTTGTTGAGTTTGTGTGCGCCCAAATGGTTCAGGTCCTCCCGCTTGAGCAGGACCTGGCAGCCCAGATGGGCGCTGAGATTTTCGGCGTGGTACAGGGGCGTGGGCCGGCCAGAATAGTGGATGTACTCCCGGGTGAGCTCGGCCTGGAACCCGGCGTCGTCCCGGTACTTCAGGAAAGCCGCCGTCAGATCCTCCAGGGGCGGCACCAGCGGGTCGGGGACGAAGCGTCCCCCGTAGGGCCCAAAAAAACCTTCGGTATCCGGCAGGGCGGACGGAGTGTTCTCGGACATGGACATCGCTCTCTCCTCGGTTCTGGTGACTCGGTCATTGCGAAAAAAAAACCGCCGGCTTCATGAAGAAGCCGGCGGTTGAACTGTGCCTGGGACCTGCTAGGGCAGCGCACACCTCACCGTCCGGCGGTTGGGCCACCACCAATTGCGGTTGAGGATCATGCGGATTTTCTGCACGGCAACTCACTCAGGTTGAAAACGGCTCCCCGTTGGGAGCAAGGCCTTGTAGTGGAATCATTATACCCGAAAACCCGGGCAGAAACAACCCCCCGGCTGGGATCACCCCACGCGTCGGAACACGAAAATGCCGGCGGCGGAGCGATCCGGATCGAACGGAGCGCCGGCGTAGTCCCCGAAGTGGCCTTCCAGGCTGAAGCCGGCCGCCAGGTGACATTCCAGGCACTGGGCGGCGGTGCGGGGATACAGGGTCACTTCCCCGGCGAAGATCTCCTCGCTCTTCCGGACCAGACGGGTTTGGAACAGCAACCGGCCCTGGCCGTCGGCCTCGTAGCGGCGGTGGAAGTGCAGATCGTCGGCGGGGAAATCCCGGACGGGAAACGTGTAGGTATCCTGGTCCTGCAGGAAATCGAAGTTCACGGTCTGGAAAATCCACACCCCGCCGGGCTGGAGCAGACTGTGAAGGTCCGACAGGAAACCGCTCAGTTCGGCGGTGGGCAAATGGGCCAGCACGTTGCCGATGCAATAGATGCCGCTGAACTGCTGCGGCGCCAGGCGGCCCACCGAGGCCATGTCCAGGATGGAGAACTCCGCCGTGGGATAGGTCTCCTCGGCGGCGCGAATCATGTGGGGATCCAGGTCCACGCCCAGGCAGCGCCGGCCGTCGGTGGAAAGATGGCCGCAATACCCGCCGGTGCCGCACCCGATGTCCAGAACCGGGCCCGCGTCCGGCAGCCATGTCTTCAGAAAGGCCAGGGTGGGCTCCCGGAACGGGAAGATCTGCTCGTAATATCCGGCGAAATCAGCGTAGAATGCCATGTCGAACACCTTGGTATGTGCTATATTGCGAAACCGGAGTTGGATTCTCTGCTTGGTGGCCCGCCGCGGGCCCGCTGGTAATTAACATTAAGGCTGGAGGTACGGCCATGTTTCCCTTCAAGAAGATTCTCTGCCCCACCGATTTCAGCGAGCCCTCTCTCTGCGGTGTGAAGATGGCGGGGGAAATGGCCAAGAAATTCGACACGGAGATCCTCCTGATCAATGTGCACAAGCCCATCCCCGAACTTCCCCATCCACGGGTCGAAGGCACCGATATGGTGTTCGACATCAGCGGCTACCAGAAGCAGATCGCCCAGGATGCCGAGGACAACCTCAAGCGCATTGCCGACGAGCTCCTGCCCGGGGCCAACTACCGCATGATCGTGCGTCTGGGCAAGCCGTCCCAGGAAATCCTCGACGTGGCCAAGGAGGAAGAGGTGGACGCCATCTTCATCGCCACGCACGGACGCACCGGTCTGGCCAAGATCGTGTTCGGGTCGGTGGCCCAGCGTGTGGTGAGACGGGCGGAATGCCCGGTGATGACCATCCGCAGCTGCGGCTGAGTCAGGGCAGCAACCAGGTTTCGTAGTCAGGATGGGGCCAGACCTCGCGGGGTTTGGCCCCGAAGTCTTTCAGGGCCGTCCGCCAGAACGCCACCCGGCGCTCATCCCCCGGCCGCAGGGCAATCTCGGCACAGTCGAAGCCCGTGCGTTGCAGGTCCGTCAACAGATCGGCTGCTGAAAGATCCCCATCCTCACACTGCTTCAGCCGCACCCGGAAGGCGACGATCTCGGGCGGCACCCAGCCCGTGGCCCCGCCCGTCACCGGGCGACCGGTCATCAGGGCGCGCGCCAGCCAACGGGCTTCGGTCCGATCCTCGGCCCACTCGTTTTCCGGGGCGGGCAGACTGAGGATCGGGCCCGAGACCGCCGTCTGGGCGGACATGAGCCGGCCGTCCAGAGTCATGGGCCTCGCCGGGACCCCTGCGGGGACTGCCAGGGCCACCATCAGCAACAGGGAAACCAAGGGAATCAGCCAGCCGCGGCGGTTGGCCGGCCAGCGCATGACCAGTTGCTCCGTCCCCACCGCCGACCACCAGGCCAGGGCGATGGACAGCAGCCAGGCGTAGCGCCAGGCCCCGCGGAAGGCCTTGAAAAAGGGGATAACCTCACGCAGGCCAGCCAAGGGCAGCGGCAGGCGGCGATCGGTGAACGGCAGGCCCATGGAATCGCCGAAGGACAGGACCAGACCCGTCAACCCCATGAGGAGCAGGGCGCGCCCCCAGCGGCGCCGATGGAAGCTGAGGTAGCCGCGGCGCCACCAGCCCACGGCGGACAGGCCCAGGATCATCCAGCCCGGGTGAAGGGCGGGACGCTGCCCGGTCTGCCAGCGGTCCGGGTCCGGCCGGCCTCGGCCGATCCAGTCGGCAGGGCCATTGCGGTAGATGCCTCGGTTGAACAGATGCCGCAGGTCGGAACTTCCCAACCGCACTTCGGTCTCGCTGCGTTGAAAGGTTTCATAGCGGGTGGCCAGCTGCAGCTGGGGTTCCGCCAGCCAGAGAACACCCGTCAGGGCGCCGATCACCGGCAGAAGGCCGCCCAACAGCATGCGCCAGATCACCGGGCGTCCACCGCTCGGGCGCAGGAGGCGCCGGATCACCCAGGCGGTCAATACCGTCGTCAGCCCCACCACCGCGAAGGAAAAGCCGTACCAGCCCCAGGCCGCCTGCACGATGAGGGATAACGCCAGAAGCCACCAGAAGGGCCAGGCCCGCTTGCCCGCGTTGACCCTGCGCAGAGCTGCCACCAGGGCCGCCAGGCTGAACAGGACGAAGGGCGGCGGCAACTGGTTCAGGTGGCCCAGCTGGGTGGTGGTATAGGGAGCGCTGACCAGGGCCAGGGCCGCGACGGCCGCGGACCATCGACGGCCCCCGGTAGCCAGCCAGAGCGTCCCCATGGCCACGGCGCCGAGAATGAGGCTGACCAGGAATGTCCAGTTGTAGAGGGCGGCGAGATTGGGATCCAACAGCCACCGGACCGGCAGCATGAAGAGGGCCTGGCCCACCAGGCTGTCCATGAAGCCCAGGGCACCGGACACCGGGTAAAAAATAGGAAGATTGACCCACAGGGAGGGGTGGGTCCAGGTGCGGGCGCTCCACTCCAGGAGTCCCATCTGCAGAAAGGGATCGACGCCGCCGAACGGGCCCACCACGGCGCCGGACCAGTTGCCCAGCACCGGGCGCAAACAGGACACCGCCACCAGCAGTGTCCCCGTTACCGCCATGATTCCCAGTACCCGTTCGCGCACGATCGCAAGCCTCCTTGCGGTCATTATCCCACACCCCGGCAGCGGTGGGTATCGCTCTGTGGGTCTAGGGCGTGGGTTTTTCCACCGGCAACCCCTGGGAAATCCAGTGGGTGATGCCCCGCTCCAGGTGCTTCACCTGGCTGTAGCCGAGCTTTCCGTTGAGAAAACGGCCCACTTTGCCCGTTCGGTTGCCGGTGCGGCAGACAAGGATGAAGGGCTCGCCCTCGCCCGCGATCCCGCTGAGCTCCTTGAGCCATTCATCCAGGTTGTAGTTTCCGCGCTCGTCGAAAAAGGTCAGCAGGTGGCTGTCCGGGATGACCCCGGTTTCCGCCCACTCGGCAGGACGGCGAATATCGATGACCGGCACGCCCTCAGCGACCAGGCGGATCAGGTCCTCATCGCTGAGTTGCCCCACCTCGGCCAAGGCCGGGGCACAAAAACACAGGCTTAACAGAAGCAACCATCCGCTTCGTTGCAGAAAATTCACTGTGGTCTCCAACGTGAAATATGACAGAAGAAAACCGAAGGGGACGCCCCCTTCGGTCAAATGAAATCGAATTGTCACGCAAATATAAGGAAATCCGCCTGGGTTGCCAGGAAAATCCTTAGTCGGCGGTCCGGCCGAAACCTTCCGGTTGTAAAACGCCGTTCCGTTAGGCTTCCGGGCCCGGGAGATCCCCCCCGCCCCGCATCTCGACCTCACGCCGCGGATAAGGCACCGGAATACCGGCCTCGGTGAGCCCCTCACGCAATTCCTTGGGCAACGCGGTCACCGCACTCCACCAGTTCTCGGTGCTGGCCCAGGGCCAGACCGCGATCTCCAGCCAGGAGTCAGCCTGCTTGGCGACAAAAACCTGGGGCTCCGGATCGGCGAGGACCAACGCGTGTTCGTGAAGAATCCCGCGGATTACGGCGAAGGCCGCGTCGAGATCCTGGCGGTAGCTGATGCGAATTTCGAGATTCACCCGTCGACGGATTTCGACGGAGCGGTTCTCGATGACTTCCGACCAGATCTTGCGGTTGGGCACATAGAGACGCCGGTTATCGAAGGTGACGATGGTGGTGTTGGCCAGCCCCATGGTCCGGACGACGCCCGTGACGCCGCCGGCCGAAACCGCGTCGTCGACATCGAAGGGCCGGTAGATAAGGATGAACATCCCCGCCGCCAGGTTGCCCAGGGAGTCCTGCAAAGCCAGGCCGACAATGACACTCAGAACACCGACGCCGGTCAGCAACGTCGTCGGATCCACGCCCAGGACCCACAGACCGAAAACAAATCCCGCCACGGTGGCCAGCGGGTTGATCATGCGACCGACCAGGTCACGGAACAGGCGGGAAGCGCCTGAGCGGCTCCAGAAAATCTGGGTGATCAGCCATAGGATTCGCACGAGCAGCCTGGAGAGGACCACGCAGGCCACGAGGATCAGCAGTTTCACGATTCCGGTGGGGCCCCACTCCTCGAGCCAGTTTCCGGCGCGCTTGAGGCCGTCGGTGACGAGGAGGACCATGACCCTGGGGTCCAGGATCTTGTCCGTGATCTCGCCCGTGGCCTGCAGGACCACCTGGCGGTAAACGGAGACATCGTGGCCAAGGGTCGCCAACAGGTCACTGGCGTGATCGAGACTGGCGGAGATACTCCCGATGCGCTGCTGGTTGGCGCTCAACCGGATACGATCGTCGGTCAGTTCCTGCTCCGCGGTTCCAGCCTTCCGCTCCACATCCAGGCGATCGCGAATCCGCTCCTGCTCCATGGTCGCCAACTGGAGTCGGCCGGCCAGTCTTTCCGCCCGCTGGGTAAGTGCCTGGTCGAGAAGCTGAAGGTTACGAGGCGATTCAACGTTCGTATCCTCCAGATACAGTGCGGTCTGAACCCCGAAACCCAACAGGCGATTTACCAGGGCGTGCTCCTGGGTCACCATGGTTTCGAGCTCATTCAGATCCGCCGGTGCGGTTTGGCCACGACGGTCACCCAGATTGGAAAGGCGGCCCTCCGCGGTCCGAATGGCCTGATTGAGCAAGGCCAATTGCCACTGGAGATGTTCCCCGGCAGCCGCATGCACCGAATCGGTGGGCGCCCCGGCGATTGCCAGGCGGCGGGTGACCGCCGCGAGCTCTTTGTCGAGTTCCATGAAACGGTCCAGGATCGCCAGGGCCGACACTTTCAACAATTCCCACTCTTCGCCTTCGGACCCGGCCCCTGCGGCCCGGATGCTCGCCAGTTCCTGTCGAAGCGTGTCCAATTCCGCCAGATGGAGCCGAGCCTTGTCAGCGTCGCTGCGGGAGGACGGGACTGCCACCTCCGCCGCGGGATCCTCCGTCACGGATTCGCCCGGCTGCGCCAGGGCCAGGGCCGGTCCCATCAGAAGGAAGGCCAGAGCCATGAGAAGTCCAAGCCTGACTGCCGCCCGCCGTCCGCCAGGTGTGAACTCAATGGGAAAGCTCCAGGTGGGATGCATCTTTCAACCCTCTCGAATGGAATGGCTGGTCCGGGTATCAACTCCCTGACCGGACAGGCTAACACACATGGGGGAAAACGAGCCACCGGCATTCCCATGCCCCGCCCGACGGGTCGAAACGGAGGTCGCGAAATGGACGAAAGCCGGCCCCTGACGAGGCCGGCTTTCCAACGTTGAACCGGAGGGATCCTACTGGCCCACCTGCCGCACGCAGTCGATGACGGTGCCGTCCACCCATTTGATGGCCGCCACCACCTTCTCGCCCAGGTCCGGCTTCGCCGCCGCACCGCCGCAGATCTCGTCGACTTCGTTCTTGATATCGGCGAGGGGGCGAATGGGCAGGCTGCTGCCGCGTAACTGCTCCTTGAGATCTCGCCGCTGCGGGTTGATGGCGATCCCGCGTTCGGTGACGATGACGTCGATGAGCTCGCCGGGCCCGCACAGGGTGGTCACGTCGTCCACGATCACGGGGATGCGGTCGCGGAAACTGGGAATGGGCAGGATGGTGCACTTGCTGGCCAGGCAGTTCATCCAGCCGCCGATGCCGTGGAGCAGGCGGCCGTCCGAGTGGGTGACCACGTTGGCGTTAAAGCCCAGGTCCACTTCGGTGGCGCCCAGCACGACCGCGTCGAGCATGCTGGCGAAGTTGCCCTTGCCGTGCCAGTTGTAGCTGGTGAACGGTGACGTGTTCTGGTGGCCCGGGTTCTCCCGCATGGAGCGCACGCCCTCGAGGTCGAAGGTCTGGCCGTCGAGGATGTAGTCGGTGAGCCCCTCCTCCAGCATGTCCACCAGGTACTGGGTGGAGCCGCCGCGCACGAAGCGGGCCTTGATGTTTCGCTCGCGCATCATGTCGCGCAGGAACAAGGCGAAACTCAGGGCCGTGCCGCCGGCGCCGGCCTGGAAGCTGAAGCCGTCCTGCACGATGCCGGCCTCGTCGCAGAAGCGCGCGGTGAGTTCGGCGATGAGCAGGCGGTCCGGGGACTTGGTGATCTGGGTGGTGCCGGAGACGATCTTGCTCGCGTCGCCGATGCTGTCCATGACCACGACCTGGTCCACGTTGTTGCCCTGGATCTGCCAGGGGATGCACGGGAAGGGCACCAGGTTGTCGGTGACGGCGATCACGTGATCGGCGTACTCGCTGTCCGCCAGGGCAAAGCCCAGCAGGCCGCAGGCCGTGGGGCCGCGGTCGCCGGTGGCGTTGCCGAAGGGATCGGCCGTGGGGGCGGCGATTACCGCGATGTCGATGTGCACCTCGCCGTCCTGCACCGCCTGGTAGCGGCCCCCGTGGCTGCGCAGGATCGCCATGCCCTTCATCCGGCCGCGGGTGCAGTAGTCGCCCAGGGGACCGTTCATCGAGCCCTCGATGTGGCTGATGACGCCGGCCTCCATGAGCGCGATCTGCGGCTCGTGGATGGGAAAGCTGGCGCTGGGAAACCAGCGCAGGCCCTTGACACCCAGTTCGGCCGCCGCCGCGAACACCGCGTTGGCCACGAAGTCGCCGTTGCGCAGATGGTGGTGCGTGGAAATGGTCATGCCGTCGCGCAGGCCCGCATTGACCAGGGCCTGTTTGATGCTGTCGACGATCTTGTTCCCGTCGGACGGATAGTCGGCACAACTGCGAATGGGCGGGGCGGCTTTTCGCCCGGTGGGTACGAACTTGCCGACGCCCTGGAAGGGGACGGCCGCTTCGCCGTTGATCTCCACGGGCACATCACGGCCCACCGCGTTTTTCACCAGCTTGGTCATTATTCCCCTCCTTTTTCGTTGAGTAGGCCGCTCCTGCGGGCGCCGGGCTTGTCGGCCCCGTCCCGCCAGTCCGGCTCCAGGCGTCCCACCTTGAGGGCGGCGTCCACGGTGGCCAGGGCGCGCTTGACCACCGGCGCATCGATCATCTTGCTGCCCAGGCTGACCACGCCCAGCCCCCGGCTCTCGGCGTCCTCGAAGGCCCGCACGATATGGCAGGCCTTGTCGATCTCCACCGGGTCCGGCGCGAAGGCCTCGTGGACCACCTGGATCTGCCGCGGGTGGATACAGCCCTTGCCCACGAAGCCCAGGCTCTTGGCCTCCAGAACCGAGTCGCGCAGGCCGTCCATGTCGGTCACGTCGCTGAACACGGTATCGATGGGCTGAACGCCCGCCGCACGGGCACCGTTGAGCACCTGGGCCCGGGCCCAGAAACTTTCCGTACCGGCGTTGGTGCGCTGGGCCCCGATGTCGGCGGTGTAATCCTCCAGCCCGATGGCCAGCCCCACCACGTTCGGGCTCGCGACCCCAATTTCATAGGCCCGCCAGGCGCCCAGCGCCGACTCGATGATGGGCATGACATAAACCGGCGTTTCCAGCCCGTGCTGCTGCTTGATGGCGGCGATACGGCGATCCACGGCCACCACCTCCTCGGGCGACTCCACCTTGGGAATGAGCACCAGATGCAGGTTGTGGGGCACCACCCAGTCCAGATCCTCCAGGCCGCGCTCGCCCTGGTTGATGCGCACCATGCGCTCGGCACCGTAGAAGTTCACCGCGCGCAGGGCGTTGCGCACCAGGCAGCGGGCGGCGTCCTTTTCCGCGGGCGCCACCGAGTCCTCCAGGTCGAGGATGATCCCGTCGGGACCGTGCAGGCCGGCGTTGACGTAGAACTTGGGCTCGTTGCCCGGCAGGTACAGGCGGCTGCGACGCAGGCGGCCGAATTCGCTCGTGTAGGTGGTGGCGTCCCCGGCCGGGAGCAGAAAGTCCGCGGCGGGCGTGTGTCCGGCCCGGCGGGCGGCGGTTTCCAGACGGGCGGCCAGGGTAAAGGGCAGGGCCCCCTGGTCCTCCACGCTCACCTTGGCGTCCACCAGACCCAGAACTTCGCAGCCTTCGCGCAACAGGCCCTCGATGCGGTCCCCGTACATGATGGTGACCTTGGATTTCAGGTCGAGCTCGAGTCCGCCTGAATCCTGAAGTTCCACCTGAATCCAACAATCGGAGCGGACTGAGGGCCCGCGTTTGCCTGCTTCACCGATTCGGGTCATGGCCGAAGCCTTTCGTGGACGATGTGGGAGCGCTGCGGCGGGAAACAGACCCGCCGCGCTTTCGCTAAAAATGGACAAGGTTTTCCATTGGGGCAAGAAGAGTCCTTGGCCGGGTACCGGACTCAAATTGCCCCCTTTGAGTCAGAAACTCAGACCGCAATCCGGGCACGCATCCCACTCCGCCAGGACCCCGGTTCCACAGGCCGGGCAGCTGTCGGCCTCGAACTCGTTGTAGTACCCTTCAGGGTTGTCCGGATGCAGCTCGGCGAAGTTTTCCTCGATGATGGCCCGCGCCCGCTCAAAGTCCGCTTCGCCCACGAACAGGAGTTGGGGGACGCCGTTGAGACCATCGTAGAGGGGCACCTGGCCGGAGGATCCCTTGGTGAACCAGATGCCGAAAATGCTGTGCAGATCGTGATCGAACTCTCCGGCCCGCTGATAGCGGGTCATGGGCAACACGCCGGCGGTGATGCCGGCGGCCTTGAAGTGGCCCAGGTAGGCTTCGATGATCTCATGGCCGTCCCTGGCCACCTGGCCCAGCACCTCTCCCGGCGCCAGTTGCTCCCAGATTGTCGGGTCGGGTTTGGTGGGATCCACAGCAGGCTTGGCCCACTGAAGAGCCACTTCACAGTCGGCACACATCTGCACTTCAGGCAGGTATTCCGAGTCGCAGAAAGGACAGATCTTGTTCAATGACATGGACTCTCCCCGGTTCCCTCCAAAACAGTGTGATCTAGGTCGGATTTACGGGCCTCCAAACGGGGGATAACCCGAGGGCCCTGCGAATGTTATATTTTTGGTGATTTTGTCACATCTCTTTAAGCCCGCATTTTCCAACACATTATATGGACCTGGCAAGTCTGAATTTGGGAAGGGACACCTGTCCCAGGCTTGTGGATAACCTGTGGAAAGAAACGGGGCACCCTGAAACAAAAACGCGGCCGAGCCGCCTCGCGCTGACGACCCGACCGCGCAATTTCGTCCCGAAACGGCCCTAGGCCTTCGCGGCCTCCCTCACGGTGGGCCCGAAGAGCTTCCAGATCTTCTGCACGGAGGAGATCTGCACCTTTTCGTCCGGCGAGTGGGCGCCCCGGATATTGGGCCCGAAGGAGACGATATCCAGGTCCGGATACTTCTCGGTGAGCAGGCCGCACTCCAGGCCGGCGTGAATGGCCAGCAGTTCAGCGTCCTGGCCGAAGGCCGCCTTGTACTTCTTGCGGGTGATGGCCAGGATGGCGGACTTCATGTTGGGCTTCCAGCCGGGATACCCCTCCGGCTGCACGACTTCAGCCCCGGCCAGTTCGCCGATGACCCGGTGCTGCTGCACCAGACCTTCCAGGGAGGCCATGATCGAGGACCGGCTGCAGCACACCAGGCGGACCTTGGATCCGTCGGTGGCCACCACACCCAGATTGGTGCTGGATTCCACCAGGCCGGCGATATCCTGGCTCATGGCGGTCACGCCGTTGGGAATGGCGGACATGAGCCGCAGGATGTTGCGGCTGCCTTCCAGGCTGAAGCAGCGCGGCGCCTGAACGGTGGCCACCTTCCAGGCGAAGCCGTCGTCGATGCCGGCCAGTTCGTCCTTGGCGATCCCGCCCAGGATCCCGTCCACGATTTTCTTGAAACGACGGCCGTTCTCCTTGGAGATGACGACCTTGGCCTCCGCCTCGCGCGGAATGGCGTTGCGCATGCTGCCGCCGTTGATCTCCACGATGCGCAGGTCCATCTGCTCGGCCGCGGCCAGCAGGGCGCGGGTGAGAATCTTGACGGCGTTGCCGCGGTTCTCGTGGATGTTCAGGCCGGAGTGGCCGCCCCGGAGGCCGCTGATGGTAACCTTGCGGCCGCCCGAGTCCTTGGGCGCGCGGGTGGTCTTGTTCTTCATGACGAATTCGCTGTCACGTCCGCCGGCGCAGCCGATGAAGATGGCGTCGTCGTCCTCGGAATCCAGGTTGATCATGCGCTTGGCCGTGAAGAAGCCGGCCTCGACGCCGGCGGCGCCGGTCAGGCCGCGTTCCTCGTCCACGGTGAGCAGGACTTCCACCGGACCGTGGGCCACGGAGGGGTCGTCGGCCAGGGCCAGACCCATGGCCACGCCGATGCCGTTATCGGCGCCCAGGGTGGTGCCGTCGGCGGTGACCCAGTCGCCCTCGATCTTGAGTTTGATGGGATCCTTTTCGAAGTCGTGCACGGTGGCGGCGTTCTTTTCGCACACCATGTCCACGTGACCCTGGATCAGGATGGGTGCGGTGTTTTCGAGGCCCTTGGTGCCCGGGATGGTGACGAGCAGGTTGCCTACCGCGTCGTCCTTCCAGGCCAGGTTGCGCGCGTCGGCCCAGGCCTTGAACATGTTCATGATGGCGGTTTCGTTACCCGACCCGTGGGGAACATCGCACATGCTCTCGAAAATCCGCCACACGGCGGCTGGCTGCAACTTGTCCAGTTTGCCCATTTCAGCTCCTTGCAGAAGTGTCTCAGATCGCAATCAATACCCGTATTTGAGAATCAAACCCCACAGCCCGCCGGCGTAGATGTTGCCGCGCGAATCCACATGTACGGCATTCAGGCGGTCATGGTTGCCTGTGGTGAGCAGGGACCAGGCGGCGCCGTCGTACGTGAGGACCAGGCCGTTGAAACCCGTGGCGTAGACGCGGCCCTCCGCGTCGCCGGTAATGTCGAAAATCGTGAAGTTGGTGCCGGCGGACCGGGCCGCCCAGGGCGTATCCTCACCCAGGCGCCCACTGTTGTGCAGGACCAGCCCGGAGGCGCCCACGGCAATGGTTTCACCGCCGGGTCGGCACCACACGCCGTAGAGAGGAAGGGTAACGCCGCTGTCCCAGGGACGCCAGACCACCCCGTCGAAATGCAGGATAATGCCGTCCAGTCCCACCGCGAAGACATCGCCGTGATCGCGGCCGTGGACCGCGGAAAGGGGCCGGGTGGTGCCGCTGGACATTTCTTCCCAGGTGAAGCCGTCGAAATGAACGATGGTGCCGCCGGCGCCCACGGCGAACACGTCGGACATGCTGGTGCCCCACACGCTCTCCAGGTTGGCGCCGCTCTGCAGGGTCCAGGTTTCCCAGGGCCGGCCGTGCTGGTAGCGGGCGATGACCCCGCCGGAGCCCACCACGAAGAAGTCCTCGTCGCTCACGCCCCAGGCCTCCGTGTAATCCACGTTGTCCAGGTTCGGGGCGATGTTCTGCCAGCCGTCGTCCGCGGTCTGCAGGACGATACCCTGCTTGCCCAGGGCGTAGAGTTTGTCGCCGTCGGCGCCCCACAGGCCCTCGATCCAGTGGGTGCGGCCCACGCTGAGGGTTTGCCAGGCGGGATTGGTCAACCGCATGATCAGGCCGTTGTAACCGGTCAACAGCAGGGCGCTGTCGCCGTCGTCCCACAGCCCGTAGAGGTAGCGGCCCTCGGCCACGGAACCGGAGGCCCAGCCGGATTCCCCGCGGGTCAGGAACACCCCGTTGGACCCGATGGCGACCGGCGGCATGCCCGGCAACCCGCGGACGGCCCACAGGCGCTCCTGGGTGTCGGTGACTTCGCGGACCCACTCCCGGCCGTCGAAATGGAGGATTGTACCCAGACTGCCGGCCGCGTACACATCCTCGGCCCCGTAGCCCCAGACACTGTCCAGAACCACGCTGGTCCCACTGTCCATGGGGTGCCACTCGGTGCCGTCGAAGTGAAGAAGGGTGCCGCCGGTGCCTGCGATGAAGATATCGTCGGGGCCGGCGCCCCAGATGCTGAACAGGGCGTGATCCGTGAGAGCGGGCAGGGCGGACCAGGTTTCCCCGTCGAAATGGACCATGGTGCCCTGGTCGCCCACGGCGTACACGTTGTCCCAGGACGTGCCCCAGATGGCGTTCAGGTTGTCGGACGTGGCAGCGTAGAGCGTGCGCCAGGTCTCGCCGTCGAACTGGTAGCAGGCCCCGCTCTGGCCCACGGCCAGGACGTGGGAGGCGTCGGTCCCCCACACCCCAAACAAGGTGTACAGGTAATTGAGCTGCCAGGAGGTCCACTGGCCCGCGTCGTAATGGCGAATGATGCCGGACTCGCCCACGGTGAAGAAATCGGAAGAGGTCAGGCCCCACACCGCCCGCAGGGTGTACTCGGGCTCCAGGTAGGTGGACCAGGCCATCTCGTCCAGGGTGGCGACGGGGTCGTCGTCGCTGCAGCCCGTCGCACCGAAAACAAGGCCCGCCAACACCAGCGCGGCCAGCGCCAAGGCAGCCGGACGATGCGGATTTCGGGGTTGGAAAACGGAGCGCGCAACCAGGGACATGTGCTCTATGGGCTCTCCGGAGCGGGGGCGGGACCACTCCCGGTTGAGGACCGGATGGGGCAGCCCGGGAAGACGCCTTCCCGGGCCACTGTCGACGGCGGATATTGTACCACAAACGGCCCGCGGCGGTGCAGGTATTTCCGCCCGACGGCGCAGATCAGGGGGCCGTCACCACCAGGGGCGACCCGGTGGTGGGCCAGTTGCCCCGTTCCACCCGACCCTGGCCCGCCGGCAGCATGAGCCAGCTGTATTTTCCGTAGTGCCCCACCCGACGCGCCAGGGATTCCAGACGTTGGGGGGAGCCGCAGAGAATCACCAGGTCGGACCGGGACGGCTGCAGGGGATTCGGCGCGGCGAAGACGAAATCGAACTTGTCCAGGGCGTAGCGTTTGCCGTCGAGGTAAACGGTATTGCCGGCGACGGTCAGGCCCGGCACTCCGTACTGCTTGAGCAGGTCCGCCCCTGGATTCATCACCACGTGGGCGGGCAGGCCGGCCGCCGGGTGGTCGGTGGACAGGACCCCGTTGTTGTTGAAGCTGAACCCCTCCTCCAGTTCCGTGAAAGCCCGGGCGAAGCCGCGTCCGGCGGCCTCCATCTCGGGCGTCGCGCCGTCGGCCACGAACACCGGCAGCTCCTCGGCGAGGATCTGGCTCAGCGTGGGTTCGATTTCCGCCGGGTGCAGGTACCGAAAAAGGTGGCAGTCCGGGTCCACCGAGAGGGCGCGGGCGCCGGCGATCTCGAGTTCATAGGTGTCGTGCATCTTGTCCAGGTGCACCAGGACGGTTTCCTCGCCTCCGGCACCGGTCACCGTGACCGGCACCTGCACGTCATAGGGCGGCGCCCCCTGCAGGAGTTTGAAGCGCACCTTGTCGCCGTCGAAGACCACATCGTCCACCGCCAGGCTCAGAGCCCCGGTGCGGGTCAGCCACTGGTCCCGGATAAATTCCAGGTCCTGGCCGGACAGGTCGCTGAAGACCTGCAGAAAATCGCTCCAGGCGGTGCGGGCGAACATGTGGTCGGCGGCCACGGCCTTCAGGCCGGCGGAGAAGACCTCCGGACCCACCAGACGTTGGATCATGTGGAACACCATCAGGCTCTTGCCGTAGCCCACGGCCCGCGTGGCCCCGCTGTGGCGGCTGACGAATTCGCTGAGGGGGAAATCCTGGGCCGGATCGCGCACGTAGGCGGCGTAGTCCTTGAGCAGGTTGCGCCGGTACTCCGTGGCGGCCGCCTCGCTTTCCAGCGCCTTGTAGTGATAGTCCGCGCAGTAGGAGGTGAGACCTTCACACCAGTTGCCCTCGTCCGTGTCCACGAAAATGGAGTTGCCCCACCAGTTGTGGCAGATCTCGTGGCCGAAACTGGTGTAGGGAATGAACGGCAGGCGCAGAACCTGGCCGCCCAGCAGGGTGTAGGACGGCATGCCGTAGCCGGTGGGGAACCAGTTTTCCACCGTGGCGAACTTGGCGTAGGGATAGGGCCCGATCATTTCCTCGTACATGGCGATGTAGGCCTTGGTGCGCTCCATGTAGGTGCCGCGCAGACGCGCGTCGTCCGACAGGAAGAAGGTCTGACTCACCAGTCCCTCGCGGACGGGTTCCTCGTGGACCACGAAACGCTGGGCAATGAGGTTCAGGCCGTCGGACGGGTGCTCGGCCACCCAGCGGGTGTGCAGACGGCCCGCCCGCGCCTCGTGCTCCGCGCGTCGCCCCTGGGTCACGGTCTCGAAGCCGGCGGGCGTGTCCAGGGTGAGGTCGTGGACGGCCATGGCCGCCTTGTTCCAGGCCAGCCACTCCGCCGCTGCGGACAGGTAGATGCCCTCCTCACTGATGGTGGCGGTGATTTCGCCGCCCACCTTCTCCCGGGAGAACACGGCGCCCTCCACCGACTGGAAAAAAGTGCCGCTGTAAACGAGGGTGAGATCCCCGCCGTCGGCCAGGCCGAGGGCCGCCAGATCCAGGGTCTGGTAGGGGCCGTCGTCGTCTTCGAGGTGGCGCAGCACCGCGCCCAGGTCCGCTGTCCCCCCCGGACCGGCGGCGGTCTCTAGGATCAGGCCGGCGCCCAGGCGCAGGCCTTCCAGACCGGCGGGCAGGCCCATCACGTCGACGATTTCCACCAGGTGGGTTTCCAGATTGAAGCTGATATCGGCCCGGTGGGCGATGACGGGCAGGTCCGCGGCCAGGGCAGGTCCGGCCAGCAGAAGGGTCAGCAGCAGGCAAAGGCGGAATTTCATCAGGACGGCTCCCGGGAAACGGAGAGGGTGAATCGCATGGTTCCCGGAGGATATACAGGGGCCGCGAGCGCGGCAAGGCGAGATCGGAAGAAACCGGCCGCCGATAACCCCGTGTTTGATTCTTGTAGCCAACATGATCGTCTCATTTTAAGCTGTAAGTCCCACCGAATGAGTGGGAAACCGGAACCAAGTGATCCGGATTGGGTAGTGAGTGCTGTCGACGCGGATTTTGTGACGCGCTTTTTCCGTGACCCGCACAGGAGGGAAACCGAAGGCGGTATGTTTTTTACTCTGACCAACGACGCCTTCACGGGGGACGATTTCCTGTCCCGGTTGCGCGCCGGCGACGAAAACACCCTGCAGCGTCTGATGAAAGCCTACCTGCCACAGGTCTACCGCACGGCCCGCGGTGCGGGCCTGAATGTGCAGAACGCGGAGGATGTGGCCCAGAACACCTTCGTGACCTTCATGGAGAAAATTTCGGATTTCGAGGGACGCAGCCACATCCGCACCTGGCTGTTCGGCATTCTCTATCATAAGATTTCAGAGATGAGACGCGGCGCCCAGCGCGAGGACGGATCCGACTCCATCGACGAGGTGATGGAACACCGGTTCAAGACCAACGGATTCTGGGCCAAGCCACCCCGGGCCACCGACGACGCCGTCTACGCCCAGGAAGTCCGACGGCATCTGGATGACTGTCTGGACGGCGTGTCCGACGACCAGCGCCTGGCCTTCGTCATGAGCGAGGTCGAGGAGATGGACAAAAAGGATCTGTGCGACGTGATGGGCGTCAGCCGCACCAACCTGGGCGTGCTGCTGTACCGGGGCCGGAATCGGCTGCGGGAATGTCTGGAAAACAAGAATATATCGAGGTAGATCGGTGCTGAAATGCAATCGGGTCACACAGTTGGTCACCACCGGTGAATTGACCGAACTCGGCTTCATGAAAAAAATGGAATTGAAGATGCACGTCTTCATGTGCGTGCATTGCAAGCGCTATATGAACCAGATCCAGGCCATCGGGCGCGGCGCCAGGGAGATGGTCGGCGCCCGTGAGGCCGATGAGAGTCAGATCCAGCGCATGGAAAAGGACATCACCACGCGGGTGACCGGCGGCGACACCTAGGTCAGGCCTCTGTCGGCTTGGCGCACCCCGGCAGCGTGTCCATCTGCGCCTCGATCCAGGCTTCCACCTGCTTATTCAATTCCCCGGCCTTCACACCCTCGGTGGCCAGCGGCTCCCCCACCACCATTTGAACCGTTCCCGGACGAATCAGGAACCGGCTGCCCGGCCAGTAGACTCCGGCGTTGTGGGCCACGGGCACCACGGGTGCGCCCGCACGCACGGCCAACATGACACCGCCGGCGTTGTACTTCCCCTGCTGTCCGGGCCGGGTTCGGGTGCCCTCGGGAAACACGACCACCCACAGGCCACGCTGCAGCCGGTCGGTGCCCTTCTCGATGACCTCGCGCAGACTCCGCGTGCCGGCCTTGCGGTCGATGGCGATGGACGCGGCGGCCTGCAACGCCCAGCCGAAGACCGGAATCATCAGGAGTTCCTTCTTGAGCACCCACGTCTGGGGCGGAAAAACCGCCTGCAGGGCGAACGTTTCCCAGATGGACTGGTGCTTGCTGAGGATGACCGAACTGACGGCCGGAATGTGCTCGCGGCCGGTGACCTGGAAGTCCAGGCCCGTAACCACCTTCAACAGCCAGACCACATAGCGGGCGTAGACCGACAGGAACCGGTTTCGCGCCGGTTGCCGAATAACCAGGCCGATGAGCAACAGCGGCAGCAGACAGGCCGTGGCCAGCCAGAGCAGACTATGGAAGAGCAGGGACCGGAGTCCCTGCCAAAGCGTGCTAATCAACAACCACCTCAACCAGGGTCAGGGTTTTCAGATATCGGTCGGTTGCGGCGGTCACGTCGGCCAGGGTCACGCTGTCGTAAGCGTCGAGAGCGCCCAGATAGCCGCCCAGGTCATTTTCCAATTCGGCCATGGCCAGGTAGTAGGCCTGCCCCATGGACGACAGGCGCCGCATCATCATGCGCCCGGTCCGGGCACTGCGGATGCGGTCCAGGTCCTCCTGGGTGATCGAGGCCGGATCGAATTCGGCCAGGAACGTCTTGAGGGCCTCCAGCCCTTCGGCCTTGCGCTCCACCGGGGGGTTGAGCCAGGCGTTGAATTCCCCCTGACCGGCGTTGATGTCCAGGGACGCACCTACGCTGTAGCTGAGGCCCCGGCTTTCCCGCAGGTCCATGGCCAGGCGGTCCGAAAGGATGGCCACCGTCAACCGAAGGGCGGCCGCCTGGGCCGGGTCCACGTCCATGATGGCCCCGAGGCGGATGGCGGCCATTTCGCCGCCCACACTGTCGTTCAGGACTTTCGGGGCCGTGGTCACCGGCAGCGCGGGCAAGGGCGGCGTGGGGTTGCCCCGTCCGGGCAGGGCTTCCTCGATGGCCGCGCGCAGATCGTCATGCGCCACCGGGCCCACGATGGAGAAGATCAGGTTCCCCGGCGAAAACGCCTTGCGGTAAACCAGCCGGAGCTGATTGAAGTCAAGGCTGCCCAGGGACTCGGTGTCGCCTTCCGGGGGCAGGACCAGAGGATGGTCCCCGTAGAGGGCGGCGTTCAACAGGCCGTTGGCGGTGCGGCGGGCCGTGGCCTGCAGCCGCGTCAGGTCGTCCACCCGCTCATCCCGCACGCGCTCGAAATCGGCGCTGGTGAAGGAAGCATGCTGGATTTTCCGTACCAGCAGTTCCAGCATCGCCGGGCCGTACTCGGCGGCCGTCTCGATGCGGACGAAACTGAATCGGCCGTTGGTGTAGTAGTTGTCCATGGGAATGCGGCCGTCGTCCACCAACTTGATCTTGGCACCCATTCGACGCAGCTCGCGGGCCAGACAGGCGCGGTCGCAACCGGCATAGCCTTCGGCGAACAGACGGTGCACCAGGTCCAGGGCGCCGGCACCGGCGTTGTCCCGGTCGATCTGGGCCCGTCCGCGCACGGTCAGGTGGATGGCCATGATCGGGCTGTCGGGATTGGTCTGGCTCACCAGCACGGCGCCGTTTTCCAGGACGGTGCGGTCAACCTGGATGGGGACGGCGGGTTTCCCGTATCCGGGAGGAGCGGTGACCTCGTCCTTTTCAGCGGTCTTGACCTGGCCGGCCATGGCCGCCGCCATGGCGGGCGGCATCTTCATGCCCGCGGGCATCTGCATGCCGCCGGGCATTCCGCCGGCGGACGCTTCGGTTTTTTCCGCCGGCTCCAGAAGCACCGCTTCGCACGGCGCATCCACCAGCCAGTTGGTCAGGGCCCGGGTCACGTCCTCCGCCGTCACGCCGCGCAGGCGCTCCAGGTAGGACACGAAGAAGTCGGCTCCGCCCAGAACCACCGGCTCGGCGATGTAGATGCCGGTCATCCGCAACTGCTCCCGCTCAAGCAGGGTGGCGGTTTCGGACATGCGGACGATGCCCAGGATATCCTCCCCCACCACGCCCTGGTCCACCGCACCGGTCACCGCGTCCTGCACCAGGCGATAGATCTCTCCCGGATCGGTGCCGTCCTTGAGGGTGAATTCGAGCACCAGGCGGCCGAAGCCCTCGGCCCCGGACCACCAGGACGACAGTTCGGGGCGCACATCCGGCTCCAGGTCCTCCAGGGCCCGGGTGAGAATGCCGCTGCCTTCGAGCTCCAGCAGGTTCGTCATGACCAGGAAGGGGAAGTAGTCGGCCATACCGTAGACGGGGGCCGCGAAACTGAGGGCCAGCACCCGCTGGTCGCCGACGCGCCGGGAGATACTGCGGGTGCGTTCGATGAGGGCCGCGGGGCGGAATTCCGTCGTCGGCAGGGTCCCGGGGGCCACCGCGCCGAAGTAGGTTTCCAGCAGGTCCAGGATCCGGTCCTCGTCGAAGTTGCCCGCCACGGTGACGGTCATGTTGTTGGGCACGTACCACGTCTTGTAGAAGGCGTACACGTCGTCCCGCTGCAGGTTCTCGATGGTGGAACGGGTGCCCAGGGTGGGCAGCTCCAGACTTGAGCCCTGGAACATGACCTGGCGCAGCGCCGCCTGGGTGTCGTGGCCCGGCCAATCGCGGGCCTGCACCAGTTCGCCCAGTACGATGCCCTGCTCCTTGGCGAACTTCTCCGCCGGAACCAGGGAGTGGAAAAGCATCTGGGACTGGAGGTCCAGACCGGTTTCCAGTTCGGCCGCCGGCACCACCATCATGTAGTTGGTATAGAAATCGGTGGTGTTGGCGTTGTTGTAGGCGCCGGCCCGGTCGGCCAGTTCATACTGCTCTTCCTGGGTGTATTTTTCGCTGCCGTTGAACAGCAGGTGCTCCAGCATGTGGCTCATGCCGCTGGTGCGGTAATCCTCACGGGCGGAGCCCACCTTGACCTGGGTATAGATCGCCGCCATGGGCTGCCCCGGGTTCCGCATGAGGATGACCTCGAGCCCGTTTTCGAGCTGAAGGATCCGGATGTTTTCGGGCACCGGGTAGAAGGCCGGCTCAAAGTCCGGGTCCAGGTACTGGCCGCTCTGGCCCATCGCCGGCAGTCCCGTCAGCAGGATGACGGCCGCCAGCAGGGCGCCGCCCACCTGTCCCGGTCGCACGTTCAAGTGTCCCATCCGCACGCTATGGTCCTCCGTTCAACAGAATAAACTCAGGTCAGGGACGCTTCGGCCCCGTCGATGATGCCCACGAAGTCCTCGGCTTTGAGCGCCGCGCCGCCGATGAGGCCGCCGTCCACATCGGGCAGGCCGATGAGTTCGCGCGCGTTGCCCGGCTTGCAGCTGCCGCCGTACAGGATGCGGGTGTAGTCGGCCATCTCCTGGCCCTTCAGTTCGGTCAGCACGCCCCGGGTGAAGGCGTGGATTTCCTGGGCCTGCTCCGGTGTGGCGGTTTCCCCCGTGCCGATGGCCCAGACCGGCTCGTAGGCCAGCACCAGGTTGTAGGCGTTGGCGAATTCCAGACGGGGCAGCACGCCTTCGAGCTGGGTCCGGACCACGGCCTCGGCCTGACCCGACTTGCGTTCCTCCAGCTTCTCCCCGAAGCAGAAAATGGCTTTCAGGCCGGCCTGGTGGATGAGGTTGATGCGGGCGACGAACTGGTCGTCGGTCTCGTTGTGATACTCGCGGCGTTCGCTGTGCGCGATGATCACGTACTGCACGCCCGCTTCCTTGAGCATGTCCACCGCGATGTCGCCGGTGTAGGCCCCGCCGGCGTGCTCGGAGCAGTTCTGGGCACCCAGTTGCACCGGATCCCCGTCGGCCACCTCGGCCACTGCAGGAATTGTCAGGTGCGGCGGACAGACCACCACGTCGCCGCCCAGTTGGCGGCCCTTGAGCAGGTAGGCCACACTCGCGGCCAGGTCGCGGCCCGCGGCCGGTCCCATGTTCATCTTCCAGTTTCCGGCCACCATGTATCTGCGCATCTTGTTCTCCTAGACTTTGGGCAGGAAGGCCAGCAGGAGCTTTGCCATACGCTCCCGGACCATCACGCCGACTTCGACCACGTCCTGATGGGACAATTCCGGCTGACCCGTTTCCCGGGCCGGATTCGTAATGCAGGAAAGACCGACCGGGCGCACACCCAGCCGTTTGAGCAGCACCGTTTCCGGGGCGGTGCTCATGCCCACGGCGTCGCCGCCCATACGGCGCAGCATACCGATTTCGGCCTTGGCCTCGTAGGCCGGACCGTACATGCTCACATAGGTGCCGCTGTGCATGGGCACGCCGGTCTCGGCCGCCGCAGCGGTCATCAGACGGGCCTGGTCCGGATCATACAGGTCGGCCAGACCGCCCACCCGCCCGATTTCGGCGAGCTTCCGCTCGGTCTCCGCATCGGTGTCCGGGGTGGGGGCAAAGGGCCGGGCCAGCAGGCCGCGCAGGGCGTCGTGAAAGTGCATGTCGATCTGGTCCCGGATCACCATGAGATCCCCGGGAATATAAAAGCGGTTCAGGCCACCGGCGGCATTGGTGACCACGGCGGTGTCCACCCCCAGGCAGGCCAGAACGGCCGTGGGCAGGAGCAGTTCGTCGAACGGCAAGCCCTCATACGGGTGCAGACGCCCCTGCATGACCACCACGGGCACCCCCGCGGCCTCGCCGCACACCAGGCGCCCGCTGTGTTCCGCCACCGTGGTGGTGGTGTAGCCCGGAATGTCGCCGTAGTCCACGGCATTCTGGTTCTCCACCGCATCCACGAAGTTGCCCAGGCCGCTGCCCAGCACGAGGCCCACCCGGCCGGCGAATCCGCGTTCGGTGAGCCAGGCCGTGGACTCGGCCACGCGGTCCCGCCAACGGTCGGACAGCAGATTGATTCGGCTTTGCATCACACGCCCTCCCCGAGGTTGTCCAGGGCGAACTTGTCGCGCAGGGACGTGAACGTCTCCAGGGCATCCACCACCATGCGGCCCTTTTCCCGTTCGGGCAGGAACGCACTCTTGAAACCGTTCAGCAGCAGGTGCTCGGTCTCCAGGAGGGTCAGGTCGAAAGTCACCACGGCCAGTTGCAATTCCCGCGACGGGGAGGTCCCGGCGAACAGGGTGTTGTCCGTATTGAGACTGACCCGCAGGCCCTGGCGCAGATAGTCCCGGAAGGGGTGCTCCGCCAGATCGCTGACCACGCAGCTTTGCAGGTTGCTGCTGAGGCATACTTCCAGGGGCACCCGGTTGTCGGCCACGTAGGCCATGAGGTCGGGATCCTCCTCCAGACGGGTGCCGTGTCCGATGCGGTTGGCTCCGCAGCGATGCAGGGCCTGATGGATGGATTCGGGCCCGAAGCCTTCGCCCGCATGGATGGTGACGTTCTGGTTGTTGTTCATCACGTGGTAGAAGGCTTCCAGGTGGTCCTTGGCCGGGAAGTCCTCCTCGGCGCCGGCGAGATCGAAGCCCACCACGCCGCGCCCCTTCCAGTCCACCGCCAGGCGGGCCAGCTCCATGGAATTGGCCGGGTCGATGGTGCGGATGCCCGTCAGAATAATGCCGGTGACGATACTGGTTTCAGCCGCCGCTTCGGACAGTCCCAACTGAACCGCTGCCACCGCCTGGTCCAGGGACAGTCCCTGACGGGTGTGCAGCAGCGGGCAAAAGCGGACCTCCAGGTACCAGACGCCGTCGGCGGCGAAATCCAAAGCCAGTTCCCGCGCCACCCGCGTGAGGTTGGCGGCGGTCTGCAGGACGGCCAGGGTGTGCTCGAAGTAGCTGAGAAACTCGTCCACCGAGCACTCCCGCTCGCCGGGAAAGAAGTCGTTGCGCACGGCGGCGGGATCATCCGGGATATCCAGACCGCAGGCGCGGCCCAGTTCCATGAAGGTCTCCATGCGCAGGGACCCGTCGAGGTGGCAGTGCAGGTCGGTCTTGGGCAGGGCGGTCAGGACTTCCAGGGGGATTTCCTCACCCCGCAACAGGTCGCTCCGCCGATAGTCTCCGCTTTTCAAGGGGTCCTCCGTGTCGTCAATTGCCGTTCACCGTTTTCTGGTGTTTGACCTGATGATATTCGTTGATGATGCGCAGCAGATCCTTCTGGGCCTGGAGGTCGTCGCGCAGATTGACCGTCTCGGTATCGATGGAATAGACCGGACACAGGGCCGGTGCCCGTTCTATCCAGTCGCCGTAGGCGGCGTCCAGGCGTGTCAGGAAATCCAGGGGAATATTGGATTCGCACCCGCGTCCCCGCTGATTGATGCGCGCCAGGGCGGTGCCCGGTTTGCAGTCCATGTAGATGATCAGGTCCGGCGGCTGCAGGAAGGCCGTCATGTTGCGGAAGATCTCGCGGTAGTTCTCGTAGTCCCGGTCGTCCATGCACCCCATGCGGTGCAGGGTGGGCGCAAAGATTTCCACGTCCTCGTAGATGGTGCGGTCCTGGACCGCGGAGCCCGGCTTGTCCAGGATCTTCTTCTGCACCTCGAAGCGCTTGCTCAGGAAGTACACCTGCAGGTGAAAGCTCCAGCGCTTCATGTCCTGGTAGTAGTCCTCCAGGTAGGGATTGTTGATCACCGGCTCGAAGAACATGCGCCAGTCGAACACTTCCCCGATCATGGTGGTGACCATGCTTTTTCCCACACCGATATTGCCCGCCACGGAAACGAAAAACGGCGTTTCGGGCAGGGACTTGGCGGGGAATTCCTTTTTCAGTTTTATCAGACTCACGCCCATCTCCAGGTACGGAAAAGTACCGACCCGACACGTCAGGCCGTCAAATGAGGAGGGTGAATGGTACTTGATGGAGAGGCGGGATGCCAGTATTTACCGACCGGTGGCGGTCCCCGGCCGGACGTGGCTCCAATCCGGGCCCCGCACCAGTCCGCTGACGTAGCCCAGACCGGCACCCAGATGGATGGGGATGAAGCTGCTCCAGGTCCACAGGAACATGCGGGTGCCGCGTCCCCGGGCACGCCAGGCGGCCACCGCACCGGTGAGCAGGGCGTAGGGGGCGGCCACGGCGGTCCAAAGGGTCCAGGCGTGGGGCTGGATCAGCCCCAGTACCGGCAGAACCAGGAAATAGAGGGCCAGCAGGCCCAGCAGCAGGCCCATGCCCGACACCGCCTGCGGGTGCTTGCGCGTCAGGCGGGCCCGGCCATAGCCGTAGCGGTACATCTGGCGGAACAGGCCTAGGAACGAATTCCGCGGGCGGTACTCCACCGTGAATTTGCCCGAGTGGAAGGCGTCCACCCCGGCCTGGTGAACACGGTAGTTGAATTCCAGGTCCTCGGCGGCGTCGAAGCTTTCGTCGATGCCGCCCAGGCGGCGAAAAAGGTCCAGTTCGTACCCGCAGCCGGCGGTCAGGGGATTGCAGCGCAGATCCTCGCAGCTGTAGATCTTGGACGGGGCATAGTGTCCGATGAAGGAGCCGCGGGCCAGGGAGACCGCCGCCCCGTAGCCTTGGCCGTTGGCTTCCACCAAAGGCTGGGGACGGGACAGGCAGCGCTCGCCGCTGCGGAAGGCGTTCAGGGCGGCTTCCAGCATGTCCGGTTCGCGAATGGTGCAGTGACCGTCGATGAAAAGGACGTATTGCCCCCGGGCCGCCGCCGCCCCGGTGTTGCGGGCGGCCGAAGCCCAGCCGTCCGGATTCTCCAGAAGAGACAGGTTGGGCATGTCGTCCATGAAGGCGTGCACGAGGTCGGCCGTGCCGTCTTCGCTGTGGCCGTCCACCACCAGCACCTCGTAGTCCTCCGGCGACAGGGTCTGGGCCTGCAGCTGGCGCAGGACATCACCCAGATGGGCGACCTCGTTGCGCACGGGAAGGACAATGGAAAGTGCAGGAGCGCCCACGGCCGGCCTTTCGCGGGGAGTGCCGTTAAATAAAGGTTTAAGATCCGACTTCACCGGGTCTGTTGGTACGTTTATCGGATCTAGCCATCCATACTGAAGTCTTTTTGTTTCAGTCTTTTGCGCACCATTGTCCAGAATCCGGGACGCCAGGAATCGGCCTCGGCCACGGCGGCGGCCGTTTCCGGTGTCCAAACCCGGCGTTCCGCCTTCAAACGGGCCATGCCCGCCAAACCGTCCCGCACCGCCCGCAGCCAGGCACCGAAGTGTCCGTCACGCAGAGCGTACACGCCCATGGCCCCCGTGCCTACGGTGAGATACTTCAGGGCCCGGAAAACCGGCATGTGGAGCTTGGCCACCCAATACATGTTCCGCGTATCGAAATAGTAGCGGCGCCAACTGGTGCGTCCGCCGGCGGCATGGGCGTGGCCCACCCCCACCCGGCCGTCATACACCACCTGCCAACCGCCGTTGAGCAGGCGGATGGCCAGTTCCACGCCCTCGTGACTGATGAAGAAGTCCTCGCGGTACAATCCCACCGCACGAAGGGCCGCCGACCTCCAGGCCACGGCGCCCTCCGTTATTTCATAGGTAGGAAACGTGTCGTCCGCAAAGGTGACGGGCCGGCGGTGCACCCAATCCCGCACCCGGTCTGTTCCGGGCCAGGTCACCTTGAAATTCACCGCCCCCAGCCGGGGAGCGCCGGCGAACCGGGCCCGCAGGTGGTCGAGGTGGTCGGTGGTCAGATCGACCATGTCGTCGTCCAGGGTCACCACCACTTCACCCCGGGCGATCTCCAGCCCCCGGTTGCGTCCGCCCACGCCGGTGTTCTCGGACAGGGCCACCAGCGTCACGTGGGGGAACTGCGCCCGGACGATAGCCGCCGTGCCGTCGTCACTGCCGTTGTCCACCAGGATCACTTCCAGGTCGGGGTCCGCCAGGGCGGCCAACTGGGTCAACAGGTGGACCGCCGCGTCGCAGCGCTGGTAGGTCAGGATGACGATGGAAACGAGCAAGTTGCTACCTCGGCCCGGGGCCGGTAAGGCGGGACAGTCCCGCGGACAGGTCGAACCCCTGACCCTGCAGCCCCGGCAACAGGACATCCAGCAGGTCATGGACCAGGGGGGAAAAATCGTGCAGGAGAATTATATCCCCATCCCGGACTTCCGCCAGGACGCGATCGGCGGCCCGGCGGGCGTCGTCCGCGTGGCGGCTGGACCAGTCGTTGCTGTCCAGCGACCACAAGACATGGCGCATGCCCTGACGGCCCGGCCCCAGCAAACTGGCCGGATGCAGTCGGCCCTCCGGGGCCCGGAACAGCCGACAGGGACGGCCGGTGGTCGTCTGGATGAAGTCTCCACAGCGGCGCATGTCCGCCAGGTAGCCGCCGGGAGCGGGCCAGGCCTGGCCGGGGTGGGACCAGGAATGGTTTCCCACGGCGTGGCCCGCATCGGTGATGGTTCGCAGCAGGTGCGGTGCCTGAGCGGCGGTTTGGCCCACCACGAAAAATACCGCCCGGGCCCGGGCGGCCTGCAAACGCTCGAGGACCCCTTCGGTCACGCCGGGCACGGGCCCGTCGTCGAAGGTGAGCAAAATACAGGGTCCCTCCCCCGGGGGCAGGGTCCGGGTCACCAGGGACCCGGTCAGAAGCCGGGCCAGGCCTCCGGGTCGCGTACGGGCCGTCATGCAAACCTCTCGGATGAAAAACGCCGCCGGTCAGGGTAACGGCCATCAGATTAGCAGATTGGGAGAAAACCACAACGGCTTTGGTTGTGCCTCGGAAATTGTGTCCGGAGGGAGATATCTGCGTAACTTACAACAAAATAAAAGGTTAGAGACATCCAAGGCCCTAACCTTTTATCCGCCCAACACTTGAAGGTGTCGGGACACATTCTCCAAGCCACAACCAACGGCTTTGGCACCCGCCAAACCCGCACGGTGGGACGAGGGCCCGAATGCACTCAAATATGGCAAAACCGTGGCATCAAACGGTAATAGTTCCTGCTTGTATTAGCGTACTATAAAAATCGTGACCAATTGAAAATTGAGGTTGGCAATTCACTTCAATTGTGGTACGTTTTACTCCGGTTTCGAAGTATCGCAACTACAAGCGATAGCTTGGTCATAGCCACTTGTTCCGGGGGGGAGCATCTGGACCGCCCTTCTGACCTGAAACCGTATAGGCCGCCCTGCCCGGTGGCTGAGCCAAGGGATTATTCATAGTGTGGATTGAGCTAGAGGCTCACTTGTGCCCATTTTACGGGGGTTCGAAATGAAAAAAATTGCCAACGTTCTGCTTCCGCTCCTGATCCTGACTCTGGTGGTCTCCACCGGGGCTCTGGCCCAGTTGCCCTGCATCGACTACCTGGGTTATGCCTGGGAATCTCCCGGAACGCCGACCAAGGCCGCCGGGGACAATCTGACCATGACCGGCGTGGCCGACTACGCCGACGCCGTCTTCGGGGTGGACCTCGGCGCGGTGGAACTGACCTTCTACATGTATGACCTGGTGAGCACCGGCGAGAGCGACATCGGCGGCGGCAACACCATGATCAGCTACGCCGGCGGCGTCCTCGAAATCTACGAGGACGTGGCCAAGAACGCGGACTACGGCATCAACCCGCCCAATGCCACCGCCCCGCCCACCTTTGTGGATGGCGACCTGTTCTTCCGCGGTTCCTTCAACGATTTCACCCTGTTCATGACGGCCGCCGGCGGCGGATCCTATGAAGGCACGTTGAACGGCCTGGCCGGCTCCCTTATCGACGGGCCCTGCTCCGGCTGTGCCTACACCTGGGGCGGCGCCTTCACCACCGAGGCCGGGGCCCTGGTGCCCGAGGGCTACCTCTACCAGATGGACGGAGTGTTCGAAATCGAGGCCGCCGTGGCCTCCGAGGACAAAAGCTGGGACGGCGTGAAGTCCCTCTATCGATAATTTTTCGCCACGCGCGAACGGCAACTTTGGAGGATGACTCATGAAGACACGGATAATGGTTTTGCTGATGGCGGGTCTGGTCCTGGCGGTCCCTGCGTCGGCCCAGCAGCTCTTTGATTTCCTGGGCCAGGCCGACGTGCCGGCCATGGCGGGCGGCAGCCTGGCGCTGGACAGCCTCCTGCGCGACCCTGCCCCCGAGACCACGCCCATTCCCCTGGATTTCGCCAATTTCGAGTACACCCTGGTGATCAGCGGACTGGTCATGATCGCCGACGGGTCCACCCAGACCTACGCCGGCGGCACGGTCACTATTTTCGAGGATAACGGCACGGCCGCCGATTACGGCGTCCCCGGGTCCTTCACCGACGGCACGGCCATCCTGTCGGGCACCATCACCCACCTGGAGCGCACCATGTTCACCTCCACCCTGGGCACCGTGACCGGGTCCCTGGACTGGACCGGCGGCACCCGCGTGGACGAGATCGCGCCCCAGGACCAGGTTGGCTGGGCGTTCCTGTCGGGTATCAACGCCCGCGAGACCAGCGTGGAACCCGGCTACAGCGAGCAGTGGGACGGCAAGATCGAGCCGGAAGCGCCCATCGTGGACAACGAAGAGGTCCTGTGGGGCAGCTTCAAGTCCTTCTTCTAGACCGGCGCCCCGCAAAGTCAAAGCCCCCGCCTTCATGGGAAGGCGGGGGCTTTTTTGTATCCCTTGACCGGCGCCTATTGCGGCGGCGGCGGCGGTTCCTGATTCAGGTGCGTATAGTGCTCGCTGGAGATGAAGCGGACCACTTCGTCGCTGTCGGCCAGGATCACGTACACGAAAGCGGCAAAGTTCACGGCGGTGGCGCCGCTGCCGATGCGCACGTCCACCAGGGCGGTGGAAATGGGCCCCGGCGTGGATTCGGGACTGCCGAAGATCAGGGTGTTGTTCCCGTAGGAATCGAAGACCTGCAGGCGGTTGTTGCCGCGGTCAGCCACGAAGATCCGGCCCATTCCGTCCACGGCCAACGCCGTGGGGGTGTGGAATTCCCCGACCAGGTCACTCGGTGCGCCCACCCAATCGTTCTGGCCGCAGGTCGCGGCGTTGCCCAACACGTAATCGGCAGCGGCCGGCGGCACACACGTGGGAGACGCGAACAGGGCGGCATGTCCGCGCAGGGGGTCCTCGTCGTCGGGATCAGACGTGACGTCGGTCACGTCCGGTTCGCTCACGAAGCGGATGACCCAGTTGCGGTTGGTATCCACGTCGCACACCAGGAGGCTGTCCTGGCTGTCCCGGGCGAGACCGGCGGCCTCGTGGACGAAGCGCGCCGCATCGCCGTCGGACCGGGCCAGGATGCCGTAGGGCGTCAAGCCGGCGAAATCGTCGAAGACGAAGCGGTGAACCACCCCGGAGTCGGGGTCCGACACGTACAGGAAGGTCCGCGCCCCCGGAACCTGCTCGATACCCGTGCCGCAGACGGCCAGGGAGGCACCGGACAATACCTGGGGCAGGATGGTTTCGCCCAGCAGAGCCAGGTCCGTACCGGCGTACCAGGACACCGCGGGCCCGGCCTGGTCGTACACGAAGATGATCTGGCCGGTCTCGTCCACGCAGATGGACCGGGGGTCGGCAAATCCGCCCACGGCCGTCACCCGGCCGTACTCCTGGTCCCGCTTGGTCAGGGAGTCGGCGTTGAGCACGAAGAGCGCGCCCTGGGCCGCGGCGATCTGGCGCGGTTGCGTATCGGGGAAGCGGCCGTCCTCGATATAGGCGCTCACGGAAAACAGCCCCACGGGCTGGGGAATAGCGATCTTTTCTCCACAACCGGCGGCCACCAGCACCGCGGTCAGGATCGTGAGCCAGGCGAGCGTCAGTTTCATCGCTCCCGCCCCTTTCGCCAGGAATCGTCCGGCTTGCGTTTGGCCAACGGTGAAAGGTCCACCGAGATGTGATGTATGCTGCCGAAGCTACCCTGGTCGCTGTAGGCGTAGTCGATCCGCAGCAGAAACTGCTTACGCTTGAGCTGCACGCCGAAGCCCGCGGCGAACCCGCCTTCGGGGCGGCTGGTCTCGTAGCCGGCCCGCAGGAAAAGCATCCGGTTCATGCCCATTTCGGTGCCGAAGCGGAAACTCTCCTGGTAATCGGACGGATGGCTGAAGTCGGCCGTGGTCAACAAGGTGATCTTGCGGCTGAACTGCCAGGTGCGGGCGGCCCCGAAGGACCCCACCGTGGGTGCCGGAAAGCTCTGGAACTCACCCGAGGCCACGTACCCGTCCACCAGGGGCGGCGGCGAGCCGCCGGGGCTCATGTCGGTACCGAAGTTGCGCACCGAGAAACCGACGCGCAGATCGCCCAGGCCCACGTAGTACAGGATGCCCATGTCGGCGAGCAGGGCCTTGATCTGGAATTCGTCCAGGTTCTCCTGGTAGTACTTCACCGTGCCGCCGATGGAAAAGCGGTCGGTCATGGCCCGGGCCACGGTCAGCCCCATGAAGAACTGATTGGCGTTGAAGTACTGGCCGGTGCCCTCCTGGTGGTACTCGTCGGTGCGCAGGATATCGCCGGACCGCAGCACGCCCATGTTCAGCCCGAAGCCGAAATTCTGGCGGCGGGTATGGTAGGCCAGGTAGTCCAGGGAAATATCCGCCGCGTACTCGCTGTGACTGGCGAACCAGTTGTGGCGGCCGGGGGTGCGCATGATGCCGGCGGGATTCCAGAAGGAGGCGGACCCGTCGTTGGCGCAGGCGGAGTAGGCCTTGCCCAGGGCCACGGCCCGCGCGCCCACCGGGACGCGCAGGAACACGCCGGAGGCCGTGCCCACGTTCTCCTCGCCGTAGAGACGAATGAGGTCGCCGGCGACCGCCGGCAGGGCGGCCGTCAGGAGCAGCGCCAACAGGAGACCTGATTTGAGGCGGCGAATTACCATGAGTAGCTCACCCCCCACATCAGAACCCTGGGATTCTCGATATAGCTGGGATCCACCACGCCCTTGGCGTAGTCCTCGCTGTCGGTGGATATGATTTCGTCACCTTCGGACCACTTGTCCACCCACTCGGGATTGTAGTCCCCCACCTGGTAGCCTTCCCCCGTGTAGGGGTTGATCCGCCGGTAGTTCTTGTGGTTCCACAGGTTGCGGCCCTCGACAAAGAAAGTCAGCTTGTTCCGGGATCCGAATTTCCAGAACTTGCTGAAACGCAGGTTCACGGTGCCCTTCCAGGGACCCAGACCACTGTAGCGATCCCCCCGCAGCGGGGCCTTGTCCTCGCCCAGCCAGTAGCGGGGTGTGTAACGCTGGCCGGCCTCGGCCCGGGCCAGGATGTTCAGGCTCCAGTTGGCGGGCATGGTCCAGCCGAACAGGACGGGACGATCCCGGTCGAAAACCGTGAAGTCCAGATTCATGCTGGTGGTCCAGGGCTTGTCCCACAGCAAGGGGCTTCGCGACAGGCCGCCGATGCTTACGGTCTCGGTTTCGGTCTCCTGATAGACGGCTTCCAGATAAGCGGCGTCGGCATCGCTGTTGGTGCCGGTGGAGCGCTGGAATTCCACGCTGGCCGACCCGCTCAGCCACTTGGTGGTGCGTTTGATCACCGAAAGTTCCATACCGAGGCTGCGGGCCGAATCGCCGTTGAAGTAGCGTACGGGCTGAATGGTCACGGTGCCGTAGTCGTTGGGGTCGGGCGTCTCGTCGGCGCCGATGTCCACCGAGTTCAGGCGCACGCTCTTGGCGTAGCCGAAAATGTCACGGTTGAAGAAGGTCAGCCCCATGCTCCACAGCCCGCCGAACTCGTGCTGGATGCCGGTCTCGTATTCCACGGTGACCTTGGGATCCAGGTTCGGGTTGCCCAGCAGTTGCACCTCGGTGGCGGTCTGGGCTTCCAACTGGGGATAGACGTAGGCGAACCGCGGCCACTGGTTGAAGTGACCGTAGTTGAAGAAGAACTTGTCCCGCTCCGTGACGGGAAAGCTCAGCCCCAGGCGGGGCGACAGACGGGCCTTCCAGCGCCGTCCGAAAACATCGTAGGTCTTGGCGTAGAACTCGTCGGCCATGTCCTGGTAGATGAACAGGTAGTCGTCGGGGTTGGCCATGACCCGCTCCACCTCTTCGCCCGGCGCCCACACGTCCAGCCGGATGCCGGCGTTCACGATGAGCCCCCGGAACTCGATGGTGTCCTGGAAGTAACCCGCGGCGGTGATGGGGTGGGCCCGGAAGATGTCTTCCTTCACGCCCAGCTTGCCCGGCGGCGGGTTGCCCAGTCGGGTCTGCAGATCGATCATCTGCATCTCCGTCAAGCTCATCTCGAAGCCCGTCTTGAACTTGTTGTTCCCCACGCCCATGAAGGAATAGGCACCCTTGAGGGTGTAGGCCTCGGAGTAGTGGTCGTGCCAGCGGTCGGCGCTGCCGCCGGCCATCCCCGCGGGGTCGTCGTAGGGGTAGTCGATGGGCTCGTAGGTCGTGAAGTCGTCGTTGCCGTTCACGTTGCCGTGCAGCCGGTTGAAGTTCCGCCCGCAGGTCAGTTCATACCAGGAGGTCTCACTCAGGACCTGCCGGTAGTAGACCTGGGTCAGGATGTTCTCCGACGTGAACGACATGTAGTTGTCCAGGTTGTCCATGAACGGCCGCGGGTAGCCCTCGCCCGGCATGAAGAAGCCCTGGTTGATGCTGAAATAGCGGCTGGTGTTGATGCTCAGCTTGTGGCTGGGCGTCATGTTCCAGGTCCACTTGGCCATGCCGTTCCAGTCGTTCTGCTGCCGGGGCGACCAGAAGGAGCCCTTGTAGATGGGCGACTCCAGGGTTTTCTGCCGGCTGTAGATGGGCAGATAGCCGTCGCGCACGTCCATGGACCCGCTCAGCAGCATGAACTGCTTGCCGGGCAGATCCAGGCCCAGGGCCCGCAGGCCGGTGGTAATGGGATCGGGCCCGGACAGGGAACCCTTCACCGTGTCGATGTTGCGTGGCTCGTCGAACTTGGTCAGGTCACGCCAACCGATGGAGTCGTTCTTGGGGACCGTCTGGTTCCAGTAGTCCCGCTTGAGGCTGACCTTCCCCTCCACCCGGTCACTGCCCTCCTTGGTGCTCACGTTCACCACGCCGCTGACGGCCTGGCCGTACTCGGCGTTGAAGCCGCCGGTGAGCACCTCGATCTCGTTGATGATGGACGGGTCGATCTGGTAGCCGTAACCGCCGCCGGCCAGCGGGTCGTTCACGGACATGCCGTCGACCACGAACATGGTATCGTCGGCCCGGCCGCCGCGGATGTGGATCTCGTTGTCCTGCAGAGTGACCCCGGGCTGCTGGGCGATCATGTCGACCACCTGGTCCAGGGGCATGGCCTCCATCTGCTTGGCCGTGATGTAGTGGGAACTGCCGGTATTGTCCACTTCGATCAGGGCGCGCTCAGCGGCGATCTCGAAGGGCTCCACCATGATGGCCTCCACCGCGAGGTGGAAGTCCAGGTTGATGACCTCGCCCGGCCCCAGGGTGACCGTTTCGCTGCCGATGCCGTAGGAGATGTAGGAAGCCTTGACCGTATAGGTTCCGGGCGGGAGGCCGCGCAGGATGTAGAAGCCGTCGGTGAAGGCCATGGTGCCCAGGTTCGTGCCCGAAAGGTACACGTTGGTGTAGGGCATGGTCTCGCCGCTCTCGCCGTCGAAAATGCGGCCCTTGATGGTGACCGGGGCCAGCGGTTCGCCGGAGGTGGACCGGCTTTCGACCTGAGCGTTTGCGGCGCCGGCCAGCAGGATCAGGATGAGGAGCAGAAGGTGTCGCTGGCTCACGGAGCACTCACCCCCATCTCCACACTCAGGAACTGGTGCATGTTCTCAAGGACTTCCGCGCTGGAGTAATGTTCGAGCTGCAGGCCGACGGTCAGCACCTGGGCCACCGGGTCGGTGAGGAACTCGGGCCGGCGGACCACCACGATGGGATCCCAGGGAGGACGTCGGTCATTGTAGCAACGCACGCACTCCTCCATGCGGAAGAGCGCCTCGGTTCCCGCCAGGGGCACGAGGCCCGCGCCCCGGGCCTGGCTGTCGGCCACGGTCATGGGCACGAGGTGGGCCACCACGGGCAACGCCTGTTTGCCCAGCGGCTGCATGAGATCCCCCTGCGGAGACCCGGTGGGACTGATGCCCAGGACTTCCTGGACGAAGGTGGTGGAGAGTCCGGACGTGCTGCTGGTGACGGCCTTCGACACCAGGAGCAACTGCCCCGGATCGGCCCCGTCCGTGGGCTGGATATAGCGTTCCAGAACGCCGTCGCGCTTGGCCGCCTGGCGCAGATGGTTACTGACGCCGCCGCCCTCGGTCATCAGGACCAGGTCGAACAGGCGCATGACATCCAGCAGCAGATCCCCCCGGTCGGGGAAGCCGAACCAGAAGCCGTACTCGTCCCAGCCGTTTTCCCCGTACTCGTTGTCCAGGGCCTCGCGGTATATCCGCGTGCTGTTGACCTTGGCGTGGGGAATGTACAGAACATTGCCCTTGGGCGCGCGCACTTCCCAGCTGTAGTGGAAACGGGCGTCGGCGTTGGCCTCGTCCGTCACCGAGATGGTCAGCAGGGTGTTGGGATTCGGCGTCACGTCGCGGATGTAGATCTCGAATTTCCGGATCTCCTCCAGGCCCTCGAAGGGCGCCCGGACCCAACCCTTTTCGGGGTCGGCCCCGGGGTCGTCGATGTTCCAGGTCATTTCCGGGTCGCCGCCGGCGGTATCCATCAGGGTGTAGCGGAAATGGCTGGCCATGGTGGCGGCGCCGTCGAGATCCAGGGCGAAGAGACGGAAGTTGGACGGGCCCCAGTTCCAGTAGGTGGTGTCGGCGACCACGTTATTGCTGTCGGGGAAGATGACCACGTTGCCCAGGGCGTCGTGGAATTCCCGCTGCAGGTTGGACAGGGGTTCGAAATCCGACTGGAAGTTCACCACCGGAGGAAAGTTCTTCAGCGGCACGAACTGGATCATGGTGTCGCTGAGGGCCCCGCGGTTGTCCCGGCAGACCAGCAGGAAGGTGGCTTCGGCCTGGCCGTTCTCGTCGGTAACGAAGGTCATGGTGGTATCGGTGCGCGTGGTGGTGTCCCAGGCCGCGGGCACACCCGTCTCGGTGCGGATGGACACGAAGTACTCGGTCACCCATCCGTCCTGGTCCGTTCCGTTCCACTGGAAGGTCCGGTCGAAGTAGCTGGTGGGGCTCAGGTCCGCGTCCGGGTTCACCGGGGCCACGAACAGGCGCACGGTGGGCGGGTGGTTGGCCACCGAATTGGGATCGAAGGGATCGTTGGCGCTGCAGCCGGCCAGCCAGACGGCCCCCGCCGTCAGGATTACCAACACGGTCAGGCTGCCGGCCGAAATCAGACGTCGTCCCATGTTGCCGAGAATACCGTTCACTTGATGATCACCAGCTTTCCGCGCGAAACATCGCCGGTGTCGAGATTCTCGACCGCGTAGATGTAAAGACCCGAGGCGATGGCCCGCTGGGCCTCGCTCAAGACGTTCCAGGACTTCATGCCCTGGGCCGGGTCGTCATGGTGCAGGGTGCGCACCACTTCGCCGGCCAGGTTGAAGATCTGGATCTTGGCCCGCGCGGGAAGGCCGGTGAACCAGATCTTGCGACCCAGTTCCAGCTCGCCCGTCCGGGAATCAAACATGGACGCCGCGCGATAGGGATTGGGGAAAACGCCCACACCCTGATTGCTGCCGGGTCCCGCGGCGCCCGGCCCGGGATAGACCAGGGACGAGTTCTCGTTGAAGCCGCTCTGGAACTCGGGCAGGCCCTCGAGTTCGTCCGGGGCGCTGTAGGTAACCACCGAGTACCAGTAGGGGAAGCCGTCCAGCAGGTTGGTATCCACGAACTCGCGGCGGCCCTGCTCGTTCAGGGCGGGCAGGCCGGTGTCGAAGCCCTTGCCGTCGATGATGTCGAACTGGGCCACCAGGGTGGCGATGGAATAGGGGTCCTCGCTGATCACGTTGCCCTGGTAGCGGTAGATGCGGTAGCCCTGAAAGTCCTCACGGCCGGTGATGGTGCTGATGTGGTGCTCCGGGGAGCGCAGCGCACTGTCCGGGGGCAGGGGCACATCGCCCTCGCCCAGGGAATCGCCGGGGGCCCAGTGCAGGATCACGGAGTTGTTGTCGTATCCGAAGGCCAGGTTGGGCGACGGCGGGCCCGCGGGAATGGCGAAACCGTCGTCGTAGGCCACCTGGGCCACCTTGCTGTTGGCCAGCAGGCTCAGGGAATCCGCCCCGGCGGTGATGGCGAAGGTCACGCGCAGAGTGTCGTCGGCCGCCAGGTAGGGGAACGGCCCGGTGGAGAGCAGCCCCATCCAGTCCGTGGCGATGGTGTAGTCGGTCTCCTGGGTCTCCCCTACGTTAAAGGCGCCGTTGCCCATGAGCTGATACTTGCCCGGCAATTGCACATCGGGGAATTCCTCATCCACGTACGCGTCGTCGTAGGCCGGCACATGGCGGAACATCCAGGCGTTGTAGGACACGGGCGGATGGCCCTCGGCGGGCTCAACCGCCGGCTCGGTGCCCAGCAGACGGCAGCCGACCCAACTGGTGGCCAGGCCCTCGTCGCCATCGTCGTCGCGCTCGTACATCATCCAGATCTTGTCGTCGCCGTCAGGGGCGTAGCGGGCGGGCACCCATTCCGGAGGACCCCACGCGCCGTTCATGTCGTCGTAGTAGTTCCACCCCTGGGCGGCCTGGCTGTCGTAGGGGTTGTTGTGCTCGGTGTTGCCCACGGTGGTGTCGTTCCAGAAGCCCACGTACACGTCGCGCAGTTCGCTGCCGGAAATGTTGACGATGGCGTAGTCCAGGATCACGAAGTCGTCGGCGTAGGGATTGCCCCAGGCCAGGGCGCGCAGGATGACCTTCAGTCCCAGCGGCGTGTGGTTGCCGGATTCGATCTGGGCATAGTCGTCGAAAACCACCTGGATGTGCTGGGTGGCCAGGGAGCGGGCGTCGTAGTTGTCGCTGTTCTGGCTGTTGGACCAGATGTAGATCTGGTTGTCCGGGTCGTTCAGGTCATCGTGGTTGAAGTAGTCCTGGAACTCGCGCACCTCGTCGCCGGCCACGAGGTTCGAGGCGTCCTGGGCACCGGTGCTCACCCGGATGCTGCCGTCGGGAGTTTTGGCCCCCACCCAGATGCCACCCAGGAAAAGGTGCTCCACGTTGCTGTTCAGGGGGTACTCGCCCGAGGGCTGGAAGGGCGAGATGAAGCCGTTGCCCACATAGCCCAGGTTGGTGATGGTCAAGCCCAGGATACCGACGTTGGTGTACATGTCGGTGCGGGGGGCGGCCACCAGCAGGCCGGTGAAAAACACGCTGACGATCAGCAGGAGGGAAACGGCGGCAAGGGCAAATCTGCGGATCAAGGTTGTGTCTCCAGGGTCGAACCGGGAGGAAACCCGAGGCGGACCTCATGGCCGAGGCGCTTCGGGCCGCGCGGCCGGAGGTCGGGGTGGCCGGCAGCGAGTGATGCATGCCCACGGCAAACCGCCGCGGGTCGGAAAAGGTAGCCCTTGGCGACCAATCATGTCAATCTGGGAAAGTATGAACCTTTGGTAATCGCCGCCCCCGTTTTGAATGTCGATGTCATTATCGACAAGCCGCGGCCCTGACCGCAGAACGAGTTCCGTCCCCGTGCTTTATCTGGAGACCCGCCGTCTTTCGCTGGACCACCCGGTGTGGTCCTATGCGCCGCTCTTTCAGACCGACGGCTACGGGTGGCTTCTGGACAGCGGCATGGACCCTCAGCGACTGGGCCGACACTCGTTCCTGGGGGGTGGACCGGCCGCCCTGCTGGTGGCCCACCGCCTGGCCGGGGCCGGCCCCGAGGGCTCCCCGTTCCGCCTGGAACTGACCACCTGGCGCCGACCCGACGGATCGCGTCCGGCGGAGACCGGCCCGGATGCCTGGATCGGCGATCCCTTCGAGGCCCTGCGGGGCCTCCAGGCCGACTACGGCGGACCGGCCGAGGCCGTCCCCGCCGATGCGCCCCCGTTCAGCGGCGGGTTGGTGGGATATTTCGGGTATGAAACCGGCTACGCCATTGAAACCCTGCCCGACACCGGCGCCGACGACCTGGGTCTGCCGACGGTGGCGGTCATGGTGGCCGACGACGTGCTCTGCCACGACCACCTGACCGGGGAAACCACCCTGCTGGTGACCGGCCGCGGGCCGGACACGGGCGCGGCCCGGCAGGACGCCCAAGACCGCAGTGACTTGTGGCAGAACAAGTTGTCTGAATATTCTCCCATCGACCAACCCCCGGTTCCGGACCAGGTCCCGCCCGCCGTGGCCCGGGCCCATTTCGACCGGGCCGGCTACATGGGGGCCGTGCAGGCCTGCCGGGAGCACATCCTGAACGGAGACGTGTTCGAGGTGTGCCTCACCCATCGCCTGGAAACGGACCTGCCCGGTGATCCCTGGGATCTGTATGCCGACCTGCGCCGGATCAACCCGGCCCCCTTCGCCGCCTGGCTCTGTTTTCCCGAACACCAGATCCTGAGCGCCTCTCCCGAGCGGTTTCTGCGCCTGGATTCCGACCGGGTGGCCGAGAGCCGGCCCATCAAGGGCACCCGCCCCCGCGGCGACACCCCCGCCCGGGACGCGGCCCTGCGCCGGGACCTGGCCGAGAGTGAAAAGGACCGGGCCGAAAACCTCATGATCGTGGATCTGGTGCGCAACGATCTGGGCCGGGTGGCCGAGATCGGCAGCGTGGAGGTGACCGAACTTCTGGCCGTCGAGCCCTATGCCACGGTTTTCCAGCTCGTGTCCACGGTGATAGGCCGGCTGAAACCCGAGTGCGACGCCCTGGATCTGGTGCGGGCCGGTTTCCCCGGCGGGTCCATGACCGGCGCCCCCAAAATCGAGGCCATGAAGATCATCGACAGCCTGGAACCGGTGAAGCGGGGCGTGTACTCCGGAGCCATCGGCTACCTGGATCGCGCCGGCGGCCTGGACCTGAGCATCGTCATCCGCACCCTGGTGTGCCGCGACGGCCGCTGCACCCTGGGCGTGGGCGGCGCCGTGACGGCGGACAGCGACCCCGCCGCCGAATACCAGGAAACCCTGGACAAGGCCCGCGCCCTGCTGGAGGCCGTGGGCCTGGCCGCCGCCCGGGAAGGCGGCCGGTCGTGAGGACCTTCATCCTCGACAACTACGACTCCTTCACCTTCAACCTCTACCAGATGGTGGCCCGCCTGCAGGGGGGGCGGGAACCGCTGGTTTTCCGCAACGACGCCCTCAGCGTGCTCGACATCGGCGACCTGGGCCCGGACCGGATCATTCTCTCGCCCGGCCCGGGACATCCGGCGCACCCCGCCTATTTCGGGGTCTGCGGTGAGGTGATCCGCCGCCTGGGTCCGACGGTCCCCATCCTGGGGGTGTGTCTGGGTCACCTGGGCCTGATCGAAACCCTGGGCGGCCAGGTGGTCCGGGCGCCCGCGCCCCGGCACGGCAAAACCAGCCTGATCCGTCACGACGGGACCTCCGTGTTCAAGGATCTGCCTGATCCCCTGGAAGTTATGCGGTATCATTCCCTCATCGGGGACGCGGAGAGCCTCCCCGGCTGCCTGCGCCCCACCGCCTGGACCGACGACGGGGTGTTGATGGCCGTGGAACATCGGGACTGGCCCATGGTGGGTGTGCAGTTCCATCCCGAGTCCATCGGCACGCCGCAAGGGGCCGATCTGGTGAAAACGTTCATCGAAGGGTATTCACGGTGAAAAGTCTGCCCGGTCTGAGTCTGTTGGCCGCCCTCCTGCTGACGACCCTCGCCCACGCCGAAGTGCGGCCGGGCCCCTGGCCCCTGCAGGGGTATCCCTGTCAGCGCATCGCGCACGAAATTGTCATCGACGGAAAGCTGGACGAAGCCATCTGGTCCGCCGCCCCGTGGACCCGACCCTTCGTGGACATCGAAGGGGATATCCGACCGGACCCGCGCCATGAAACCCGCGCCAGGATGCTGTGGGACGATACCTACTTCTACGTGGCCGCTCAGATGGACGAACCCCACCTCTGGGCCACCCTGCGCGAACGCGACAGCGTGATTTATTACGACAACGACTTCGAGGTCTTTATCGATCCCGACGGAGATTCCCACCTCTACACCGAGATCGAACTGAACGCCTTCAATACGGTTTGGGATCTGCTGCTGATCAAACCGTACCGCAATGGGGGCCCGGCCATCCACGCGTGGGACATTCCGGGCCTTCGGACTGCGGTTCATCTCGACGGATCCGTCAACGACCCGAGCGACACCGACCGGGGCTGGAGCGTGGAGATCGCCATCCCCTGGGCCGTCCTCAAAGAGACCACCTCCACCGCCTGCCCGCCCAACCCCGGCGATCGCTGGCGCGTGAATTTCTCCCGGGTACAGTGGCAACTGGAAACCGTGGACGGCGCCTACCGCAAGATGACCGACCCTCTCACGGGCAAGAGCCTTCCCGAGAACAACTGGGTTTGGTCGCAGCAACGCGTGATCGCCATGCACGAACCGGAGCACTGGGGAATCGTGGAGTTCCGCGCGGCGGACAACCACACCCCCGTCCTGCCCGATGACCGGGACGCCGCCGCCTGGCACCTGCGTTTCGCGGCCTATTACCTGGCGGAGCTTCGGTCCGCCGGCGACACCTGGCCCGAAACCTTCGCCGCACCCGCACCTGCGCCCGGGACCCCGGACCTGGATCCGGCTTGGAACTGGCCGCCCGCCTATGTCCGGACCGGCGGCCGTTACACCCTGACCCTGACCCGCAGCGACAATGAGGAAGCCCTCATCCTCCACGAGGACGGACGCCTCGTTCACGATCGGGAGAAGTAGAATGCCTCTGCTACGCGCCGCCCCAAACCCCATCCTGCGCCCGGCGGACATTCCCCCTTTCCGGCCGGACCTGGTGGATGTCTCCAGCGTTTTCAACCCCGGCGCCACACTGTGGAAGGGCCGCGAAGTGCTGCTGCTGCGAGTGCAGACCCGTGGTCGCACCACGCTCCTGCTGCCGGCCGAGCGCACCGCCGGCGGCGCCACCCACATTCACGAGACCGTTCTGGAGACCGACGGTTTCTTCACCGGAGGCCCGGTCCCCCAACATGTTTACGACCCGCGGCTCACGGTGCTGGACGGCGACCTGTACGCGGTTCTGGCCTGCGATTTCGCCGACGGCTGCCGTCTGCTCACCCTGCGCACACGGGACTTCGACACCTGGGAATTTGTCAGCCTCGATCCGGATGGAGACCGGCGCAACGGCGTGCTCTTTCCCGAAAAGGTCGGTGGAAACTTCCTGCGTCTGCAACGATCCAACTCGGCCGCGCGGGAAGGCGCCCCGCCCACCGGCCACACCATCAGCCTGGCGGCTTCGTCGGATCTGGTGAGTTGGCGGGACGTGGGCCCCATAATGGAGGGGCGCCCCGGTCGCTGGGACGAACTCATCGGGTCGGGACCGCCGCCGGTGAAAACCCGGGACGGCTGGCTCCACATCTACCACGGCGTGGCCACCCACTTTGCAGCGGCCAACATCTATCAGGCCGGGGTCGTGCTGTTGGATCTGGCGGATCCGTCACAGGTGGTGGCCCGCGGCGCCTTCAACATCCTGGAACCGCGCGAACCGTGGGAACTGACGGGCCAGGTGCCCAACGTGGTCTTTCCCGGCGGGATGGTGGTGGACCAGGTGGATGAGGCGGGCTTCGCTCTTGGCGACAGCCCGGTGCGCGTTTACTACGGCGCCGCCGACACCGTGATCGGCCTGGCGGAAACCACCCTCGGGGACCTCATCGCCGACGCGCATTTCCAGGGCGTCTAGCGCACTGTTCCGTCGTCGTTGTCGTCCCGTTCGACGGTTTTCAGGCGATCCAGCAGCCGTTTCATGTCCCGCACCCCGCCCAGACCCAGCCACACCGTGGCGATGACCGCGCTCCCCAGCATGAACCAGATCCGCCAGCGCCAGTACCCCAGCCAGGCGTCGGTCATGTCGGCCAGGCTGCCGCCGCGGGCCAGGAAGGTCACGGCCCAGATCGTGCCCACCACGAATACCACGAACCAGAAGGTGATGAGGGCGGCGGTGAAGATGGCCGTCAGCCGATCGCCGCGCGTGTGCTCCGGCGTGAACGCCAGCAGACGCCCCAGGCGCGACACCTTGCCGCCGCTGAACTCCACCTCGCCGGCAATGGCGTGGGCGCCGCGGTGCAGCAGGGCGTCCATGTCGAACTTCCGGTTCTCCAGCAGGGACAGGATCACGTAGGTCAAAACGCAGATGGCCATGGTCAGGCCCAGGATTTCCTTGCCGTCGGGCATGCGGGCGGCCACCACCGCGGCGGCGGTTTGGGCCCGCTCGGTTCCGAAGCCGTCAAACCACCCGAAGAAAGCGGTCCGGCCGTCGGACTGGGTAAAGGCGTCGTTCATGCGCTGCAGGACGAAACTCACCAGGGTGAAGGTGGAGCCGAGGAGGGCGGTGGCCCAGGCCGCGCGGGCGGTGCCCCGGTCCCAGTACAGACCCCCGATGATCACGGTCCCCGACCAACCCAGGAAAATGGCCCCCGTGATGGCCAGGTAGAGCATGATGGGCTGGGTCGGATCGTAGAAAAAGGCGCTGTAGACGAACGCGAAAATGGCCACCGCGAAAATGGCCAGGCGCAGCAGCAACAGGTGGACCGTCTTGCCCGGCCGCACGCCCCGGCTGCCCAGGAGCGGCAGCAACACATCCTGGGTGAAGATGCTCCCCCAGCTGTGCAGGTAGGTGTTGTGGGTGCTGATGAACGCCGCCAGCATCATGGCCGCCATGAGCCCCTTGAGCCCCGCCGGCAGCACCAGCGACAGCACGATGGGCACGCGCAGGCGCCCGATGTCGTCGGGGTCGTCCAGATTGGCCAGAGCCGCCTCGGTGGCCTGCCGCACGGGCTCCCAGCTGTCACTGTGCAGGATGGCGAACACAGTGATGGGCACCACGAGGAAGAACACCAGCCGGATCTGAAGGAACCACAGCCGCAGCACGCCGCCCATGCGCGCCTCGTGCGCCGTGCGGGCCGACGTGAAATAGGCCTGTTCGCCCTGCCAGCTCATCTGCCCGTAGAGCATTTCGATGAGGCTGATCACGAAGAACATGATGCCGAAGTGCTTGATGGACGCCGTGTCGAAGGGGTTGATACGGGAATGCCCGGGCTCGACGGCGGACAAGGCGCTCTGGATGTCGTTCCAGCCCACCGCCACCAGCAGGAAGATGGAAATCACCACGAACACCACGTTGGCGAAAACGCCCTGCGCGAAATCGGTGGCCAGCACGCTCACCTGGCCGCCGGTGAACACGAACCAGATGGCCACGCCCAGCAGCAGGATCATCACCGGAATATAGGTGGGAATCACCGTGCCCAGCACGGCCAGGTTGGGCGGAAGGCCGCAGAAGAACACGAAGAATTTGGAGCCCACCAACGGGAAGATGGCAAAGTTCAACACACCGGCCACAAACGCCATGCTGCCGGCAAAAACCCGGAAATTCCGGCCGTAACGTCGTTCAAAAAACTCGGCCAGGGTGAGCGCACGCGTGCGCCGGAAACGGTAGATCACCCACCCCGACAGCATGGCCACCAACAGGGCCATCTGCAGGAGCGCCTCCCACCACATGAGCGTGGCGCCGGCTTCGTAGTTCTGCTCGAAGAAGGCCAGCACGGTGATGGCGCCGATGTTGGCCACCCCGTAGCTGAGCGTGATGAGGTAGCGGCCCGCCGAGCGTCCGGCGGCCAGGAAGTCGGCCACGCTCTGCATGTAGCGTCGGGTGAACAGGCCCAGGGCGATGATGCCGGCCAGGACGGCGGCGGTGATGGCCCAGTCCAGAGGGGCCATGCCGGGCGCTTGGATCATGGTGCGGATATCTCCCGGCGCAGGTTGTCGAGACGTTCGAAGGCGTTTTCGATGCCCCGCGCAGTCAACCGGCCCTCATCCAGGGCGGCGGCCAGGGCGGCGGCCAGCGCGGGTGCGGGATGGGCCCGATCCGGCAGGAGATTGAAACCGTCCACCACCAGATCGACGCCCGCCTTCACCGCCATCACCGCCGCCTCGGCCGGAGTCCAGCGACTACTGACGGCTTTCATGTCGATGGAGTCGGTGGTCACCACCCCGTCGAAGCCGAGTTCGCTGCGCAGCAGGCCGTCGATCACTTCGTGGGACAAAGAGGCAGGACAATCGGGATCCAGGCCACGATGAACGACGTGACCGGCCATGACCGAGACCCCGGGGCGGTCGGCCAGGGCCCGGTAGGGTAACAGTTCCTGGTCACGGACCCAGGTGTCGGTAATATCGACCGCGCCCTCGTGGGTGTCGCCCCGACTGCTGCCGTGGCCGGGAAAGTGCTTGAGACAGGCCGCCACCCCGGCGGCATGGTGGGCGCCGATCACGATATCGGCGCAGTCAGTCACGGTTTTGAAATTGTTGCCATAGCAACGCCCACTGGCCACGACGATCTCGTTGTCCGGATCCAGGGCCAGATCCACGCAAGGCGCGAAATTGAGGTCCACCCCCAGCTTGCGCAACTGGCCGGCTTGCCGGGCCGCGGCGGTTTCCCGATCCACCGGATCCAGGGCCGCGAATTCTGCGGCAGACGGCTCGGTCTGGAACCCCCGGCGGGCGTTCAGGCGGGCCACCCGACCGCCTTCCTGATCGATGGCCACCCAGAGGTCCGCCCCCAGCCGCGCCCGGAGGTAGGCGATCAGGGCGGCGGTTTGTCCGGGGTCCAGGATGTTGCGGGGGGAGGCCGCCAACGCTTCCGGGCGCGACAGGCCTTCGGCGATCCGGCGCATCAGGGTGGGCACGTCCACATCGAACAGGATCACGCCCCCCACACCGGCCTTGAGACAGGCATCGAGGTCGGCCTCCAGTTGAGGGTCCCCGGGGGCGGCGCCGCGCACGCCCACGCAGAGAAGTTTGCCGACGGGTAGGGAAGCCATGGATCGTCGCCGCCTTGGGAAGAAGATTCGGGTCGCCGCAGGGAACTGTCGCATTTTGGCCGGGGTCAGACAAGCAGAAGACGATGAAAGTGCGGCGGTATGGTGGCGACGGGTCCCTGGGGTTAGCTTTGGTAGGGCCCGGCTTCCACCTGGTCGAGCAGCGGCCCCCCGTCGCGGTGGACGTCCTGAAAGGAGTTGGGTGACCTGAGATGCATGAACTGATCGGCTGGAACGTCCAATGCCCCGCGTGCGGGGAGATATTCGAGATCCTGGTGGACGGGTCGGTCCCCCATCAGCGGTATATCGAGGATTGCGAGGTGTGCTGCCGCCCCATCGACTTCGACGTGCGGGTGGGCGCGGACGGCACCGTGAGCGTGACCGCCGCCCACGAAAACGACTAGACCGGCCACCCCATCAGCAGACGGTTCTTGGGCGTGATGGCCTCGGGAATGCGGGCGGTCTGCACCTGATAGCCGGCCGATCTCAAACGCGCTGCGCGGGTGGCGTCCACGGCCAGCGGGCCGTCCATCCAACCCGTCAGCTTTCCCGTGTCGCAGGTCTCCAGGTCGTGGCAACACGGCAGGACCGCCACCCGACTGCGGGCCGCCAAAGCCAGGTCCAACACCTGGTCCGTCAGACTCCCACACGCATGCACCGACACCACCAGGGCCTCCGCCGGAATCTTCGCGTCCTCAATCCGTCCTTCAACGAAATGCACCCGATCCTTGAGCCGGGGCCAGACTTCCACCAGCGCGGCGAGCACCCGCGCCTGGCTGGGTGGTCGCTTGACGTCAATGCAGGTCGCCGTGGCCGACGTATCATCCAGTAGAATCAGGATGGCCGAGAGCAGTCCGTGACCGGCCGCCAACTCCACGATGGGCCCACCGCGCATCTGGCGCCGAACCCGCTTGGCTGTTTCCCAGGCTTCGTACAATTCCTTGCGGGGCAGGCACTCGGCCTGGCAGACGGCGCGGGCAATGCGGACAAAGAGAGTGTCACCTGTGAAGCGGACGGCCGTGCGGCGGTTCAGGACGTTGCGGGAAGAGCGGGAGAGGTTGTTCATACTGATTATCCGGTCGGAGAAAAGGTCAGGGGCCCGACCGCACGGGCCCCTGTGAAATGAAAAAATGGGGCGGGCTGACCCTACTTGATGAGGGGCATCTCCGCGGCCACCTGCAGATCGATCAACAGGAGCAACTGCCGCTCAATCTGGGCAAAGCGGGTGGCCACGATGGGCCCGATCTCCTTGCTGACCTTCTTGTGCGTCTTCTTGAGCAGGGACAGTTGCTTTTCCTGCAGGCTGAAGGAGGTCTTGGCCAGCTCCTGGGCCTTCTCCTCGGTCATGGTGTCGTAATTCGCGGCAAAATCCTTGATCAGCTGGATCCGGCTGTCACCCAGCTTGCTCAGCTCGGTGGAATATTCCCGGTACAGGGGCCAGAACACTTCGCCCTGGGCGTCGGTCAGCTCGAGCGCCGCGGTCAGCAGCATGACCTTTTCGGCCTGGATGTCCTGGCGCATCAGTTCCACGAAAGGCTCGCCCTGGGCCACCGCATTGGTCAGCGGGGCCACCGTCGCGGCCGTCAGGACCAGGATCAGGACCGCAAACAGGGATTGGCGACCGGCGGACAAATTCCAGTTGTTCATTTTTTTCCCTCCAAATTTCAGAATAAAAAAGGCCATTATTCATTAGGGCCGTTCAGGTGGCCGATAATCTAGAGCAATTCCCCCCCGAGTCAAGCCTTTCCGGATTCCCCCAAGGACCGTGTTTCCCCCAATGAGGAGCGATTTTCCTTAGATCCGGCTATATTGAGACTGCCGAACCAAAACGGCGTTCCCGATTGGAGCCGCCATGAAAATCCTGCTGGTCGAACCCCGTACCCCTGAAACTTTCTGGAGCCTGCGCCACGCCCTGCGGTTCGTGGGCAAGCGGGCCAGCAACCCGCCCCTGGGCCTGATCACCCTGGCCGGCCTTTTGCCGCCCGACTGGTCCTACCGGCTGGTTGATCTCAACTGCACCCGCCTCCGTGACGCCGACATCCGCTGGGCCGACTACGTGCTGGTGAGCGGTATGCAGATCCATTTCCACGCGGTCGCCGAGGTGGCCCGCCGTTGTCACGCCCAGGGCAAGACCGTGATCGGCGGCGGCCCCCTGTTCACCCTGGACCCGAATAACAATCCCGGTGTGGACCACGTTTTCGTGGGTGAAGCAGAGGAAATGGCGGCCGTATTGGCGGCAGACCTCAGCACCGGAAACCTGGCACCTCTCTACGAAGCGCCCCCCTTCCCCGACCTCCGCCTGACGCCTTTGCCCCGCTGGGATCTCCTGGATCTGTCCCGATACGCCACCCTCTCGGTCCAGTCGTGCCGCGGCTGCCCTTTCGATTGCGAGTTCTGCGAAGTGGTGGCTCTCAACGGCCGCGTCCCCCGCTACAAGGCGCCGGACAAGTTCGTCGCCGAGCTTGAGGACCTGAGGTTGCGTGGCTGGCAGGGGCCGGTCTTCGTGGTGGACGACAACTTCATCGGCGACCCCCGCCGGTGCCGGGACTTGCTGCGCGCCGTCATCGACTGGCGGGTTCGCACCCACGCCCGGATGACCTTCATTACGGAAGCCTCCGTTAATATGGCAGCCAACCCCGAGCTCCTTGAACTCATGGTCCAGGCCGGCTTCAAAAAGGTGTTCCTGGGCATCGAGACTCCCAGCGCCGAGAGCCTGAGTGAGTGCCACAAGCTGCAGAACCTGCGCTGTGACCTGACCGAAGCGGTGGGGATCATTCAGGGGGCCGGCCTGGAAGTGCTGGGCGGGTTCATCGTGGGATTCGACAGCGACGAGCCGGATATCTTCCAGCGCCAATTCGACTTCATCCAGAAAGCCGGCGTGGTCACGGCCATGGTCGGTCTGCTGCAGGCCCTGCCCCGCAGCCGCCTCTACCAGCGCATGGCCAAAGAGGGCCGTCTCCTCGACTTTGGCGGCGGCGACAACACCAGCATCTACTTCAATTTCGAGCCCCGGCTGGACCGGGCCTTCCTGGAGGACAACTACCGAAAGCTGATGAAACGGCTCTACGAACCGGGCAACTACTACCAGCGGATCCGGACCTTCCTCGACAGCTACACGCCTCGCGGGCCCCGGCCGCGCCTGGCCTGGTCCGACCTCCTGGCCGTCCTGAAATCCTTCTGGCTGATCGGGCTGGTCCACAGCGGGCGCCGCGCCTACTGGCGCTTCCTGACCACGACCCTCCTGCGGCACCCGCAGCAGATCGGCGTGGCCATCACCCTGGCGATCACGGGACATCATTTCCGGAAAGTGGCACAGGGGTTGTAAGGGAATCCAGGGAATGGACCCTCAATCCAGAAGGTCGCTCTGCTCCAGATCCAGCATGAGGAGTTCCTCGAGATCGGAACAGGCCCGGTCATCGAGACCGAGAGCGGCGCGGGCCAGGACCAGACGCTCCTCCAGACGGCTGCCGGCCCCGCTGCGATCGCATAAACCCTGACTCAGCAGTTCGCCGCAGGCCACCGTCTGCACCAGAGGGGCCAGATCGCCCGCCTGTTCGGCATCGTGGTGACACCGGACCACGGTGCACAGATTGCCCGGCATGGCCCAGTTGGCCAGGAGGCGGTCACCCACCTGCACGTGGTCGAAGCCGAGGACTTCCCGCTCGGCGGTGAGGCTGTCGGGGGCGCCCTGTTCCAGCCGTCGCTGAACGTCTGCGTAGGCGTCGGGCAGATTCAGCAGGATGATGACCTTTCCGATGTCGTGCAGCACGCCGGCGGCGAAGGCCTCATCCGGGTCGGCCCGGCGCGTAAACTCGGCCACCCGACGTGCGGCCAGGCCCGACTGCACCGCATGTTCCCAGAGGGAGCGGCCCAGCAGACCCTTGCGGCTGCTGTCCATGGGAAAGAGGCTCCGGGTGGAGGCCGCCACGACCACACTGCGGGTGGTGCGCATGCCCAACCGCACGATGGCCTGCTTGAGGCTTCCTGTCTCCTGGTATCCCCCGTAAAGCGATGAGTTGCTCACCTTGATGAGACGCGCCACCAGAGCCGGATCATGCGACAGGGCTTCGGTCAGGGCCTCCATGTCGCAGTCCGCACTGGACAGCAGACCCAGGATGCTGGCCACCACATTGGGCATGGGGGGCAGATCGCGGATGCTGGCCACCAGCTTGGCGGCGGCGTCCGCATGGTCGTCCAACCGTCTCGGTTCGCCAGCGGCGTTGTCTCCGGAGGGCTCCGCGGCGGGCGCCGGGCGATCGATTTGGGGCGTTTTCACCTGCCAGGACAAAAGCTCGAGACAGGCTAAAGGTCCGGTGGGGGGACTGGCGTCCTCGGTCACCGCGTACAGCAGCAGATCCAGCCCGTCGAGATATCCCAGCGGCAGGAGCGCGCAGTCCACAGCCGGAACTTCCGCTCCGAGGGCTTCGATCACCGGCGAGGCGAAGGCCGCGCCCACGAAGGGCCGGCCCGCAGCCAGGGCCTGGTGAAAGACCATGTCACTGGCCAGGTCCACACCCGGGTCGCGGTGGTCGCTGGCCGTGAGGCGGCCCGTGGCGTCCCGTCGATATACCGTGGCGCGTTGGAGGCGGTCCTCCTTGACCCCGAACAGGATGGACTGGGTGCAGTGGGTCTGGGCGAAGTTCAACAGTTCACGGGTGCGGGCCTCGTCATCCGCCGCCTGAAGCAGGCGTCGCAAAGCCAGTCGATACGCCGGGAAGACATCGGCGGGTCCGGATTCCGGGGTCGGCTCCGTTTCACCGGCGCCATCGGGGACCACCAGTTCAAGCCAACCGTGATCCACGGCCGCAGCCACGGCCCAGGCCGCGGTCAGGCGCGGGAAGGGCGCGGTGGACAGTAACGCTTCCACCGTCTCGGCTTCTCCGGCATGAACCAGGACATACGCCTCCTCAGGGGTGGCCTCGGCCGGGGATTTGGCGGCCCGGGCCGGGCGGTCCAGCGGTCCCAGGCCCCGCAGCAGTTCCCGGTACTCGTCCACTTCCCGGGTGAGATCCATGACCAGGGCCTGGCCGTCCATGGGAGGCAGATGGGGATTGTCATCCACGGCGATTTCGGTGAACTGGAATTCCCCACTCTCCCACAACAGCAGGCGGAAAACGGTCTCGCGAACACCGGCGGCCAGAGCCTGGCCCGCATCGCCCACCGAGAGCCACTGTACATCGTCCAGGATTCGGGTCAGGGGCAGGCCGGTTTCCCGACGGGCCTGACGCAGGTAATCAAGCGTCTCCGGGCTGGCCGCTCCCCGCTGGGCCAGAGTCTCGATCACCAGGTCCTCGGCCGCTTCGCACCCCGCATCGACAATGAGATTGCGGCGGAAGGACAGGCTCAGCGACGTGTCCTGCTGACACACCGTTAAAACGCCTTCCTTGTTCATGTGGCTCAGGAACAGCAGAAGGTCGGCAGGTGCAAACTGGGCAATGTCACCCTGGAACATGGACGAACCCCTCGAAACAACCCGGTGCAGGCAGAGGCCTGCTGTCGTCTCAATGATCGTCAACTCTCAGGTAGACTTGAGGCTCCGGTGGTTCGGGATCGCCATTGAAAACGGCGCGTCGCTACTTCAACAGGGTCATATGGCCGACCTGGCGGGACCCGTCCGGCGCCGTGAGTCGATACAGGTACAAGCCTGAGGCCACCTGTCGGCCGGCCGCGTTGCGTCCGTGCCAGCTCACACGATGATCCCCCGCCGCCCGCAGGCCGTCCACCAGGACGGCCACCCGGCGGCCGTCGATCCCCAGGACCTCCAGGCGGGTCCATCCCGGTTGGCCGAGGCTGAAACGGATTTCGGTGGACGGGTTGAAGGGATTCGGGACGGCGGCGGCCAGGTGAGTGCCGGCCGGGACGTCCTCCACGGCCGGTGACATGTCCAGGCTCCAGCCGTTGGCCTTCAATTCGGCGAAGCGGCGGGAGTTGCGCATCAGGTCCCAGGACCCGTCGCCGCAGACCAGGGCAAAGGTCACGCGCAGCGTATCACCGGCGGCCAGGGTGGGCACCGGACCGGTGGAGAGCAGGCCCTCCCAGTCCGAGGCCTGGTCGAAGTTGGTGTCCGGGGTCTCGCCCACATCGAAGTGACCGTTGCCCAGGGTCTGATAGCGGCCCGGAACCATCGCTTCCTGGTCCACGTCCCAGTAGGTATCGTCTTCTTCAGGGCCGTCCCTGAACCGCCACGAATTGTAGGAAACCGGTGGCAGGCCCGCCTCCGGCGCCATGACGTGGCTGGACCCCAGCAACCGCGTACCCACCCAGCTGGTGGCCCAGCCGTCGTCCCCGTCGTCGTCGTGTTCCCACATCATCCAGATGCCGGGGTCGTCGGGCACGTCGCCGGGCTGCCAGCCGCCGGCCTTGTCGTCGTACCAGTTCCAACTCGGGATCGTGTAGTCCGGGGGATAGTAGGGGTTGTTCACCAGCGTATTGCCGATGGTGGTGTCCGTGTAGAGGCCCACGTACACGTCGCGGAGGTCGGCCCCGGATTCGTTGACGATGCGGTACTCCAGCACCACGCCGTCGTCGATGGGATAGTCGTCCCAGGACATGGTCCGCCACAAGACCTTCACGCCCAGCGGGGTGTGGTTGCCGGACTCCAGAGTGACATCGTCCTGGAAGGCACAGGTCATTTCCCAGGGCGCGACCGCGGCGGGGTCGTACAGATCGCTGGCAGGCCGGTTTGAAATGACCGTCATGTCCCCGGCGGCCGGGGCGAATTCGCGGATTTCCTGGGCGGCGGCAAAATTGCTGTAATCGTCGCTGGACGTGGAAACGTGAACGGTCCCGTCGGGTTTGCGCGCCCCGACCCACAGGCCGCCCTGGTACAGATGTTCCACATAACCGGGATAGGGATAGACCAGCGAGGGCTGATCCGGATCCGCGAAGAAATTGCCGAAGTATCCCGCGTTGTTCACCGAGAGCCGGGTTTGGCCGGCCCCCGTATCCAGGGCGGCTGTGGGAACAATGCCCATGTGGTAGGTGAGAAGGGTTTCCAGGGTAATGCGGCCATTGAGCATTTGGTGTAGGGGCACCGTCAGCGTCACTGTTCGGGCGAAGGGGGCGACAGCGCGATCCGGGGTCCGCACGGCCACCACCGGGTCAAAGGGCGGACGCACATTTCCGTAACACCGGACACAATACTCCAGGCGGTGGAGAATCTCCGTCTCCGCCAAGGGCCGTAAACCGGTCGTGGCAATCACATCCACCGAGGCCACCAGATCCGGCAGGTCCGGCCCAAGGGACAACGCCGTGCTGCCGGCCGGCAAGGTCAGTTTCCCCTGCGGATCCATTATGTAACTGATCCCCAAAGCCTCAGCGAACACGCCCCCAACCCCCAAATACAGATTCGGTGTCACGATCAGCAACCGGCCGGGTGGGCTGTCGGCCAGGTCAGGTTGGACATATTCCGTCAAGACCCCCCCGGCGTTCGCCAGGACCGTCGCCCCCTCGCTCCCCGAGTACCACAGCACGCACGAATACTGCCGGAGGACCGACAGAAACAACTCCGGCGGATTGGGCAGGCCCTGGGCCGGCATGTCGTACAGGTCCCAGTTGCCGACCCCGAACAGGCTGTCCATGAAGGCGTGATACCAGTCGTCGGCCGCAGGGGAATCCCCGCCGTCGATCAGCAGAACAGGTGCCAGGGCACGGGCGGGTTCAGGGGCTGCGCGACCTGGCGCCTCGGTGGAATGGGCCGGCCCCCAGGCCAGGATCACCGCCATCAGGATCAGCAGGGGTACGGAACGAAGACGGCGCGGCGATTTGATGATGGAAAACGGCATGATCCACTCCGTGACTAGGCCCTCCGACACTCATTGAATGGAGTCTATCATATGAGGCGAGTCCCAACCCAGGATAATGGCCCGGCCAGGTTGTCAAACGGTCCCCACGCCCCATCCCGCCCGTCTTTCCTGCTTACTTTTTCTGAAAATATCGTATCATGTAGAGAAGCGCCCGACCTTCACCGGAAGGAGGCCGAACCATGCATCGCATTCAGCCCGTGATCCTCCCGCTTGTGCTGGCCCTTTCCGCCGCCCTCCTGGCCGGGCCCGCGTTCTCCCGTATTCCACCCGTTCATCTGGTGACCTTCCAGGGGCCCATCACTCCGGTGGCCGCCGAATTCCTGACCCGGAGCCTGGCCGACGCGGAGGACGCCGGGGCCGGGCTCCTGATCATTCGTCTGGATACGCCCGGCGGTCTGGATACGTCCATGCGGGATATCATCAAAGCCCAGTTCGGGGCGCAGATACCAGTGGTGGTCTACGTCGCCCCCAGCGGCAGCCGGGCCGCCAGCGCCGGCGCCTTCATCACCCTGGCCGCCCACGTGGCGGCCATGGCGCCGGGCACCAACATCGGCTCGGCCAGCCCCGTGCAGATGGGGGGCGCGGGTATGGACTCCACCATGACGCGGAAAGTGTTCAACGACGCAGAGGCCTACATTGCTTCCATCGCTGCGGACAGGGGACGAAATGTGGAGGCCGCCAGCCGCTTCGTTTCCGACGCCCTCAACCTGACCGCCGACGAAGCCCGGGAGCAGGGCGTGATCGACATCGTGGCCCACGACCTGCCCGCCCTGCTGGACAGCCTCCAGGGTCGCACCGTCATCGTGGACGGGGACGAGGTGGCCCTTGAAACCACCGGTGCCGAAGTGATTGAAAAGGAGATGAGCGCCCGCCAAAAGATCCTGAAAGCCCTGGCCAACCCGAACTTCGCCTACATCCTGATGATGCTGGGGATCTACGGACTCTTCTTCGAGTTGAGCAATCCGGGGTCCCTGGTGCCGGGCATCCTGGGGGCCATCTGCCTGCTGTTGGCCCTGTTCGCCTTCCAGGCCCTGCCCGTGGACTACACCGGCATCGCCCTGATCATCCTGGGCGGGGTCATGCTGCTCCTGGAGATCAAGGTGCCCAGCTTCGGACTGCTCTCCATCGGCGGTGTGACCGCCCTGGTTTTCGGATCGTTGATGCTCTTTGACTCCCCGGAAGCCTGGGCCCGGCTGAGCCTGAGTGTGCTGATTCCCACGGTGATGGTGTTCGCCGGGTTCTGCCTGCTGTGCGTGTGGCAGGTCATCAGGTCACAGCGCCGTCCCGTGACCACCGGCCTGGGGGCCCTGGTGGGAGAAACGGGGCGCCTGGTTCAGGGCATCGAGAGCGCCGACGACATGGGCAAAGGGGTTTTCCACGGCGAGATTTGGTACGCCACCGCCCCTGTCCCCCTGCCGCCGGAAACCCAGGTCCGGGTTGTGGCCGTGGAGGGCCGGATCGTGCGCGTGGTTCCCGTCATCCCGGACCATCCCTCACCTGAACAACAGAGGAGATAGCCATGCCGTACGTTTTCCCCGGTACCTTTCTGGTCCTGTTCCTCTTCATCCTGGCCAACTCCCTGCGCATCCTGCGGGAATACGAGCGTGGCGTGATTTTCCGACTGGGGCGGTTCGTGGCCGTCCGCGGTCCCGGTCTCATCATCCTGATCCCCTTCATCGAACGCATGGTCAAGGTCAGCCTGCGCACCGTGGCCATGGATGTGGCGCCCCAGGACGTGATCACCCGGGACAACGTGTCCGTGCGCGTGAACGCCGTCCTCTATTTCCGCGTGATCGAACCCGAAAGGTCCATCATCGACGTGGAGAACTTCCTCTTCGCCACCAGCCAACTGGCCCAGACCACCCTGCGCAGCGTGGTGGGCCAGGCCGAACTGGACGAACTGCTCTCCCAGCGGGACAAACTCAACGCCAAGATGCAGACCATCCTGGACGAGGCCACCGATCCGTGGGGCATCAAGGTCACCACGGTGGAGATGAAGGACGTGGATTTGCCGCTGGAGATGAAGCGCGCCATGGCCAAGCAGGCCGAAGCGGAACGCGAACGGCGCGCCAAGGTGATCCACGCCGAGGGCGAATTCCAGGCCAGCCTGCGGCTGACGGAGGCGGCGGCCAACATCGAAAAACACCCCACGGCGTTGCAACTGCGATACCTGCAGGCCCTGACGGAAATTGCGGCGGAAAACAACAGCACGACCATTTTCCCGGTGCCGGTGGATCTTCTGACCCCGTTCCTGAAGCAGCCCACGCGGGAGGATTGAGCCCGGCCCGGGACACCTTCAACCATCCTCTGCTCGTGGGCGGCGATGGCGGAGCCGGCCCCAAGATCTCCCGAAAGCATTTTCCCACATATTCAAGCCATTTGGGGGGGGGAACCCGTCTCCATTGGGCCTGTCCATCCACCATCCAGGCCACTACGGCCTGCATAACCCTCTTAAAATCAGCAAGTTGTTAAAAACATTAAAAAGGGGGTTGACAAAGTTCTGTTTGTTCAGCTATTGTATTGTACAAGAGTTGAACAAAAACAAGGCCCATCCTAAACGTTTGGCCTTTAAAGTGGAGGAAAAAGACATGAAGACCCTCGGAACAAAAATCATCCTGTTGGCCCTGGTGGCCCTCATGGTTGGTGTCGCCGGGTGTTCCCGCGACGACAGCAATCCCCTGACCGGCGTGACCGATTCCCAGTCCGCGGCGAAGGCCGACGAACTGGATATCGTCGACACCGCCATCGACGCCGGCGCTTTCGAAACCCTCGTGGCCGCCGTCGGCGCCGCCGACCTGGTGGACGCCCTGCGCGGTGACGGTCCTCTGACCGTCTTCGCCCCCACCGATGACGCCTTCGCCAAGCTGCCTGAGGGCCTGGTCGAGCAGCTGCTGCAGCCCCGCAACAAGGCCAAGCTGCAGGAACTGCTGCTGTACCACGTGGTGGCCGGCGAATACTACTCCGGCGATCTGCGCCGGTGGCAGTTCACCGAAACCCTCAACGGCAAGTACCTGTGGATCCGGAAATACTGGGGCGGTCGGGTTTACGTGAACAACGCCAAGGTTGTCATCCCCAATGTGGGCGCCAGCAACGGCGTGATCCACGCCATCGACACCGTTCTGATTCCCAAGGGTTTCGAGCTTGAGCCCGAAGAGGCGACTCTGGATATCGTGGACACCGCGGCCGAGGCCGGCGCCTTCAACACCCTGTTGGCCGCCGCGGGCGCCGCCGAACTGGTGGACGCCCTGCGCGGCGAGGACCCGCTGACCGTGTTCGCCCCCACCGATGACGCCTTCGCCAAGCTGCCCCAGGACCTGGTCGCCGCCCTGCTGCTGCCCGAGAACAAGGCCAAGCTGCAGGAACTGCTTCTGTACCACGTGGTGGCCGGTCAGGTGACCAAGAGTGACCTGAAGTACTACCAGTGGGTGGACACCCTCTCCGGCAGCAAGCTGCGCATCATCAAGTGGTTCGGCAACGTGTGGGTGAACTACTCCAAGGTGACCACGCCCGACGTGCTGGCCACCAACGGCGTGATCCACGTGATCAACAAGGTGCTCATTCCCATGAACTTCTCCCTGGAGACCAAGAGTGCCACCTGGGACAAGGCCGCTCTGGACACCTACGGCGCGGACAAGGCCGTGGGCTTCGAGGAAGCGCCTCCGAGTGACTTCGACCTGAAGTACCTGGAGTCCTCCAACTAGGCCCACATTCCCGGCGTGTCCCCCGCACGCCGGGTTTATAATAGAAAGGCGGGCCGCATATGCGGCCCGCCTTCACTTTGCCAATGCCCTGCCTACTTCACCTTATGCACCATCCCACACCGCGGACACTTCACCTTCGGCGCCTGGAAGTCCGGCGGAATCTTGAGCACGGTGCCGCAGTCGCAGTTGACCCGGCCGTAGCCCTTTTTCGCGTAGAACAGGTCATCCACCTGGCGGGCGATCTGCCGGTTGCTGGCCGACCGGCCGGCCCCCGGCTCTCCACTCGCGGACCGGGGGGCCTGGCCGGTGTGGCCGGCATCCTCCTTGAGCGCGGATCCCGGGATCACGCCCTTCCCGCCCTTCACCTCGCGGTAGACCTTGTCGTAATCCGCGAAACCCGTGCCGCCCATGGCGCGCAGAATCCGCACCCGTTCGTCGATAGGGGGATGGGTGCTGGTGCCGTTGGCGGCCATCTTCCCGTCGCGGGCCAGCGGATTGATGATGTACATGGGCGCTGTGGCCTTGTTCGCGGACGCGAGCTTGGCCGGGGCACGGCTGATTTTCTCCAGAGCCGAGGCCAAACCATCGGGGTAACGCGTGAAGGAGGCGGCCGAGGCATCGGCCAGGTACTCCCGTTTGCGTGACACCGCGAAGTAGATGAGCTGGGCGAAGATGGGCGCCAGGATCATCAGCAGCACGGCGATGATCATGATGATGCCCTGCGCCCCGCCGCCGCCCTCGCTGTCGCGCCGGCTGCGCCGTCCGCCGCCGAACCACATGCTGCGCAGCCCCACTTCGGCCAGGATCACGATGGCTCCGGCGAGCACCCCCGCGAACAGCATGAGCTGAACGTCGCGGTTCTTCACATGCGCCAGTTCGTGGGCGACCACGCCTTGCAATTCGTCGCGGTTGAGGGTTTTGAGCAGCCCGCTGGTCACCGCGACCGCCGCCGTCTCGGGCTTGCGCCCGGTGGCGAAGGCGTTGGGCGCGGGATCGTCGATCACGTAGACGTCGGGCATTTTGGCCAGGCCCGCGGCCAGCGTCATCTCCTCCACCACGTTGAAGAGGATGGGCAGGTCGGTCTTCTCCACCTTTTTGGCCCCGGCCATGGTGAGGTAGATGTTGTCACCCTGGAAGTAGGCCACCAGGGTCATGACCAGCCACACCACCGTGGCGATCGCCACGCCGGGAATCCCGCCGCCCTGCCCCATGAGGTATTCCCCGAGGAAATACCCCAGGACCATCAGCAGCATGGCCATGCCGATGACGAGGAATATGGACTTGCGCCGGTTTGCCGCTATTTGTTCCCACATATCAGCTGAAGTCCACCTTCGGAGCCTCGCGCTCCTCTTCCTCGGTCACTTCGAAGAAGGCCTCAGCCGTGAAGTTGAACATGCCGGCGATGATGTTGCCGGGGAACATCTGGACCTTGTTGTTGAAGTTCATCACCGTCTGGTTATAGAACTGACGGGCGAAGCTGATCTTGTTCTCGGTGCTGGCCAGTTCCTCCTGCAGGGCCAGGAAGTTCTCGCTGGCCTTGAGGTCCGGATAGGCTTCGGACACGGCGAACAGGCGCCCCAAAGCCCCGCCCAGACCGGCCTCCGCGGCCATCCGCGCCTCCATGCCGCCGGCGTTCTGCACCGCACTGCGGGCCTGGGTCACGGCCTCGAGGGTTTCCCGCTCGTGGCCCATGTAGCCCTTGACCGTTTCCATGAGGTTGGGAATCAGGTCGAAGCGGCGCTTGAGTTGCACGTCGACCTGGGCCCAGGCTTCCTTCACCTGGTTGCGCAGGCGGATCAGGCCGTTGTAGATCCCGACCACCCACATGGCCACCACCACGATCAGACCCAGCAGAATAAGCAGTGCTATCATCGTTATCACCTTTCGGGGAACATTCCACGCAGGAACTCACGGACTTCGGGGGCCACGTGCCAACCGTCGTCCTGGAGGTCTTTCGTCAATTCATGCAGCTCATTATCGTCGAACCAGAGGCCGCAGCCCTCGTTGCAGACGTCGATCAGTACCCGGCCCGACGGCCCGATATTCACTTTGTCCATGCGTTTGCTGCAGATGGGACACTTGCGCGGCGCTTCGTCCGTCTCGGTGACAGGGTCGGTTACAGCGTGACCGTCGCCCAGCACCAGCTCAAGTTCCCCACTGTCGAACCAGAGACCACGGCACTCGGCACAGTGGTCCAGTTCTATTTCCTGATACTCCACCACGAAGGTGGGCACCTTGCACACGGGACATTTCACTTGCTCACACCCCTTGATGGGTTTTCCGGTCGGCGTCCAATTCCCGACACCACACAATGTTGGACCACTTCCCGTCGCTTGGCAATACCGGGTTACGCAATCAGCATGACAATTGTTCGGAAATATCCTAAGCTGGGCGCATGTCCGAATCGCCCGAAAACACCCCTGGACCGGGACCCGAGCCGCTCGCCGCTGAATTGGCGCTTGAACGCCAATGGCTGAGCGCTTCCCGTCATGATCCCGAGAACTTCAAGTTCTTCTACCAGAAGTACGCCCTGCGCATCCATCGTTTCATCCGGGCCCGCACCGGGAGCGAGGAACGCGCCCGCGACCTCACCGCCGCCGTATTCACCCGGGCCCTGGACAACCTCTCCGAATTCAACTGGCGGGGCGTGCCCATGGGCAGTTGGCTTTTCCGCATCGCCTCCAACGTCATTCACGACGCCTATACCCGTCAGAGCCGCCGTCGGGCCTTCGGGCAGCCGGCCAACGGGGAAAGTCTTCCGGACCCCAAGGTGGGCCAGCTGACCCGGATCATCCACGGTGAAGACCAGCAGGTGCTGTACGAATGCCTGCACGCCCTGCCCGAACAGGACCAGGACATCTTCATCCTCTACTACTGGGAGGGCCTGAAAACCCGCGAGGTGGCCGTGGCCCTGGACATGAGTGAGAACACCGTCAAGACGCGGCTCAAGCGCGGCCGGGTCCAGCTGCGGACCATGATGGAAGCCCGACCCGACGCCCCCGGCCAAGCCGCCACCCTGGATCCCGATCTGCGCTTCGCCGGTTGGAAGCCCCCACCCGAGCCGGAAGACTGACCCCATGCTGAAATCCTCCAGCGACGCCCTCAGGGGGCTCGGTTTCATCCGTCCCGGCGTCCTGATCGATGCGGACCGCACGCGCGCCAACATCCGACGCATGGCCGACCGGGCCGCCGCGTCCGGTGTCCTGTTCCGTCCTCACTTCAAGACCCATCAGTCCGGGTCGGTGGGCCAATGGTTCCGTGATCTGGGCGTGACCCGCATCACCGTGTCCAGTCTGGACATGGCCGCGTACTTCGCCGACTTCGACTGGACCGACATCACCCTGGCCGTGGTGGTCAACCCCCTGGAACTGCCATCCCTTGCGGAGCTGGCGCAACGGCTTAAGGAAAAGGGCGGGCGTCTGGGCCTGACCGTGGATTCCGTCGCCACCGCCGCCGCCCTGCGGGCCGTGGACGATCTGCCGGTTACCGTCTGGCTCAAGGTCGACGGGGGCTACGGACGCACCGGACTCCGGTGGGACGACACGGCCGGACTGCAAACCGTGACCGACGCCCTGGGCCCGGCCCTGCGGCCGGCCGGCCTGCTCGCCCACAGCGGGCACAGCTACGGCGCCCGGGGACCGGCCCGTCTGCAGGAGATCTGGTCCGAATCGGTGCACCGCCTCCAGGCCGCCCGCAACGCCCTGGGACCGGAAATCAAGCTCAGCCTCGGCGACACCCCCTGCTGCAGCACCGTCGCCGATTTCACGGGTGTGGACGAAGTCCGGCCGGGCAATTTCGTGTTCTACGACCTCATGCAGCTCGACATCGGCGCCTGCGCGGCCGACGACCTGGCCGCCGCCGCGGTGTGCCCGGTCCTCGGCGTGTATCCCGAGCGCGGGCAGATGGTCCTGCACGGCGGCGCCGTCCACCTGGCCAAGGAGTCCCTCACCCTGCCCGACGGCCGCCCCTGTTACGGCAAGCTCGGCACGGAAGCCGACGGCCCCGACCGCGTGATCCACGCCGCGCCGCTGGTGTCGCTCTCGCAGGAGCACGGCACGGTGCAGATCGACGACCCGGACGACTTCCAGCGGATCTGCGGCGATCTGATTCCCGGCGACCTCGTGCGGGTGTGGCCGGTCCATTCCTGTCTCACCTGCGACCTGCACCGCGACTACCGCACCGGCGACGGCCAGGTGCTCCCGCGCCGATAAGCAGGTGCATTCCCGACCGACGGATGGTAAAGTGTCTTCGAAACACGACAGGGGGAGGTCGCGCGGGATTTCGGTCCCGTGTTCGTGTGTCTGCAACCGCCGGAGGCCCGCCTTGAAACGCTTGATCCTGCTGTTCGCCCTCGCCCTCATGATCTGTCTGCCCGCCACCGCGGCGGACAAGGACCGGGTCATCACCGCCTCGGATATCGGCGCCCTGGGCTGGCGCGCCATCGGCCCGACCAACATGGGCGGCCGTGTGTCGGCCCTCGCCCTGGTGCCCGGCAGTGACAGCGAGCTCTACGTGGGCTTTGCCACCGGTGGTCTTTTCAAGACGGACAACATGGGCACGACCTTCAGCGAGGTGTTCCGTGACAAGGAGACTGCCAGCATCGGCGCGGTGGCCGTGGCGCACGCGCCCGAAGCCTGGCCCGGCTGGGACGCGATGGCCGCCGACGGCGACACCGTGGCCGTCGAGGACCGGGCCGAAAAGGGCCGTGGCCGCATTGTCTGGGTCGGCACCGGCGAGGGCAACGGACGCAACAGCTCCTCCTGGGGCCACGGCGTGTACCGCAGCACCGACGGCGGCGGCAGCTTCGAGCACGTGGGCCTCACCGAAACCCACAACATTCCGCGCCTGGCCGTGGACCCGGGCAATCCCGACGTTTGCTACGTGGCCGCCCTGGGCCACCTGTGGGGTGACAACGCCGAGCGCGGCGTGTTCCGCACCCGCGACGGCGGCCAGAGCTGGGACCACGTGCTGAAGGTGGACGACCAGGTGGGCGCCTGCGACGTGGTGCTCGACCCCAACAACCCGCAAACCGTGTACGCCGGCCTGTACAAGGCCAGCCGCCGGGCCTGGAAGTTCGAGGGCCACACCGACAAGGGCGGCCTTTTTCGTTCCGACGACGGCGGCGACACCTGGACCCACCTCACCACAGGGCTGCCCGCCCGGACCGGGCGCATCGGCATCGCCGTCTATCCCGGCGACTCCAAAATTCTGTACGCCGTGGTCGAAAGTGATCAGGGCGGCACCGGGCGCAGCGCGTGGGATGACCGCAGTCCCGCCGGCGGCCTCTTCCGCAGCGACGACCGGGGCGACACCTGGCGCCGCGTGCAGGACCTGAACTTCCGGCCCTTCTACTTCTCACGCGTGGCCGTCGATCCCGAGGATCCCGACCGCGTGTACATGCCGGGCTGGGATGTGACCGTGAGCACCGACGGCGGCCGCACCTTCAAACGCACGTCGGACAACGTGCACGTGGACCATCACGCCTTCGTCATCGTGCCCGAGAATCCCAAACGGATTTTCCTGGGCAACGACGGCGGCCTCTACATCTCCCACGACCACGCCGCCACCTGGGACCTGGTCAACCACCTCGACGTGGGCCAGTTCTACCACGTGAGCACCGACAACGGGTCGCCCTACCGGGTGGGCGGCGGCCTGCAGGACAACGGGTCGTGGATCGGACCGTCGGCCACGAACTTCCAGTCCGGCAGCGAAAGCAAAGCCGGCATCCTGGCCGAGGACTGGACCGCCGTGTACGGCGGCGACGGCTTCAAGGTGCTGTTCGACCCCGAGGACCCGAACATCATCTACGCCACCAGCCAGGGCGGAAACCTGGGCCGGGTGCACCTGGACACGCACCTCGTGGCGCCGTTGCGCGCGGCCGCGGACGAGGGCCAGACCATGATCCGCTGGAACTGGGACGCCCCCTTCCTCATCTCGCATCACGACCCCAGCGTGCTCTACCACGCGGGCAACAAGGTGTTCAAGCTGACCGAGCGCGGTGAGTTCTGGTACGCCATCAGCGGCGACCTGACCCGTCAGGAAGTGGACAAGGTGTTCACCGAGGGCTCCCAGGCCGAGGCCTACGGCACCCTGACCGCGCTGAGCGAATCGCCCCTCACGGCGGGCACCCTTTGGGCCGGCAGCGACGATGGCCTGATCCACGTGACCTTCGACGACGGCAAATCCTGGAAGGACGTCACCCCCAAGGCAGTGGGCGGCCGGTACGTGTCGCACCTGGAGGCCTCGTACGCCGACGGTAAGACCGCCTACGCGACGGTCGACGGCCACCGCAGCGACGTCTTCAAACCCCTCATCCTCATGACGACCAACGGCGGCGGCAAGTGGACTGACATCACGGGCGACCTGCCGGACGGCAGCCCCGTGCGCGTGGTGCGCGAGGACCCGGGCAACCCGGACGTCCTGTACTGCGGCACCGAAAACTCGGCCTACGTGACCTTCGACCGCGGCAAGTCGTGGCTCAAACCGGGCGGCAAGAGCCTGCCCACGGTGCCGGTGTACGACCTTCACCTGCAGCGGACCGAAATGGACCTCATCGCCGGCACCCACGGCCGCAGCCTCTGGATCCTGGACGACATGGGCTGCTTCGGCGAACTGCCGCGCGTGAAGGACGAGGCCCTGCACGTCTTCCCCGTGGCCGACGCCACGCCGCAGCTCTACGGCTTTCGCGGCTACGGCCAGGGCCACCGGGTGTTCCACGGCGCCAATCCCCCGGACGGGGCGGTGGTCACCTACTGGCTGAAGGATCTGCCCGAAGGCGCGGTGAGCGTGGCGGTGCAGACCGCCGACGGCGAGACCATCCGCAAACTCAGCGGTCCCACGCGGCCCGGCCTGAACCGCCTGAGCTGGGATCTGCAGGCCGACCCGAAGCACACGTTCGCCAACCCGCGACAGAGCGGCCCCGTGTTCGTGGATCCCGGGACCTACACCCTGAAGCTGTCCGCCGGCGACGCCAGCGTGTCGGTCGACGTGATCGTGCACCCGGCCCCGGGCTGGGTGGATCCCGACGACAAGGCCAAGCTGCCCCCGAAAGAACCGTACAACGAGTAGACCCGAAAGGCTGACACGTGAACGGAACCCTCATCACCGTCGACCAGTCGTGGGCCATATGGGCCGTACTGCTGGGGGCCGCGGCCTTTGGCCTGAAGGCGGAGCACACGCGCATCGGGCGCAAGCTGTCCGGCGCCATCCTCACCATGGGCGCCACCTTCGTGCTGTCCAATCTGCGGATCATTCCGTCCGAAGGGGTGCCCGCCTACGACGTGGTGTGGGGCTATCTGGTGCCCCTGGCCATCCCCCTGCTGCTGCTGCGGGCCGATCTGCGGCGCATCCTCCGCGAGGCCGGACCAACGTTGCTGGCCTTCGTCGCCGGGGCCGTGGGCACCGTCATCGGCACGGTAATCGCCTTCAACGTGGTGCCGCTGGGCGAGGAAGGCTGGAAGCTGGCCAGCATCTTCTCGGCGACGTACATCGGCGGGTCCATGAACTACGCCGGGGCGGCCGAAGCCGTGGGCCTGCGCTCCGGCGACTTGCTGACGGCGGGCGTGGCGGCGGACAACCTGGTCATGGCGCTGTATTTCCTGGTGCTTTTCATGCTGCCTTCGGTGGGTTGGTTGAGTCGGTGGTATGTGAAGCGGGATAAAGTTGCCTTAGCAACTTCTGACGAACCCAGGGGGGCATCCCCTTCGTCCTTCCCGGACGTCAAGAACACCGCCACCGCCCTGGCCCTCTCCCTGACCCTGTGTGCCGTGGGTTACGGTCTGGCCGACATCCTGACCGAGCTCACGGGTTGGCGGGGCACCGGCATTCTCATCGTGACCGCGCTGACCGTGACGTTGGCCACCCTGCTTCCCCGTCAACTGGAAAAGCTGGCGGGCGCCGACGTGGTGGGTGCCTTCCTCATGCAGATCTTCTTTGCGGTCATCGGCGCCAGCGCCAACGTGATCACCGTGTTCAAGGTGGGACCGGTCCTCTTCGTGTTCGCCGCGGTGATCCTGACGGTCCACCTGATTTTCCTGCTGTTGGCGGGAAAGGTTTTGAGACTGGACCTGGCGGAATTGATCATCGCCTCGAACGCCAACATGGGCGGCCCGACCACCGCCGCGGCCATGGCCGTCGCCCGGCGCTGGGACACCCTGGTGATGCCGGCGATCCTTTGCGGAACCCTGGGATACGCGGTGGCGACGTTTATGGGAGTGGCGCTGGGGCACTGGCTGAAGTAGGTCCATTCGGAGAACAGCCCCGCCCGCGCAAGCAGGCGGGGCTTTTTTTGAGGTCTACTTGGCCAAGGTCATCTTGAACGTCTCACTCACCCCCTGCTCCGGCAGACGCACCCGCGCCAGGTAGACACCGCTGGCGGCGGTCTGACCGTCACGGCCCCGGCCGTCCCAGGCGAAGCTCTGAGAACCCGGGACGGCCGGACCGTCATGCAGGACCGCCACGAGGCGGCCGCGCACATCGAACACGCTGACCTTGAGGTCCGTGGACCGATTCCCGCCTATCTCGAATTCGATGGCGGTGCCGGGGTTGAAGGGATTGGGCCGGGCGGCCGGACCGGAGGCCAGGAAGGGCTGAACCGGGCCGTCCTCTGGGGCGGCGGAGGCGTCGAACGCCAGGAAGTCCAGAGCCCGGGCCATCACTGTTTCCCGGTCGGCCTGGTTGGCGATACTCTCGAACCCGAAGGCCAGGAACACCGATTTGAAGGTGCCGGTGTCCAGGTGGACCGCGGCGCCGCCCTTATTGTTGCTGAACTCCATGCCCAGGACGCCGGCTCCGTAGGCCGAGATATCCTCGGGATACTCCGAATTGTCTGCGCCGTCGCCGCCGGTGAGATCGAAGACCAAACCGTCGCCGATACAGTCAGCGGTGCAGCCTTCCACCGACACACGCTGGAAGAGATAGTCGTTGAAGCCGGCGCCCAGGTAGTCGTTGAAGAATACCTGGCCTGACGCCGGCGCCCCACCGGCGAAGGTGTAGTAGCCGACGAGTTGGCCGGACAGCAACAGGCTGCCCCCGGCATCAAGGTAGCTGGTCAGGCCGGCGACACCGTCCGCGGTGGGCGGCCCGAAGCCGCTGCTCCACACCACCGTGTCGTAGTGGCCGAGCTGGGTACCGTCGGGGGGGCCGTAGGCACTGGCATCCCACGCGGCGAGGGTCTTGCCCGCGGCGCCGATGGCCTGTGAGTAGTAGGATTCCCAGGCTTCGCCGCCGTCGTCATCCACCAGAAGGACTTCATCGCCGGCGGTCATCACCATCACGGTCCGGGTCCACACCTGGGACGGGTCGGCGCGACTGGTGGCCGTCATGGTCACCGTGCCGCTGCCCGTGTTCAACAGGGGCGTGACGTCGATCTCCACCTCCTGCTGACTCTGCGGGCCAAGGGGCACCTCGTAGTCGAACACGTAGGGCGAGTAGCAGGTCTCCCCAATGCACACCGTGGCCTGCCAGTAGTCCGGCAGGGTTTTTTCCAGGTGAAGATCGTAGAGGTCGGGCTGAGCGCCCACATTGCTCACCACGGTGATAAAATTGGCCGTGGTGGCCAGTTCGGCGATGTCGCCGCCCCGCAGGCCGCCGTAGAACATGGCGTAGTCGGGCCGGGCCAGGTCGGCCGCCGCCTGCAGCACCTCCTGCGTGGACTCGTTCTGCACCCAGACCACGGCGTAGATGTCCTGCCAGGCGAGGTCGACGGTTCCGGTCTCCTGGACCTGCACCGTCTGGCCGTTGCTGATCGAAAGCGGTGTGCCGGCAAAGCCCGGCAGCATGGTGCGCATGGTACAGTGGAACTCGGTTTCGCCGTTGCTGCCCGGCGGTTCAACGAATGAGATGTAGGGCTCGACGATGGCGATGCGGACGGTCAGGCCGCCGACCGGCAGATCGTCGACGGCGGTCACGTCCGCCGTCACGGTGATCTGGTCACCGACCACCGACGCGGTCACCGCTATCTCGAGTGGCGAGGCCGTGAGCAGGCGCGACTGGGCGGCCGCCTCCAGGGCGGCGTAATCGCCCGGCGAGGGGGCGTTGAGACCGTCGGTCACCAGATCGGGCACGGCGTTGACGCCGTAGTAGGCCCGCGCCGCCTCGTTATCAGGAATGTCGTTGAGGTAGAACGGGTCCAGGGCGCTGGGCCAGCTCATGTGGTACTGGACGTTGAGCACCAGCGGGGTGCCGTAATCGTCCACAAAGCGGTGCGTGGTGGGATTGGCGTTCGCGCAGGGCGCGCAACCGACGTTGGTGAACGACTCCAGCAGCACCACACGCTGGGCGGCTGAGGCCGTGACTGGAATAAGCAGGACCGTCGCCAGCAGACAGACGGATAGGAAACGCAGGGCTCTCATGGGGTTACTCCTGGTCTGGGGAGGCGGAGAAGGAATTCCGGGCAATAAGGGGCGCGGGCGCGAAACGGCGCGCGGTACAGGATGGCGATGAGGTGGGATTGGGAGTCGATCCTGGGAGGGAAAAGCGGATAGTCCGGCCGCACAGCGGATCCTGTCTACTCACCCTCTTGCGCGGCATTGTACCACCTGTGAGAACCCATTGTCAACTGGGTGGATTTAGCCGGCCCGCCCATGAACTCCGGGCAATCCAGACATCAACTTTTTGTATTGAAAATCATTTTTCGTTTTGGTAAGATGCTTCCGGAGGGGGGAGACTCCAAATTTTCCGGATTATATCATAAACCTACCTGGCGCCATCCTGGCCCACCTCCCTCCCGGTAGCTGTAGCCTTGGATCAGACCATTGGAGGGAATCATGAACAAGCTGGCCCTGACCGCCCTGGTCGTCGTCTGCCTCACCACCATGCAAGGCGCCACCGCCGCCCCCGATCGACAGGTCGTGGTGACGCCGCTCAGCCAGGAGGCCATTTCCGCCCACTCCGGCCTCCGGTTCGCCTGCCCCGTCGGCTCCTGCGAGGTCGGGAACCTGAATCCGGTCCATTATTCCCTGACGGATTGGGTCTGGGGACCCGAGAAATACAAATACATGTTCTTCGCTGACGCGGGCCAGTGCGAGGACTGCCTGGAGGGGTTCACCCTGGAAGCCGTCAGTCTGGTTCTCCAGTTCGGGCCCGAGGACGTCCCCGTGACCTTCGAGGCCCGGGTGGATTTCGGGGAGGGCGATCGGAACGACGTCCTGGCCTGTACGTATCCCGACCGGGATATCTGCGTCTCCCCGGTCCATACCGTGGCCATCGACTCCGCAGGGCTCTACCAAATCCGCCTGCCCCTGGACATCGACTGTGAATGCGCGAAATTCGGGTACTGGTACGGAATCGGTTTCGAGTTCCTGACCCCGTTCGAAAGCGGACGGGAACCGGATATGATCACCGATGCCACCCCGGTGGGCTGCACAAGCTGGAATGACTATGCGGGCGCCGGCTGGCTGGATCTCGATGACCACGGATTTCCCGGCGAGATCAACCTGTCCGCGGAGGCCGTTTGCTGCAGCAATCCAGTGACCACCGACCGAAGCACCTGGAGTGAGATCAAGGCCATGTACCGATAATCCCGGGGCCGACCCACCCGTCGCAACCGATTCCCGATTGAAATCCGGGACCGGATGGCGCAAGAATGAGCCAGTCCACGTTTCGACCCTCGGCCCAATCAAGGATACCGTCATGTCCGACTGCCCCCGCGAACCCGCCATCCGCGTGCTCATGATGCCGCGCGACACCAACTACCACGGCACCATTTTCGGCGGCATCATCCTCAGCCACATCGATCAGGCCGGCGCCGTGGCCGCGCTCACAGTGGGCTGTGACCGGGTGGTCACCGTGGCCATGGACCAGGTGGAGTTCCACCAACCCGTCCACGTGGGCGATCTGGTGAGTTTCTACGCCGACGTGATCAAGGTGGGCCGCACGAGCATCACCGTCCGGGTTGAGGTCGAGGTGGACCGCCGGTCGGAGCACGATCATCTGAAGGTCACGCGCGCCGATCTGACCTTCGTGAACATCGACGAGGACGGGAAACCCCTGCCCGTGCCCAAACCCTGATTCGGGTTGGCGGACGGCCGGTCATGTCCTTTCTTTGACCCCTGGCCCATCGATTCATTTATCCAACGACGGAGCGGAACGTGGCGAAAAAGTTTTACGTGGTCTGGCAAGGCCGTGAAACCGGGATCTTTTCGGACTGGGACACCTGCAAGCTTCACATCGACAAGTTCGCCGGGGCCAAGTACAAATCCTTCAAGACCCGGGCGGAGGCCGAAACCGCCTTCGCCGGCGGCAGCAAGGCCGCCCTCGGCAAGCCCAAACCGGCGGCGCGGAGATCCTCCGGCAAGGGTCTGAAAACCTATTCGGCCGCCGAAACGGCCGCCCTTCCCGTCCAAACCAAGATCTTCACCGACGGCGGCTGCGAGCCCAACCCGGGCAAGGCGGCGTCGGGTGTGGCCGTCTACCGGGAAGGGGATTTGGCCGAACTCTGGTACGGTCTCTACACTCCAAAGGGCACCAACAACACCGCCGAGCTGAACGCCCTGCACCAGGCCCTGCTGATGGCCGAACGGGAAATCGGGAAAAAGACCACCGTGGCCATTTTTTGCGATTCCAAGTACTCCATCCAATGTGTCACCCAGTGGGCGGTCAACTGGGAGAAGAAGGGTTGGAAGAAACCGGGTGGGGAAATCAAGAACCTGGAATTGATTCAGGAGATGTTCGCCCTCTACATGAGATTGAAGGGGTCGGTGAAGGTGCTGCATGTGAACGGGCACGTGGGCGTGGAGGGGAATGAATTGGCGGACCGGATGTCGATCCACGGGATTGACACGAAAGAAGCCGGATTTGCCCGGTTTGAAATTCCGGCAAGTTTGGAGAAGGTTTTGGGTATGCGGACCGGATAACTGGGAACTGTGTCATGAGAAGACGGCGAATCACGCGCGAATTGACGCCCAGACCGCAAAGTACTAGATTCCGCGACCAACACACTTAGACCGGGCGCAGGACCGAATGGGCGGTCCTTTTTTTATGCCCATATAAACCAATGGAAATGTGAAGGTTACGGACGCCGTGGGAAATATCAGTGACTTCAGGATTGGAAAATTCGGGCTGGCGCGCATTCGCACCGAACTGCTGGCCGGCCTCACGGTGGCCATGGCGCTGGTCCCCGAGGCCGTGGCCTTTGCCTTCGTGGCGGGCTTGGCGCCCCTCAGCGGTCTTTACGCCGCCTTTATCGTGGGGCTGTTCACGGCGATCTTCGGCGGCCGCCCCGGCATGATCTCCGGCGCCACCGGGGCCCTGGCCGTGGTCATGGTGTCGCTGGTGGCCAATCACGGCCCGGAATACCTGTTCGCCACCGTGGTCCTGATGGGGTTGATCCAGGTGCTGGCCGGTGTCCTGCATCTGGGGAAGTTCATCCGCCTGGTGCCCTATCCGGTCATGCTGGGATTCGTGAACGGGCTGGCCATTGTCATTTTCCTGGCCCAGTTCGAACAGTTCAAGATCGCCGACGGCCAGGGCGGGCACACCTGGCTGCAGGGACTTGGTCTGGGCCTGATGCTGGGGCTGGCCCTGTTGACCATGGTCGTGGTGTGGGGAACCAGCCGGCTGACCCGGGCGGTGCCCGCTCCGCTGGTGGGCATCCTGGTCACCACGGGCGTTGTGCTGGGCTTTGGCCTGGATGTGCGGAACGTGGGCGACATGGCCTCCATCGCCGGGGGTTTGCCGGCCTTCAGTATCCCCGCCGTCCCGGTGACCTGGGAAACCCTGATGATCATCCTCCCCCATGCCCTCATCCTGGCGGCGATCGGCTTGATCGAAAGCCTCCTGACCCTGAACCTCGTCTCCGAGATCACCGAGACCCATGGCAAAACCAGCCAGGAGTGTCTGGCCCAGGGCGGCGCCAACGTCATCACCGGGTTCTTTGGCGGCATGGGCGGTTGCGCCATGATCGGCCAGAGCATGATCAATATCGAATCCGGGGGCCGCACCCGCCTGGCCGGCATCGCCGCCGCCCTTTTTCTGCTGGGCTTCATCCTGTTCGGTTCCGGATTGATCGAAATGATTCCCCTGGCCGCCCTGGTCGGCGTGATGTTCATGGTGGTGATCGGCACCTTTGCCTGGTCCAGCCTGCGCATCATGCACCGCATCCCGCTTTCGGACACCTTCGTGCTCGTGCTGGTCTCGGCCGTGACGGTCTTGACCGACCTGGCCATCGCCGTGGTCGTGGGCGTCGTGGTTTCGGCTCTGGTCCTGGCCTGGAAATCCAGCCAGAATATTCACGTGCGGGTGGAGTTCGGCGCGGACGGGGAGAAAATCTATCTGCTGGACGGTCCCCTCTACTTTGCCTCCGCCGAAAGCTTCACGGCCCTGTTCCAGCCCCGGGAGGACCCGCAGGAAGTGATCATCGATTTCCTTTCAACAAGGGTGATCGATACGAGCGGCCTGCAGGCCATCGACCTCCTGGCCGAGAAGTACAAGCGGTTGGGCAAGAACCTGCAGTTGCGCCACCTGAGTCCCGATTGCAAGGCTTTGCTGGAGAAGGCCGGCGACCTGATGACCGTCAACGTGATCGATGATCCCAAATACGGGGTAGCCGTGGATTATGGCGCCAGGTTTGATGGGGAAACGCCCAAGGTGGGTCCGGGGATATCGAAGCCTTTGGCGCGGTAGGGAAAGCCCCGCCACTCAATGAGCAGCGGGGCTTCCTATGACGTGATCACTTCCCGGCCTGGCCGGTGTTCTTTACCAAACTCCCCAACATCAAATAGGTGGGCGGCTCCATCAGGGCCCCCTCCGTTACGGGGAATCCCGTCATCCCGGATTCTCCGCGCTGGCCGGCCTCTGCGATAAAACAGATGTTCCCGGCTTCGTCGACACGGGTTTTGATCTGAAAACATGCGCCCAGATAGGTTGAATAGACGAGGTTGTTGTTCTTGATGTCGATCACGGAAACAAACGCCTTTCTGCGACCGGAAAAAGTAGAGTCGAAGGTCTTTTCACTAGTTGGATATTCCGAAAGCAGGGCGTCCTTGGTGAGCGGAAAATCGGCAGAGTTGGTTTTTCCTCCGATGACCAGGGTCTCGTCATCGAGAAAGAATGCGGAGATGATGTGATCGGCATCACTTCCACCAAACACGGCGGAGTAATCCAAAGTCATATCTTCGGAATTGAAAACCGTGATAAAGCCATCACGTTCACCCTTGATCTCTTTGCTGAAGGCATTGTCGGTGATCGGAAAACCCGTCTCATTGGTGCTGCCACACACGACTAATCTGTTTGGGCTGGCCCAACTGAGCGTTGACCCCATGTGGCCTCCGGCGCCCAGATAGCTCAAGTACTGGAGCTGAGTTCCATTTTTATTGATCTTGGCCACGAAGTGATCGATGCCGCCCTTGAAGCGGGGAACAATGGGCGTTTTCAAGTTCCTGCGAAGAGCGTCATCGGTGGCCGGTAGTTCAGACGTGGCCGTCCAGCCTGTTACATAGATATTATCCTTATCATCAACAGCCACGCTGGTGATCATTTCATATCTGCCCCGGCCCACGGAGGTGGAGAACAGAAGCTTGTCACCATCGGAACTGAGTTTGGCGATGAAACTATCCGTATTCGTATACTCCGGCTGGATGACACCGTCGGTAGCCGGGAAATCCTGCGACCGCGTCCCGCCGGCAATGACGATGTTTCCCTTGCTGTCGAGCTTGATACTATTGGACGTTACTGTCTCTTCCACTTCTCCGCCGATGAACGTGGAGAACACAAGCTCGCTTCCTGTTGGGTCTATCTTGGTAACATAAACATCGCCGGCCCATTGGCCTTCTCCATTGAAACTCGTGTCGTAGGCTCCTTCGGTAACGGGGAAGTCGGAGGAATGTGTGCCGCCCATCATGTAGATGAAGCCCTCGTCATCCACGATCAGTCCGGTATGGTGCTCTCTTTTCGTGCCGCCGATCAGGGTGGCGAATACCAACTCACCCTCCGGCGTTAGTTTCGCGACGAAGGCATCGGCCTCACCCTTGATCTCTGTTTGGTACGCGCCTTCGGTGGCCGGAAAATTCTTATCCCTTGTATTTCCCGTGATGTAGATAAATCCCTCACTGTCCGTGGAAATATCGAAGCCGGCGGCGAACCTGTCGGTGTGCCAGAGGTAGGTGGAAAAGCCCAGGCTATACGCCGAGCTATCCGGCGGGGCGCTGGTTTGCGAGAAGGCATTTGCGGACCCCAGAACGGCCGCCAACACGACGAATACAATTGATTTTCTCAACAAGGAATTCTCCTTCGACAAGCCCATGACTTTTCACATCAGGCACACCTGATTTGTCCCAACCGGAGTTCCTACGCGCAATTATCGGATTAGTTGAGGCGAAGGGAGCGATATTGCACAGGCTTCAATATGGCTTTACAGAATGCAACCCAGACGGCATTTGGCGGGGATTCGGGACAAGTCTCGGGCAGCCTGTGGCGGAAATCCGTCGGGAGGTCGGAAAAAGGCAGGGAAGTACAGGGGGTCACCTGACCCGGAGCCGCAGGCGCTCACTATGGTCAGTCGCCAGTTGACGGAGTGACGAGTCGGGCGCCGCGGCAGCCACCGCCTCCATGAGTTCCAGGGCCCGCTTGAAATCCTTTGCGTTGATGGCGTCGACGCCTTCGTTGTAACGGTCTACCCAGAGATTGTGCTGCCCGTACGCCTCGGCCTCGGCAAACTGGTCCCAGGCCTGTCCCTACCAAATACTCCGTCCCCACTGATTCCTAACAAGTTAGCACACCATGACGATACCCGTCATTATGCTCAAACACCTCCTGCTTTTCCTCCTCGCGACGGTCAAAAACCGGCATTCCCTGATTTTAGAGAACACCGCCCTCCGCCACCAACTTGAGGTTCTCCAACGAAACGCCAGACGGCCAAAGCTAAAACTTTCGGATCGCGCCTTATGGGCTCTATTGTCCCGGTTTCTTCCTGATTGGAGACGCCACCTTACCATCGTCCAGCCTGACACCGTTGTTCGCTGGCACCGGGCCGGGTGGCTACTTTATTGGCGATGGAAGAGCAAGCCTGGGCCTGGTAGGCCGAAGGTCCCGGCTGAGGTCCGCACCTTGATTCGCCGGATTTCTCAGGAAAATCAGCTCTGGGGCGCGCCGCGCATTCATGGCGAACTTCTGAAATTGGGTTTCGATATTTGCGAGTCCTCGATTGCCCAGTATATGGTGCGCCGACCCGGCCCGTCGTCTCAGGCTTGGCAGACTTTCGCCCGCAATCACATGACTGAAATCGTCGCTATCGACTTCTTCACTGTTCACAGGGCTACATTTCAAACTCTCTACGTATTCCTGATTCTGTCGCTCGATCGACGGAAGGTCATCCACTTCAACATAACGGCAAATCCATCCGCAGACTGGACATTGAACAGGTCGCCACGGCACTTCGCTCACCGAGGCAGAATGGTTTTTGCGAACGAGTCATTGGGTCGATTAGGCGGGAGTGTCTGGATCATATAATTGTGCTGAACGAGCGGCATCTGCGGCGGGTGATGAAGGAGTATCTGGCATACTACCAGAGGTCGCGGACACACCTGGGGCTGGAGAAAGATGCCCCCGAGCCACGTGCCATCCAGGCACCGAATGTCGGGCCCGTGTCCAGCACGCCCCTCCTCGGCGGATTGCATCATCGCTACCATCGCAACGCAGCCTGACCGCTACTGATCGGTTCGGACTGGTCAGAGAGAATGGGTCTGTCCTGCAGAGGCGCCTGGCCGGAAATCGACGGAACCAAAGCCCGAACAGACATCTCGATCAGATCCCTTACCCCAAGAATCCCCCACCTCCGGCCATCGGCAGACTCCTCATGGGTTCACGATTGCCTCGGATGGAATTGTGATATACCAGACCTTCCCGGACAGTTGGTGCTATTGTCCGTAGCCTAGCCTAGGAGGTCAAAAATGTCTAAGGAAGAGCGAGAACTGAATCGACGTTTGCGTATAATGAAACACGCTCGAGACACAGGGAATGTTGCTCTGACCTGCAGATACTTCGGAATTGGACGATCCACCTTTTATGAATGGAAAAAACGGTTTGAGAAAGAGGGGATTTCTGGTCTCCAGCGCAAGAAACCTGTCGGGCACCGCTGGCCAAATCAACTTCCTGATGAAACGGTGGAAAAGATTCTTCACCTCAGGAAGAAATACCATCTTGGGCCGGATAGAATCATGTGGTACCTGGAGCGGTATCACAGTATTAAAGTCTGCGGTAGCAGCGTCTACCGAACGCTGGTCCGAAATGGCGTTAATCGGTTACCGCAGAACTCTGGCCGAAGGAAAGTCCACACCAAGCGATATTCCAAACAAGTTCCAGGACACCATATCCAGTTCGATGTTAAGTTCCTTTCGTTTCAGTCGGATACAGGGAAGAAGATCAAGCGCTTCCAGTACACAGGCCAAGGTCCCCGAGAATCCCATCGAGGACATCCTCGAGGGCAAGATCCGCTACCACTTGCTGGAACGCTCCTGCATCACCATGGCCCTGCAGTCGGTGGACTGGGCCAACCAGCGTGTCCACGCCCGCGCCGGCCTGGGCGAGTCACCCACCATCCGCGTGACGCCCAGGTCGCTGCCGTCCTTCATGGCCAAGCTCGCCATTGGCAAGCGAAGCATCCTGTTGCTGAGGGCACCGGCCGCGCTGCACTGGTTGATGACGAACCAGACGGTGATCCCCAGCAAGGCGCACGAGCTGCTGGACGAGGCCGGTCTGTTGCAGCGCAAGGACGGCAAGATCCGGAAGTTCCACTACGACAATTGCCAGAAGACGCCCTACGGAGAGATGTCGGACCATCTCATCTACTAGGCGAGGTGCGCGCCCGCTCCGTCAGAACACGAACGACACGCCGATCAGCGGCCCAAGAACCTTGACCTTGGTCGTGACCTCGTCCTCTCCCTCGCTGTCCGTCCGATCGTAGCTGAAGGCCCGGAATCCGGCCGCTGAAGTGCCGGCGGCGCCGGCGCAACTCACGATGGAGTGCGCCGGCGCCGTGGATGACGTGGTCAGTTTCGTTCTTCCATATCGTCGGCCATCGCACTCCCCATGCCCGAGAGCATGATCATCGACCAGCCACGGAAGATGAGGCGGATACCGACCAGCACGCCCACGGCCCAGGCGCCGGACAGCGGCCAGTCCCGCCACAGCATCAGTCCCAGGACGATCGACACGATGCTGCCGAAGATCAGCCAGCCCCGGCCACGTGGGGGATTGGTGCGGAAGGCCGTGATGAGCCCCGAGACGCCGTCGAATATGAAGTACCAGACCAGCACGAGCGTGATGGTCGCCAGGCCGAGCAGCGGTCGTCCAACGACGGCGATACCACCAAGAATGGTGATGCCGCCGAACAGGAAGACGAAGATGCCGCGGCCCACGGAGCCGGCCTGGAACGCGAAGATCAGCTGAGAGATGCCGGCCATGATCAGCAGGATTCCGACCACCGTGGCGACGGCCAGGCCGGAGACGAGCGGCGAGCCGATGCAGAGGAAGCCGAAGACCAGGGTCAAGATGCCGAGGAGCAGCCCCCAGCGGGAGGCGGAGCGAATGTCCGCAGCGACGGGATCTGTCATGAAACTACACTCCAGAATTGTAGGGATGGGTTGCAGGAGAACGCGAATCCGCCTGAATCATAGACGACCGCGGTCCATCCGTCACGTGACCGTTCTGCTCGTCGCAGCTATAAAGGGCCGATCAACGAAAAATGCTCATGCCTCGATCGTCGTGCTTTTCGCTCATCCGGTGTCCCTTGTCCCTCCTCAAAACTCCATCCGGTTGTAATCGCTTCTCTTACATAACCCCAGTATACCACGTTCTTGTGATCAAAATCAGCCCCTACACGCTCAGACGCCCATTCAGCCGGCCATGGATCGAGCCGATATCAGGGAATGATCTCACTTCTACTCGGCTTCCTACGTGACCTCTTCCGCCCTCGTCATGACCTGACCATGGAGAACTTAGCCCTACGCCAGCAACTCCTCGTCCTTGAGCGCACCAATCCCAGGCCTCCGCTCACCGAACTCGATCGCACATTCTGGGTGCTGCTGTCGCAATGGTGGTCCGATTGGCGTGAACCGTTGCGGATCGTCCAACCGGAAACCGTCATCTCCTGGCATCGTCGGATGTGGCGTTGTTGGTGGCGATGGAAGAGCCGGCCAAAGACGATGCGGATAGGAATTCCAACCGCACAATCCACCCCGCCAGGCCCGGATCCACACTTTTTCTCCACCGGATTCTATCACACTGATCGCCGGTTATCGACATCCGCCCCCTCGGCGCCGCCCGATCGCGCGATTTCCCGTCTCTGGAACCCGATTCGGACCCGGCACCGGCGCACCGGTCCACCGGTCCACCGGCCGCTCTGTGCGTCGGCAATCCGCTCTTCAGCTCTTCGTCATGAATTCAGTCCCAGGGATCGACCGACGGGCCTGCCGTCTGGGCCAGATCCGGCCAGTCCTCCGCTCCGGAA